>Ga0255781_10004216_pt1 | contig 10947 bp, 12 predicted proteins | sample 101ome_21_FD_179979 | JGI IMG/M metagenome (GOLD analysis project Ga0255781, IMG submission 179979) | Coastal salt marsh microbial communities from the Groves Creek Marsh, Skidaway Island, Georgia - 101413BT metaG (version 2) | ecosystem: Environmental > Aquatic > Marine > Intertidal zone >...
TCTTCCCAAAGATGGTGAAGACTCATTTTTTGCAAGATTCGTACTAGGTGGCGGAACTCAAGACGGCAAAACATATGATGATGTTGCAGAGTTTATGACAAATACTGTTTATCCGGCATATGAAAATGTGGATGGCATATTTGCTACTGCTGCATGCAAGGTTGACGAAAATAGTGGTTTTAGTTTCAATTTTTGGACTAGTCATGATGCTGCACAAGCAGCATCTGATGTAATTGCAGATGTTGTACAAGATGCAGTTACAAATTTAATTAAAGAAGCACCCCAAGAGTTAACAGGGGAATGTAACGTCTGGAAAAACTATGTAGATTTTCCAGTAGGGAAAATGTAAGAAAGGAAAAAATGATTACACAGAAAGAAAAACAATTAGGAAGCCTTTTTGCAAAAATAGCAGCTGTGGGAATTGCTGCAAACTTTGCTGTAGGAATTTTCTTAATAGGACCTGACAGTGTTGGATATAATGCTACTTTTGGTCCATTACAATCTGTAATAAATTTTGCAGTTGGATTTTCATGGTTGGGAATCTTAATGTACGCAGCAAAGATTTGTGATGCTGAAAACAATCCATATTTTCGACTTGTATCGAATGGTTTGTTTGTAATGACGGCGTTTAATTTAATGAATGCATTTGTAGGTCCAGCATATGAAACGGCTCAAAATACTTTGATGTCTACATCAGAAATAGTTGATATATATGGCGCAAACTGGGTTGTTTGGAATGTATTTTTTGGCCTTTATGCTTTAGTGTTTTTAAGAAGTGCTGGAAAAGACTTGCTTCCAAAATGGGGAGTGACATTTGGAACTATTGTTGGATATACCCTTTCGTGGTTTCCAATTGTACTAGCATTTATAACCCCTCCAGATATTGTCGGGCTAATTCTTGGTCTTGGTGTTGGTGTTATTAGTTATCCAATTTTTGTATTTTCTATCTCAAAAGCATTTGATAATGCCTAGAAGTTAAATAAAGAAAGGAAAAAAATGACAGGAGATGAAAAACGAATCGGGTCAAATATGGCGTATCTTAATGGTGGTGCGATATTAGTAAATTTCGCAATAATTGCATTATTGATAGGCCCAGATTCAACAGGTTATAACTCAACATATGGAGTTTTTACCGATATTTTGCAACTAGTTGGTGGATTCTCTGCTGCTTGTGTAGTTTTAGTTGCTGGAAAATTATGGGACTGGGAAAATAATTTCTATTTTGGCCTAATGTCAAGAGTTGTATTTATAGTAGCTGTTGTACAAATGCTTTATGGTGTTGCAGCAACAGCAACAGCCAATTCGGTTTTTGATACTACATTCAATGCTGATCAAGTTCAAGCTTTTGGTGGAGCAACACAATGGTTTCAATTTGTGGCATTTGGTTTGTACGGATTATCTTTACTTTCGGTTGATGATGGAAAATTACCTGGTTGGGGTAAAAATGCTGGATACGGTTTTGTTGTACTAGTCCTTGGAGTACAGGTTGCTTCATTATTTGGATTAGTACCAGCAACATTATTTGTTCCAGTATTTGTGTTAGGTGGAGTAGTCCTTTATCCAGCTTTCATAATTAGTATTGGCTCAACTATTTCTAAATCTTAAGCGGAGGAGAATCAATGTATTTTAGAGTAACAATTCCTGCACTACAGGATGGAAAAAGAGACGAAGCAGTTTCATATGTTAAAGAAAAGGTTATGCCGGAGTTTACAGGCACACCAGGACTCTTGACGATGATGGCTGCAATAACTGGAGAAAATTCTGGTATCAACTTATCTTGCTATGACAGTAAAGAGTCATTAGAAGCTGCACAAGAAAAAATTCAGGGTGTTTTGTCTGGTGCTGCAAGTTTAATGTCTGCTCCTCCTGTTGTTTATGAAGGTGAAGCTGTTTATGGCAAGGTATATCAAACTATGGCTAAAGACAGTCAAAGACCAAGTTATTTGAGACTAGTTGTTGGTGTTGCAAAAGAAACTGATGCAGTCTTAAATTTTCTAAAGGAAAAAGTTGAACCAATCTATGAAGAGTCAAAAGGACTTCAAGTCACAGGTGCAATTTTCGATGGAAACAGTGCAATTAGTTGGAACTTTTGGGATTCCAAAGAAGACATGGATGCTGCAGTGACAAAACTACAAGCAGTCCTTGATAGCGAATCAGAGACGGATTTGTTTGATGGAAGCACAATAGCATATATGGGACCTGTTTATGCAGGCATGTTAAATATGGATTTCAATGAAGGAGATACTCCAACATAAGTCTTTGTGAATAGATAACGCATAGAAAAAAAGGGATTTTTTTAAAATCCCTTTTTTTTATATTGAAAATATTTAGCATATTTCTATGTTTAGAAAAATAACGCCAACAAAAGTGATTCTAATTTTGCTGCTTTTGTACATACTTTTTTCTGAAGATGACACGGCAAGAAGATTTAAACAACTTCCTGAACTATTGTTAAATTATTTTTAAAATGAATTTATGAATCTTAAAGACTTCACGGGTGTCGAATATATAAATCTAATTACATACAAAAAAGACAAAACGCCTATTACAACTCCAGTATGGGTTGCTGACTTTTCTAATTCATTAGTTATAACAACAAGTCTGAATGCAGGAAAAGTTAAGAGGGTTAGAAACAATGGTCAAGCAACAATATATATTACTAACCAAAGTGGTTCTAAAAAGCTATCAGAAAGCATAGACCTAAAAGCATCACTTATAGAGGATGTAGATCTAAAGAAGCAGGCTGCAGATGTAATTAGAAAAAAATATGGCATGATGGCAAAAATGATTATGAAAGGACCCGATGAAAATAGGGCAATTATCAGATTAGAAGAAAAGGGAGGTGAAAAATGATGTGTCCTGAATGTGGATGTGAAGACGAAAGTTAATTTAAATTATCTTTATGCCATTTTATGACGTGATCAAACCTCTGCTTTCTGTGATTTGGGGTTCCAGATCTAGAAAGTTCGTGACTTTCACCCGGAAATCTTAGCATTGCTGTTTTCACACCCCTTCTTTTAAGGTTAGAAAATAACTGCTCCGCTTGTTCTATTGGACACCTGTAGTCTTCCTGTGAGTGAAGAATTAGGGTAGGAGTCTTAATATTTGACGCATAAGTAATAGGACTTTTCTTTCTATATAAATTTATATTTTTATCCATATCATCAAGCAAATACATCTCAGGAAAACCTATTCCAATATCAGACGTTCCAACCATAGTTTCCCAATTTAGAAGTGCTCTTTCAACAATTGCAGATTTAAACATATTTGGATGATGACTAATTATCCAAGAGGTCATAAAACCACCATATGAACCACCCATAATTCCGTCATTTTTATTTGTAATACCCATTATTTTTTTCATGCTTTTAAACGAAGTAAGCACATCGTGCATATCTGTTACACCCCACTTATTACCACAAACGTCTCTTAAGAAATCATGACCCCTTCCGCTTGATCCTCTTGGGTTACAAGCAATAACATTAAAACCTGCAGAAGCATATGTTTGAAACTCATCAAAAAAGGTAAACGCATACTGGCTTGCAGGTCCACCATGTATATTTAAGATTGTTGGTTTATCTTTACCTACAAAAATTCCCCAAGTATCTATTTCAGATTTACCAGTATCAATTCTTTCATATTGGCAGTCCCAAGTTTTCACTTTTTTGGTAAAAAATTCATTGGCTTTAGATATTTTTGTTAGCTGACCATTATTTAACTCATATACTTCGTCAGGATTTGAAAATGAATTTGCTATTACATATGTTTTTTCATTGTTAAAAGCAAAATCTTTAACTGTAACCTCTGTATTAATTAAGTCGATATTATTAGTACCATCTCGTAATATGGTTTTTCCAGAATCTTCGTATAAGAAATAGAGGGTATCTTCATTTACTTCTGCTTTAACTATGTTTCTATCAAACAACCTATATTTAAAATACATTTGCTTACCTGACTTTGTAAATTTTAAAATGGTCGTGTTTGTTGGCCACTCAAATCTATTTCTTAAACCAACAGCATGCAGTTCATCTTCATAGTAAAAAAGGTTTCCCATACTACCTTTGGAGTAAATTTCTTTAATTTTTGAACCTACTATTGCTCCAATTTTCTCTTCCAGCATGGTTCCTTTAGAGTTGTATTGGTCAAAAGAAAGCACTAAACCTTTCTCTCCCTCCACCATTGATTCAATAGAGATAATATTTTTTGCATCACCATCAACAATTTTGGTAAATTTCTTGGTTTGAGTATTTACTTTATAGACGTGAGCTCTTTTATTGTAAATTATGCCTTTTGTATCAAATCGAAAAGGAAGGTTTTCATAGTACATAGGCTCGGAGTTTTTATCTTCTATATTTTTGAATTCCTTACTCCACTCACTTGTAATGACATACATTGACTTTCCATCTTTACTTAGTGAATAGTTACTTATGCCTCCATCAATTTCAAAGACAGTATCTATAGACCTACCTTCTTGCATATGAATTGTTGATAAGGTTTTTTTTGACCTACTTTTGTCTTGCACAGATCTATTTGTTTTTATATAAAAAATGGTGTTTTCTTTATCACCAAATTTTGGATTACTAAAGTTGTTGTTACCAGACTTAAAACTTTTCCACTGCCCATTACTTCTTTTCCATAGTTCATTTATATAGGTATTTGTTTCAAAATCCATTCGAGTGCTTTGTACCACTAAAGTATTACCTTTCCCAACTAGGTTAGATAATGTATTAAAAGAGTTTAAGTCAGAAGGTTTCATGTATTCCTAATTCTATTTGATTACTTTATCTGCCACAAGTGTAATGACCATTGAAGATAGCAAACCAATAGCAAAAGTATTCAAGTCAGCTAGACCGTATAGGTCTGTAGGAATAAATACTCCACCAGGGTTTACTTGGAGGTCTATAAATAAATATCTGTAGACATAAACAGAAATCAGAGACCCAACAAATGGAACTATAAGTAAAACATCCTTGCTAGATTTTTTTATTCTGTAGAAAGCAGGAAATACAAGGCAAGTTGCAAATAAGTCAGCTACTAAAAAGACATTAAATATACTCGTTACTTCAATTGAAATTACAAATGCAATACATACAACTAATAAGGTTATTAATTTAGCTTCTTCAGATTTTTTTTTAAGAATATCTAGTGAAATAGTTGATGCAATTGCATTTTCCAAAGTATCAATGCTTGATGTTACAAGCAGAGTTGCCAGAGAAACGAGCAATATAATTGTAAAATTATTTAAATCTAGCTGTTCTATGAAGCTTAATGCAGGTGATTCTATCCCTTTTCCTGCACCAACTGCACCACCAATTCCTAAAATTAAAATAGTAAAAAATGCACCGATTCCAGAAAAAATACTTGCTTGCTTAATTGCTTTTGAGTTTTCTGCTGAAAAAGTTCTCTGCCAATAACCCATGGAAAAAACCTCAGCTGCAGTTACAGCAATTATTACAGCTAATGCAGATTTAAAACTAAAAGTCTCGAAAGAATTTAACCCTCCTGCATTTGCAAAAGTTACTAAATCAGAAAGGCTATTCTGACTTAACCAAATCGTAAGAACAATGGCTAGTAATAAAATTATTCCATAACTTTGAAGCCTATCTGTAAAATAAGATGCTTTAAATCCATGCCTGAAGAGGTATGCCAATGTTGTTATTGCAATAAGCAAACTTATTAGAATTCCACGCACAGACGATATGGATTCAAAAACAAAACTAATTGATGCAAACTCAGCTATTAAAAAAGCCCCCATATATATCACTGCTACTATTGAAACAATTTTTTGAGCAATATTGCCATATTTAGTTTCCACAAATTGTGCAAGAGTTGCTCCTTTTGGCAATAAATCTGCAATTTTAGGACCAAAGATATAAATTAGAACAAACGGTGTTGCAGCTGACAAAGCATAACCATAAATATCAAATCCTAATCCATACCAAGCAACTTCAGCTGGAGAGGTTAGAATCCAAAGACCCATTCCACTTGCGTAAAAACTTAAGCTTAAGCCGAGTACACCCTCTGACTTATTTAAAACAAAATACTCATTTTCATTGGATTTCAAACTTCTTGTTTGAAAGTAGATCCAAGTCAAAATCAATACAACTATTAAATAAACTACATTTGCGTTCATGCATACCTCATTCCTATAAAAGTAATGGGATTTGAGTCCGAGTTCCCTTCGTTAGAATTACCTAACAGGTTCTTACGGTCGGTCTTTTAAACCCTCTCAGCTTTTGCTCCCGTTAATCAAATACTACTAGCAATTGTTATTAAAAGTTATCTTTTAAGACACATTACTATCTCAATAATGAACTCAACTGAAAAAACTGACTTAAAACAACCAACTTTGCTACAGGCTATAGTGGCAATATTGGTTGCTGCTGTTATGTGGGGTTCAGGAAATGTACTCTCTAGAAGCCTATTAATTGAAGGCATAAATGAAATATTCTTAGTCACATTGAGAGTTACGCTAATTGGTACAATATTATTTTTAAATTATTTTTTATTCATACGAGAAAAATTTCAAATAACAATATTTAAAGAAGCAACTCTAACTGGAACTTTTTCTGTTTTTTCTGTAAGTTGGTTTTTTATTTATGCATTACAATATATTTCTTCTGGACTTGTAACCTTACTTATTAGTTCTGCTCCAATATTCACTGCACTATGGTTGAAAGTACTTTTAAAAGAAGAAAAAATTTCAAAACTTAGATACATTGCTATTGCAACTGGGTTTGTTGGGATTCTTTATTTATTTGCAACAGGAGAAACAGGATTATTAAATGATGGAAATATTTTACTTGGTGGAAGTTTGGCATTCTGTGGTGTACAGTGCATTGCTCTAGCGACAGTGCTTAATAGAAAATATGCCCCTAAATATAAAGTTGCGACTTGGCTTACATATCAATATCCTTTAGTAATTATCTTGAGCATCACCGCGTATCTAATATTTGACATTTCACCACAGCAATTATCAACTTCTCAAATTATTAGAGTTGCAGCATTAGTTGTTTCAAATCTTAGTGCATTTACTGCTTTCACCTGGCTCATTAGACGAGTCAGTGCATTACAAGTTGCATCTGTAGATTATTTAGTACCAATTGTTGGAGTGACAGCAGGAGTTGTTTTTTTAAATGAATCTTTTAATTCAAATGTAATTGTGGCTGCAGTGTTTATATTTATATCTTTGTTAATGAATACTAAAGAAGAATTTTCAAACTGAGTTAATTTCTTTCTTAACCTTTTTCAGATCCTGCCAAGTTAACCATTTTGGCTTACCTTTTTCTTTTGAAGGGTTTCGCAAAAGATATGATGGGTGAAAAATTGGCATATACTTGATATCTTCTTTAACTATCCACTTACCTCTTAATTTTGAAATTGGCTCATCAATATTTAGGTATGATTGAACGGCTGTAGAACCAGCTAAGACTATAACTTTTGGTTTAATCAATTCAATTTGCTCATTTAACCATGGCAAACATTCTTTGACTTCATTTGCTAACGGCTTTCTATTATTTGGTGGTCGACACTTTACAATATTTGAAATATAACAGTCCTCATTAGTGTCAATTCCAACAGACAGAAAAACACTGTCTAGCATTTTTCCAGCCCTTCCTACAAACGCTAATCCCAGTTCGTCTTCTTGCTGGCCAGGCCCCTCACCAACTACAAAGAGTTTTGAGTTTGGATTACCTCTACCAAACACCACATTTTTTCGCGTTGTAGACAAAGAACATTTAACACAGGTGCTACATTCATTCTGTAAAATTTGGAATTTTTCTTGGTTCACCATTTTATAAAATATTAGCGAGATTTCTCAAATTGAACACCCCAAGAAACATTGTTCCTAGGGATTTTTGTATACCAACAAATAAGGGAGCATTTGTTTTGATTACTACGTCTATTGTGCTCAAGAGTATTAAATACAAAGTAAACGAATTTTAAACAGTTGGAAAATTCAAGAAGAGTTATTAAATGAGAAAACCCTTGAAAACTCCGCAATCTGTTTCCAGATTTCCTGTCTCAAGGGTTATCTCGTTATACTTCTTATAATGATCATCTATAAAGATTTTCTTCATAAAAAGTAATTTAAATCTATCTAAAAAAGATTAAAAAATCAAAAAAAATTTTAGGAATTTTTCCCACTCTTTCTTCTGGAAATAATCAAATTAAACATGATTGCCAAAACAGTGACACCAAGTAAAGCACTAAGAACAGTTGATATAAAATCATTATTTACAGCACTAATTCCATAGTCATCAAGAAGCAAAACTATTCCATCTGTTTGTGTAAAGCCAAACTCTTCCGCGACGGATTCTAAGCCATCTGGAGATGAAGATGCAAAAGGTGTTAAAAGGCTTAAAAGCAAAATAAGAATAATAAATAGACCATAGAAAGATACTTTGGTTGTATTTTCATCACTTCTCTCATATGCATAAATTAGATCGGGTCTTACTCGAATTAAAAGAGTGATAATAAGAGCTGTAATTATTCCCTCACCAAATCCAATGATGAAATGTGTTGTGACCATGGCCAACAAAACTGTTCCTACCGGTATTGAAATAGTTCCACCAATTGCATACTGGATTGTAAAAGCTATTGATGAAAACACAACACTCAAAATTCCCGCAAGCACACTCACCGAGACAATAGAGGTTTTATTTTTTCCAATGAACTTTATCCAGTACTTAACAATAAACCAACTAGTTGCACTAGTTACTATTGCCATATTTAAAACGTTCACTCCTAAAGCACTAAGACCCCCGTCAGCAAAAAGAAGAGACTGAATAATTACTACTACTGAAAGACAAATTAATCCCAACCTTGGACCTAAAACTATAACTGCAAGCGCACCACCAAGTAAATGACCACTTGTACCAGCAGCTATAGGAAAGTTTATCATTTGAAGAACAAATATTAATGCAGACATCATTCCGGTTAAGGCAATAAACTTATCTGCAATCAAATCTTTTGCTGATCTAATGTATGCCCACAATGTGCCAAAACTGATTACACCAGTTGCTGCAGACATAGTAACATTCATGAATCCGTCAGGTACGTGCATAGAAAAAGTATAAGCCTTTAGTATTCTTATTGCAAGTGTTTTGCAATAAGGGATTTAAATTATATTTTTTTCTTTAAACCACTGGTGAATTTCGCTCAATACAAAGGTTCTTGTGTCTTGATTCAAAATTTCATGTTTTGAATTTTCTACTGTGACAAATTTTACGTTTTCGAGCTTCGAAATACCTTCACTTGCTTTTATTGGAACAATTTTATCTTGATCACCATGAAGTACTAATGTAGGTGTCTTTAATTTTTCTATATTTTCATTAACAAATATTTGTTCATTGGTAATTTCACTACCGAATTTAAATGTCAAACTTCTAAAAACTAGTGGATCATTAAAGTAGCTATCTACAGTTTCCTTGTCGGTAGACAAATTTTTCCTATTTACTGGAGAAGGTGCCCGTAATTTTGGAAAAACTTTTGACAAAATACCAGACATATTTTTAATAAATTTTGGGTAATTATCATCAAAAGTGGGTGCTGACAAAATCAAATAATCGGGATCAACCTTTTCTCTAAGAATTGCAGATACTGATACTAAAGACCCATAAGAGTGAGCAAAAATAATTTTTTTATCTTTATCTGAAATATTATTGTAAGCATTAACTAGTGCTTCAATATTTTCATCCCAACTGTCAATATGACCTTTTTCATCGACGTCACCATGACCTGGAAGATTAAAAGAATAAGTTTCAATACCTAAGTTTTTTAACCATTCAACATTGTTTTGGTGGCGTCCTTCGTGTTCAAATAATCCATGAACTACTAATGCTCCCAAATTAGACACAAGCTCCCCTTTTTTTTATTAAATTAATATTAATGAATATTGACTTTATAAAAGTGCCATTTTCAAACAATCCGTCTATGCAAAAATATGATGGGCCACTTTTCAATCCACACCCAGATGAAAAATATTTATCCGAGAAACAATTACAGCTCAAAAAATATGGAAAAGACTTATTTGGACAAACAGACCAGTATGAAAGTTCTGATCTAAACAAAAAAGTTAGTCAAACCTTAGGGTTAGAAGATACAGAATCTCTATTAGAAACTGCGATGCAAGTAGAAGAGGATTTAGCTGTTATGCACAATGGAAAGCTTGAAGCTATATGCTTTTGTTTTCCAAGTGGCTGGATACCAGGAAATGAGTTAAAAGCAGACCTTTCTAAATTACACCAACCAGTTGCAGACAACGATTTACTTATTAAATCAAGCAAGAAATTAGCACGACATATGAACAAGCAAACTATACGTAGATGGGTATGGAATGTAACTACCGTCCCTGGTTTAAGCAATCATCCAAATGAAGAAAGACCAGTATTAAATGATTTTGAAAATCTATATTTCAGATTAGAAACACAAATTTCTACACCATTAGATGAGTTTTCAAGCTTATTTTTAGTAAAGGTAGATGTGGTCCCCCTAAAAAATGTATGGGATGAAGTAATTCTAGAGAGTATAAATTCAATGAGTGAAGATGTTTTAAATTATAAGAATTTATCTGAAATTAAAAAATTTTTAAATAGTTGATCTTTTTTCTTTAACAATAAGAAAAAGAATTAGCCCAGTCAAAATAGTTGTCATCGAGTTTGTAGCCATTAATGGAATGTCGTTTAAATAATTGCCATATAGAAACCAAGATAGAGAACCTAAAAATAGAAACAAATAAGTAATTAGAGACAAGTCTTCAACTCTTCTCGTTTTTAGTGTTTTTATCGCTTGAGGCAAAAATGAAACAGTAGTAAAAAAAATTGCAAGATAACCCATTATTTGAAAACTCATGGCAACAGTATATAGGATGATTGGTTTAAATAAGGGTACTTGTGGGCCTAGTTAGATTTGAACTAACGACCTCATCCTTATCAGAGATTTAAA
>Ga0255781_10004218_pt1 | contig 10945 bp, 10 predicted proteins | sample 101ome_21_FD_179979 | JGI IMG/M metagenome (GOLD analysis project Ga0255781, IMG submission 179979) | Coastal salt marsh microbial communities from the Groves Creek Marsh, Skidaway Island, Georgia - 101413BT metaG (version 2) | ecosystem: Environmental > Aquatic > Marine > Intertidal zone >...
CATGTTGGACGCCAGGGCCTTTGCCATTCCGCGCAGAATGTTGACCTCTGGCTGCTCTTCCTCGGGCTCGACCTGTGTTGCGACCGAGTCAGTCGCCGGCAAGTCTGCCGGAACCGGGGCGGTTGAAGGGGTGTCTTCGGTCGTCTTGGCGATTGGAATTGTGATGGCTTCGGTTGCCGGGGCGGCCGCATTTGGGTCGAAGTTTGAGACTACGGTCGAATCGGTGTCGATGACGGCAATCGAGCCGGTGGTCGGCTCGGATTCGCTTGCCTGTGCGGCCGGTGTTTCGGCTTGCGTTAGCTGGTAGCGCTCCAAGATTGGCAGCCAGGAGCGGTCAACACTGTCGGGGTTCTCCTGCCACTTTGCATACATCTCTGCAACCAACCATTCGTTGGCGCCAAAATCTGCCTCATTGTTTGATGATCCGGTCGAGGACAATTGTTCCCCTTATTGAAGTGAAAAGCGTATGAAAGTGCTACAAGTCTAGCTACTTCTTTGGCTATAGTGTTTGGGAAATGGACGGCGACAGACATAGATCCTTGGTGAGCGCGTGAGCGATTACCTACTTCTTCTTTTTGGCCTCTTTCTGATTCTGGGGACTGGGCTTTTCGTGGCAAGCGAGTTTGCCATCATCAATCTCGATCGCATCGATCTCGAAGCCAGGGCCGAGGCCGGTGAGAAGCGACTAGCGCTTCCAATACGTGCGGTGAAGACCACCGCTACGCAACTTTCGGCAGCCCAGCTTGGTATTACCTTGACAACATTGTTGACTGGGTTTGTCGCGGAGCCGGCTCTGACCCGGTTGCTTACCCCGTGGCTGGCCGGCCTCGGACTTGCCGAGGGGGCCATTTCCGGGCTTTCCCTGGCGCTGGCGATGCTGATCGCAACAATCGCCTCATTCTTGATCGGCGAATTGGTTCCCAAAAACATGGCGCTGAGTGAGCCCAGACGGGTGCTAAAGATTGTTGCCGGCTTCCAGCTGGCCTTTACCTGGCTGTTCAAGCCGATCATCGTGTTTTTGAACAACAACGGAAACTGGTTTGTGCGTCGATTTGGTATCGAGCCGAAAGAGGAGCTGTCGGCCGCCCGAAGCGCAGAGGAGCTCTCGTCATTGGTGCGCCGATCCGCTCACCTGGGGTCGCTCGAGACCGACACCGCGAAGCTGCTGGAAAAGACCTTGGCAATGACCGAATTGCTGGCCAGCGACATCATGACACCCAGGCCGAAGATGCACACTCTCGATCGCGCTGAGTCTGTCGCTGCACTGGTGAAGCTGGCCCGCGAAACTGGACACTCGCGTTTTCCCATCTTGGGCGAAGACTCCGACGACATCGTGGGCGTCGCACACATCAAGCATGCGGTTTCTGTTCCACTCGATCGGCGCGAGATAGTGCCCGTGAGCGCGATCATGGTTGATCCAACCAGGGTGCCAGAGACTATGCCGCTAGACCGGCTCATCTTGCAGCTTCGCGGCAAAGGCCTGCAGTTCGGTGTCGTGGTGGATGAATACGGGGGAACCGCCGGAATCGCAACCCTGGAGGATGCGGTCGAAGAGCTGGTTGGCGAGCTGGCCGATGAGCACGACCGCACCAAGGCCCATATCGTTGCCCACTCCGATGGCTCGGTTTCCTTCAGCGGACTGGCTAGGCCCTCGGAGCTAGCCGAATACGGCATAAGCATCGCTGAGGACGAGGATTACGACACGATCTCCGGATTCCTCATGAGCGAGTTGGGCAGGATTCCCGAAGACGGCGATGAGCTTTCGGTTCCTGGCGGAGCCATGCGAATAATTCGCATGGACGGCCGGCGAGTGGATCGCATCAAGTTCCATCCGGAGGTGGTCGATGAGCAGTGACGTCATGGGACTTGTCTGGCTAGTTGTGCTGCTGATCAGCAACGCATTCTTTGTCGGGTCGGAGTTTGCGGTGATTTCTGCCCGCAGGGCACAAATCGAACCTAAGGCCGAGGCTGGCAGCAAGCCCGCCAAAATCACGCTCAAGGCGATGGAGAATGTGTCGCTGATGTTGGCAACGGCTCAGCTGGGAATCACCGTTTCCTCATTGCTGATTCTGGTAATTGCCGAACCTGCAATTCATCACCTTCTAGAGGCTCCGCTCAAGGCTATGGGGCTTGAGTATGGGACCGCCTCGATCGTCAGTTTTGCCATTGCGTTGATACTGGTCACCTATCTGCACGTGGTGCTGGGCGAGATGCTGCCGAAGAACATCGCGATTTCGATTCCGACAAACGCCGCCTTGATCCTCGCGCCAATGCTCTATGGAGTCTCTCAGGTTGTGAAGCCCGTTGTCTGGCTGATGAATCAGATTTCCAACATGGTCTTGCGCATCTTTGGTTTTCGGCCCAAAGATGAGGCCAACACTGCGTTTACCTTGGAGCAGGTGGAGGGGATAGTCGAGGAGTCGCAGAAGCACGGAATGCTGGCGGATGAATCCAAGACCATCACCAACGCTTTCGAGTTCACCGAGAAGGTGGTTGGCGATGTAATTCACCCCATAGATCAGCTGATCACCATGAAGGCGGACTCAACGCCGGCGATGCTTCAGGAGGCCGTGGCCGAGCACGGCTTTAGCCGCTATCCGGTTCGCAACGGCTACGGCGATTTGATTGGTTACTGGCACATCAAGGATGCCTTGACCGATGATCCAGAGAAGTTCGTCGCCCCAATTCACACCAAGCGACTGCGCACAATGATCTCAATCGCAGAGTCTGCGGATCTGGAGGACGCCCTGGCTCAAATGCGCAGAACCGGAGCGCACATCGCAAGGAGCTTCTCGCCTGACGGAACAGTAACCGGATGTATCTTCCTCGAGGACATCATTGAGGTGCTAGTTGGCGAGATTGAGGACGCAACTAGGCGCTAGGCCAGCGGCCGCGCTCGTATTGCACGGGCCAGCTAACTTCTGCTTTTAGCTCGTGAGCAGCTCGCAACGGGAAATAGGGATCGCGCAGCAGCTGGCGGCCCATCATTACCACCTCGACATCACCTGCGGACACGATCTCCTCCGCTTGCTGTGCGGTGGTGATTAGGCCAACGGCCGATGTTGGCGCTCCGGTACCCTCGTGGGCACTTGCGCTCAGCGGAACTTGGTATCCCGGCCCCACCGGAATCTTTGCTGCGGCAACCAGTCCGCCGGATGAGATGTCAAACAAATCCGCCCCGGCCTCGTAGCACCAGGCGGCCACCTGGTTCGTCTGCATCTGGTCCCAGCCGCCGTCGATGTAATCGGTGGCGCTGAAGCGGACCAGTAGCGGGGTATTGCCAATCGCGTCACGAACCGCCTTGACGGTCTCGAGCAGCAGGCGCGCACGGTTTTCTAGGCTGCCGCCATACTCGTCTTCTCTGTTGTTCGACAGCGGTGAGAGGAACTGATGCATCAGGTAGCCGTGTGCGGCGTGAATCTCAATCACCTCGAAGCCAGCGGTAAGCGCCCGCCTTGCTGCGGCAACGAATTCCTCAACTATCTGTGGAAGCTCATCGTTGTGCAGCTTGCGTGGGGGCTCGTAGCCTTCGAATGCAATGGCCGAGGCCGATACACTCTCCCAGCCTCCCTGGTCAATTGGGACGGTGCCGCTGCCGCTCCAGGCACGGTAGGTCGATCCCTTTCGTCCGGCATGAGCGAGCTGAATGGCACTGGTAGCGCCCGTGGATTTGATAAAGCTCGTAATTCTCTGCCAGCCGGGAATTTGCTCGTCATCCCAGATGCCCGGGCACCACGGAGAGATTCGCCCCTCGGGGCTCACTCCGGTGGCCTCCGCCATGACTAAGCCAGCCCCACCGATGGCGCGCGAGCCCAAGTGGACAAGGTGCCAATCGCCGACTATTCCGTCTTGGTTCTCACAGGAATACATGCACATTGGAGACACCCACAGCCGGTTCCGAATCTCTAGGTCGCGGATCTTGATGGGGGAGAAGAGTTTGCTCATTGTTCCATTTTGCTTAGTTTTGACCAGCTTAGGGCGACAAAAAGACCCAGCACCGCTCCCCAGCCGATGGCAATGTTCAGCGGCACTGCATTGGTTAGCAGGCCGATGATTGATGGCCCAGCAAGGCCTCCGATGTAGGTAATACCCACAACTCGCGCCATGTTTCGCCCAGAGTGCGTGGCTTCTCCGATTTCCCCCGCTGCCGCAAACAGCTGCGGCACGACGCCAGAAATGCCAAGCCCGAGCAAAAACCACAGCGCCAGCGATAACTCGTAGCTTGCCGCAATCGCCTGCAGTCCGATGGCGAGGGCGGCGATTAGCGAACCCCAGGTGATGATGAAGCCTCGGCCTCTCAGTTCAACGATTCGGTCGATAAAGATACGACCGAGGATCATGCCAACGTTGAATGCCGCCAGCCCCCAGGCCGCGAGCGCGGTGCTGACCAGCTGCACGTCGCGCAGATAAAGCGCGGACCAGTCCTGCGCAACACCCTCGACGATGGCTGCCGAGGCGCTCATGAGCCCAGCCAGAATCACAAAGCCCAGCACCCTCCGGTTTGCCTTTGAGGACTGCTTCTTGTCCTCTTTGGATCCACCGACAACATTTGGCCGATTTGGCATAAGCCAGCCAGCGATAACCAGGCCGAGGGCAGAAAGCAAAAGACCGACGATCGGTAGCGTTTGTGTCTGGCTGAATCCGGCGGCAATGGTCGCAAACCCGAGGGCTGCACCGAGCAGACCACCGAGCGACCAGAACAGGTGGAAGAAGGTGAATATCGCCTTGCTGCTCGCCTTTTCTACCTGCAGCGCCGCGGCATTCATTGGCACATCTACCCCAGCAATACCAAAGCCCAAGAGCAAAATCGAAAGGCCGAGCATCCACACTGTTTGAGAGTAGGCGGGCCCCAATAGGGAAAGCCCGACCGCGACTCCGCCGATTCGAGTGGCCGTCTTCGCCCCGATATGGTCAACCAGGTAGCCAAAAAGCTGCATCGCAACAAAGCCGCCGGCACCGCTGAGCATCAGCAGAATGCCCAAGACCGAGTAATCAATACCAACGGTCTGTTCGATTAGTGGAATGTGCACAGCCCAGAGCGCGAGAGATCCGCCACCAGATAAGAAGTAAAAAGAGACGGCGATTTTCGCCTTTGTCAGATTCACAGGAATAACTCTAGGCTGAAAGTAGCAGCTGAAGACGCTTGCCCACCTCTGCGATTTCGATCAGGAAGCCATCGTGACCGTACTCACTCTCAACAACCTGAAGCGATCCGCCCACTAGTTCCCCGCCTATGTTCTCGGCGATGATTTCTTGGCCTTCCAGCGGGAACAGTCGATCGGTGGTGAGCCCGAGCACCAAGGTTGGGCAGGTTATTTTGCCCAGTGCCGCCGCAACGGATTCGCGGCCGCGCCCCACGTCATGCGAATTCATTGCATTCACCAGCGTGATATAGCTGTTGGCGTCGAAGCGACGAACAAACTTGTTGCCGTGGAAATCGAGATAGCTTTCAACCGCAAATTTGCCGCGCTCGGTTAGCGGGCTCACTTGCGATTGCCAGCTGCGTGAGAATCGCTCATTCAGCTCTTTCGGCGAGCGATAGTTAATCAGCGCCATCCTCCGGGCCAAAGCCAAGCCCCTATGGGGACCAAAGCCGGGCTTGGCGTCGTAGTACCAGCCTGCAGAAAAATTGCTGTCCGATCGGATGGCTTCAAGCTGCACGGTATTCAGCGCGATCTGATCGGCCGTGGAAAATGGGGGAGCGGCGAGAATCCCAAGCCGAGCAATGCTTTTTGGGTTTTCAATCGCCATCTCTAGGGCGTGCATTCCCGCCATGGAGCCGCCGATGACTGCGTGCCAGGTTTCGATTCCAAACTGCCCAGCGAGCTCCTCGAAGGCCCTGGCCTGGTCCCTGATGGTCAGCTGCGGAAAAGACGGGCCGTATTCCCTGCCCTCGCGATTTAGCGAACTTGGACCGGTTGAGCCCTGGCAGCCGCCGAGCACGTTCGGGGTTACAACAAAATACTTGTCCGTGTCGACATAGAGGCCCGGTCCGATTAGCCCGTTCCACCAGCCGGCGGTCGGGTGACCATCGGCTGAATTTCCAACGGTGTGGCTGTCACCGGTCAGAGCGTGTAGCACCAAGACGGCGTTTGTCTTATCTGCGTTTAGCTCTCCCCACGACTCAAAGGCAAGCCGAGCGCCGCTGAGATCCTCGCCGGATTCGAGCTTGATATCGAAGGGTTCGGAGAATTTGCGATCCCCAACCGGGTCACCAACAATCCAACCACCGGAGGCGGGGGGCCTGCCAACCAGCTGACGACGCTGCTCCTCGGAAATGAATTCCGAGGGAGCAGAGTCTTCAGATATCTGGAAGTCCATTTACTTCGCCGCCGCAAAACCCTTCTGCAGATCTGCGATCAGGTCCTCGTAGGACTCCAAGCCGACGGACAGTCGAATCAGCCCCGGAGTTACACCGGTTGTTGCCAGATCCTCTTCGCTTAGCTGGGAGTGGGTCGTGGAGGCTGGGTGAATCACGAGTGAGCGCACATCACCAATGTTTGCAACGTGGCTGTGCAGCTCCAGGCCGTCAACGAACTTGACTCCGGCTTCAACGCCGCCGTCAATCTCGAAGGAGACAATTGCTCCGGCTCCCTTGGGGGCGTAGGTCTTGTGCGCCTCATGATATTGGGAGCTTGCCAGGCCGGCGTAGTTGACGCTCTTCACCTGCGGGTGAGCCTCAAGCCACTGGGCCACCTTGGTGGCGTTTTCGACGTGGCGCTCCATGCGCAGGCTCAGGGTCTCAATTCCCTGAATCAGCGAGAAGGCGGTGTCGGGGGATACCGCAGCTCCGATGTCGCGTAGCAGCTGCACTCGAGCCTTGATGATGTAGGCGATGCCATCGCCGAGCGCATCGGTGTAGACCACTCCGTGGTAGCTAGGATCCGGCTGGGTCAGGCCGGGGAACTTATCCGACTTGGACCACTCAAACTTTCCGCCATCGACGATTGCTCCGGCCACTACGGTTCCGTGACCACCGAGGAACTTGGTAGCGGAGTGAACGACGATGTCCGCGCCGTGCTCGAGTGGCTTGATCAGAAACGGGGTCGCCACAGTGTTGTCCACAATTAGCGGGACGCCATTCTTGTGGGCGATTGCTGAGACCTTACGGATGTCTAGGATCGAAACCTTTGGGTTTCCGATTGTCTCGGCGAAGAAGGCCTTGGTGTTTGGCTTTACCGCAGCCTGCCACTCGTTCTCATCGTCTTGGTTCTCCACGAAGGTGACTTCGATGCCGAGCTTCGCGAGGGTGTACTTGAACAGGTTGTAGGTTCCGCCATACAAAGTTGCAGATGAAACAACGTGATCCCCTGCCTGGGCGATGTTCAAAATAGCGAAGGTCTCCGCTGCCTGGCCGGAAGCCAGCAGCAGCGCGGCGGTGCCACCCTCAAGCGCGGCGATGCGCTTCTCGGCAACATCCTGAGTTGGGTTCATGATTCGGGTGTAGATGTTGCCAAATTCCGCAAGGCCAAAGAGGTTTCTGGCGTGCTCGGCAGAGTTGAAGGTGTATGCGGTGGTCTTGTAGATCGGAACCGCACGGGCGTTGGTGGCCGGGTCACTCTCGGCACCCGCGTGAATCTGCAGGGTCTCAAAGCCCCAGTTTGCTGAATCAGTCATTGTCTTCCTTGGTCGTTCAGGATGCTAAAACTATGCGGCATCGTCGCCGCATCGGCAATTGCGTTGGTAACAGACAGTAACTTTAGCCCAGATGGCTCAGGGCAAGCGAAGCCAGTAGGGCGGCACCCAGCGGTAAAACAGAGTCATCAAACTCCGCTTTCGCGGAGTGGTTAGTGGGCGCGGTCTGGTAATCAATCTCAGGCGGGCAGGCACCAAGGAACACAAAGGCACCCGGCACCTCGTGAACGATCGAGGCAAAGTCTTCGCCGCCGGCAATCGGGTTTGCCATCGGCATGTAGGCCTCATCACCCACCAACTCGGCCGTTACCTGTTGAACCCGCTGGACTGCATCGGGGTCGTTCATGAGCACCTTGGTGGCTCTGCCAAATTCCGCTTCTGCCTCAATCCCATAGCCATGGGCGATCGACTGCACCAGCTTCGGGGCGAGTTCTCGCAATTTCCGGGTGTTTTCTTCGGAGAAGGTTCTGACGGTGGCACCAAAGCTCGCCTCATCGGCAATAACGTTGGTGGTCGCATCGTCCCCAGCTCGGATCCAGCCAACATTCAATATCACCGGGTCAAATTGATCGAAGCTCTTGTTGAGCAAGTTTTGTAGCGATGCAATGGCTTCAACCATGGGTGTGACTGGATCCTTGCTCAGCCAGGGCATGGAGCCGTGGCCGCCGCTGCCCTTGAATTTCACTACGAAGTCTCCGGCGCTCGCCATCATGGGTCCCGGCTTGCAGGCAATGACCCCGAGCGGAAGCGAGGTGAAAACGTGAAGCCCGTAGGCGGCGATGGGGCGCTGTCCAGAAACATCAAGCATTCCCTCTTCAATCATCACGTCCGCTCCGTGGTGACCCTCCTCTCCGGGCTGGAACCAGACAACGACATCTCCCTTTAGCTGGTCCTTGTGTGCAGCGAGGAGCCTGGCTGCACCGACGCCAGCGGCCATGTGAAGATCGTGTCCGCAGGCGTGCATGTAGCCGTTGCTTGATGCATAGGGCAGGCCGGTTTCCTCTTCCACCTTGAGGGCGTCCATGTCCGCTCTGAGGAGCACGGTCGGGCCAGGCTTTGCGCCTTTGATGTGCAGCACAATGGAACTCAGCGACCTGCCCAAGGTAATCTCACCCAACCCTTCAAGCTCCGCAAGCAGCAATGCCTGGGTCTTTGGAAGGTCGAGGGCAAACTCTGGAACCTGATGGAGCTTTCTGCGCAGTTCAATCAAATCTTTAGCCTGCTGGGCAGCTTGGCTCATCATCTGGTTTGCGGTTAGCATTTTCGCTCCTAGCTTGGCGTCCACAACTTATCTTCCCACCTACTTACTATTGAGAGATGCTCGAGCGTGTTCACAAATCCTGGCAGCCGCTCTTCGATGCTTATCGGCAACAGCTCCAAGACATCTTCGCGAGATTAGAGGGTAGTGATTTCACACCCGAACCGGCACTGGTTTTTAGAGCCTTTGAGCTGCCACCGGAGCACTACCGGGTGCTGATCATGGGTCAGGACCCCTACCCCACACCCGGACACGCAACCGGCCTCGCCTTTTGCGTCCCCGACGGCACGTCACCGCTGCCACCGAGCCTGCGCAATATCCTGCGCGAAGCGGGTGATGACCTGGGGCCCGGAATTGTCAACCTTGGAGATGTTTCTAGCTGGTCGACTGCGGGGGTAATGCTGCTCAACCGCTACCTGACAACCGCTACCGGCGAGATCGGCGCACACGCCGATTTGGGCTGGGCGGAATTTACGCAGGCCGCAGCAGAATTTCTCCAGCAGGTGCGGGGACGCAAATTGGTGGCGCTGCTCTGGGGGAGTAAGGCGCAAGAGCTGGCCCCGGTCCTGAGTGAAGCGACGCTGATTCAGGCCCCACACCCATCTCCGCTTTCGGCCCATCGTGGGTTTTTTGGCTCACGCCCGTTTTCTTCCTGTAACAAGGCTCTTTTAGAGTTGGGTGAAGAGCCGATCGATTGGAGCTGCTAGTGGTTGATTCCGAGACCCGATGGCGGCTGGCCCGAAAGGCAAGGAATAGACAGGAACCTGAGCAAGAACCTGTCGTCATAAGGCCGGTTGCCGAGCCCGACATTCCGGCCATAAGGGACATCTACAACTTTTATATTCAAAACACGGTCATTACCTTCGACGACAAACCATTCGACATCGGCTACTGGCAGGAGCGGTACGAATTGCTCTCTAAGTATTCGCTACCATTTCTGGTTCTTGCCCGCGGGTCTGAGGTGCTCGGCTTTGCCTATGTGGCCCCTTGGCGGATGCGGACCGGCTATTTGAAAACGGTGGAAAACTCCATTTATCTCGCGCCCGCCGCGACCCGCAAGAAGCTTGGCAACAAGTTGTTCGAGGCGCTACTAGGTGCCTGTCGGGAAGCCGGAATCCGCGAGGTAATCGCGGTTATTGCCGACCGCGGGGCGCACGCGTCAATCGCGCTTCACAAAAAGCATGGTTTTGTAGAGCAGGGGCATTTGGCAAATGTCGCGGTGCGATTCGGTCGGCCGATCGGGTCATACCTGCTCGCGCTTAAGCTCTAGCTTGCAACCCTGACGTCTTTTACCCGCGCACGAAGATCAGCGAGCGCCTCGTTTGAAATGCCCTTACTGGTGATGATTACATCTGCATCTTCGATGGAGGCGAACGACGAGAAGCCTCGGATGCCCCACTTGGAGTGATCAACCAGGGCTACAAACTTTGCACTTCGCCTAATTACTTCTCGGTTGGTCTCCGATTCCACCAAATTTGGTGAGCTGAAGCCAAACTCAGAGTCAATGCCGTGTGAGCCCATGAAGACCATGTCTAGGTTGAACCTGGAGAAGACATCGGACGCGATGTTGCCAACCAGGGAGTCGGTTGGTGTGCGGACGCCACCGGTGAGCACCACGGTCTGATCTCCCCGCGGCTTTTGGGAATAGAGGTCGGAGACTGGAACTGAATTTGTAACGATGGTCAGCGATGGGACGTCCCGCAGCAGCTTAGCCAGTGCATAGACGGAGCTACCACCCATCAGGGCTATCGCCATGCCGGGCCGAACCAGATCGGAGGCCGCGGCAGCGATGGCGTCCTTGGCCTCCTGCTCCTTCATGGAATTGGCTGCAAACGGCGGCTCCATGGTGGAGGAAAGGGCGTTTGCCGTCACACCGCCGTGAACCTTGTCAACCAGGTTTTGGGCCGCAAGCTGCTCGACATCTCGGCGAATCGTCACCTCAGAAACGCCCAGTGATTCGGCCAAATCCGAAATTCTAAGGGCCCCGGAGGTGCTCACTTCGGCCAAAATTCGCGCCTTGCGCTGTGCTGCCAACATGGTTTTGACCCTCCT
>Ga0255781_10004224_pt1 | contig 10934 bp, 7 predicted proteins | sample 101ome_21_FD_179979 | JGI IMG/M metagenome (GOLD analysis project Ga0255781, IMG submission 179979) | Coastal salt marsh microbial communities from the Groves Creek Marsh, Skidaway Island, Georgia - 101413BT metaG (version 2) | ecosystem: Environmental > Aquatic > Marine > Intertidal zone > Salt...
GACGGCATCAGTTTTGCTGCTCGGGATGGCCAGATCATTCACGGTTACATCACCACCCCGCCACAGGGCGAGGCGCCCTTCCCTTTGGTGGTTATGCCCCACGGTGGTCCCCATGCCAGAGATGGATGGGGTTACGACTCCTATGTTCAAGCACTGGCAACTCGCGGATATGCTGTGCTTCAGGTTAACTTTCGTGGCTCTACCGGGTTTGGTGAAGCTTTTAAGCAGGCGGGCTATGGAGAATGGGGTCGGGTGACGCAGCACGACATTATCGATGGCACACGCTGGGCGATTGCCGATGGTGTCGCGGACCCAGTAAGGATCGGTATTTTTGGCGGCAGTTTTGGCGGTTATTCCGCCTTCCAGGCACCGCTCGTACAACCGGGTTTATTCAAGGCCGCGATCGGATACGTGGGGGTTTACGATCTTGATCTGCTTTACAACTCGGGAGATATTGCTACCACCCGCTGGGGCGGGGCCTATCTTGATACAACATTACCCAGCGACCCTGAGCAACGCATGGCGCAGAGCCCGGCTCGTCGCGCCGAGGAATTTGAGATTCCATTATTTATCATTCATGGGAAAGACGACTATCGAGCAGCATTTGAGCATGCCGAAGTCATGCGTGATGCGCTCGATGAAGCGGGTAAGCCCTATGAATGGCTGGTAAAAGACAAGGAAGAGCATGGCTTTTATACCCCTGAGAATACGATAGAGCTTTTCTCGCGGGTACAAGCTTTTTTTGATCAACATCTCGTTATGAGCGCGCCGACGTTGGAATGATGGCCACTGAACGTTCCCCAGAACAGATGATCGCGGAAGGCTTCGCTGCACTATCCGCTGGTCGCCCTGATGAGGCGCTTGCAGCAATCGAGGGCGTGGATCTCGATCAGTATCCTCGCGCCCGCTTGCTCGAGGGTCATGCTCATAAGGCGGTGGGCGACCATGCACCGGCCGAGAACGCATATCGAATACTTGCGGCGAGATCGGAGCGCTCTCACGCTGCAACGGGGTGGTGGAGTCTGGCAGGTCTGAAGACCGCACAGTTTTCAGCCAGCGATGCGGCACGGCTAGATGAACTCATTGCCGGTGCAGAACAAGACGGCTACCTCGGGCTCCTCCATTTGGCACGCGCTGAAATATGGCATCAAGCTGGTTTACCCGACATGGCATTTGCGCACCTTAGCGCGGGCAACGCTTTGATTGCGGCGGCGCGCCCCTTTCAGGGTGAAGCGTTTCATCACTTGGTTAACGAATTGATGAGTGTGACTGGCTGGCTTCCTCAAGCGCGCGATGTGGAGTGCGCCGCGCCGCTGTTCGTCATTGGTCAGCCTCGTTCAGGGACGACCTTGGTGGAGCAGATACTTGCTTCTCACCCAGACGTTGATGTAACCGATGAATTAACTTTTATGGGACATCGAGGGGCAGACTTGCAGCGCCATGGTGGCTACAAAGCCGGAATTGAGACGTTTACGGAAAGCCAGTGGGCAGAGTGTAGAGACGGTTATCTCAAGATTATCTCTAACTACTGCCACAAAGGGGGTAGTCACTTCGTCGACAAAACCCCCGAGAATTTCATGCATGTGGCGCTTATTTTAAAAATTTTGCCCAATGCCCGGTTCATCCATGTGATCCGTGATCCGCTGGATAACATCGTGTCGCAGTACCGCCACTTTTTCCCGGAGGGACGCGAGTACAGTAACAGTATTGAAGGTCTGGTGTTTTATTGGCAGGGCTATCTCATGCTCATGCGGCACTGGTCTTCGTTATTCCCCAATCAGATATATCATCTGCATTACTCCCGTCTGGTGACAGCGCCGCGAGAGGAGATTACGAAATTGCTGCACTTCAGTGGCTTGCCGCTCGCCGACGAGTGCTTCGCGCCGCATGAGCTACAACGGCCGGTGATGACGCCGAGTGCCGCACAGGTGCGTCAGCCTATCAATGCTGCGGGTATCGATAGCGGTTTAGCGTATGGTGGTGGTCTTGAGTCTTGGTTGCGGGATATTGGCAAGTTGAAAGAGGCGAGCGTCAGTCTTTTTGGAAACCCTTGATTAGCGCGCTTTGACCTTAATGCGAACCCCCTTCTCGGTGACCAGAAAGATCGCTCCGAAAAACCCATCCTCAATGGTCACCCTTTCGCCGGGTTTGATCGTAACCTGAGTGTCAGAAACCTTCGTGAAGAGCCGACCATCCTCTGCCACAAATATGGTGTCCCGCCGCTGCGTGTAAAGCACGTCTTTGATGATAAAGGTGATTTGTTCGGGCACTTCTTCGACGATTTCTAACGCGGCCTCTTCGCCAAAAACAATCGCGGCCACCTCCGCGTTGCGCTGCTCCTGACGCTGCTGGCTCGAGCCAACCTGCGGTTTTTCAAGGGAGGCTTTGATGGCGTCTGCAGCTGCGTCGTAACAGGTCAACCGCTCCGAATCGAGCTCGATATTTGCACACTCCATGAATGATTGCGCAGAGACGGCGTTTGCAACAATGCTGAAGAGCGCCAGCGTTAGGGTCAGGCGGAAGCGGAGAGTGTCCATCCGATGATATCGTCCTTGCTTGTTAGCTCATGGTAGCGGCAACCTGTCCAACCTATTGTACTCATATCCGAAGAGAGGTGTTTCATATCTGCTTCGCTTTTCGCTACCGACACCATCTGCTGATGCCTGACCCTTGCTGCACTGGCTTCGTCAGCCAGGTCCCGAATGAACTCCATGCGAGTCTGAGGCCCTTGCCCCAATAGCTTGAAAAAGCGTAAGGCAGCGAGAACATGGTCGGCCATGAAGGCATTGCTCGTTTCCATTGTGGCTCCCCGAATGTACTTGTTGCCCATCCCATTCAAGAATTTGCGGGCAGCCTCCGCGGTTGTATCTGCCTTGAGTGCTTCAATATTGCCCAGCTTGGACAGCGTGTCATGAATCGTTGTCAATGCGTCCTGAATGGCACCAATGTCCTTTTCGTCATATTCGCTAATTGCTCGAGCAGACATGCGCGCGACGACAGAGTTATGGTGATGAACTAGGGCGAACAACTGGCCTCCAGAGGCCATGCGAGGCAATAGGCCGGTGAGAGTTTTTTCCAATTCGCTGTACTCCATCCCATAGATAGAGAGGCAAACGGATACGGATTGAACGTGGTCGGGCAAATTTTCAACCCGGGTGTTGCCCGTCAGTGCTATGTCTCCCTTGGCCTTGCTGACTGGGTCGCGGAGTAAATCCGGCAGTTTTACCTCTGCGGCATCAAACCCGCTGTAATTGAACGGGAGTTTCAAGGCCAGAAGAAACGGCAGCAGTGATCCGTTGCCACAACATAACTCGACTACGTGAAGCGGTAATGGCGCCTGCCGTATTGGTTCAGCGAGGCCGTCGAGCCATTCTTTGACCGGGCCAGCGTAACCATTGCTGAAGTAATCGCCAAAGGTTGTGGTGTGCCCCTGACGCCAAAATCGACTCCATTCATTCATCGGTCCATATGTCTCGCGTTAAATGTTACTTACTGGCCGCAACATATACGACCACTGCGTCTAATGTAAAAAAAAGGCCCGCGTGTGCGGGCCTTTTCCGTTTCCGGTCGAGACCGATCAATTAAAACTCGATCGTGTACTCGGCGTAGACAACGCGGCCCACTTTGGGGTACTGGTACTCGTCGATCTCGGTGCCGAAATCATTGAGCAGCGGATCCTTGTCGGTCAGGTTGTTTGCACCGACAGTGATCTGTCCCCATTGGCCAAAATTGTAGCCCACGGACGCATTTGCCTGTGACCAGGAGGCGTAACGGTCATCGCTTGATCGCGACTCAGAGTCACCGATGTAATCCACAGCAAAGTTTGCGAAGAAGTTATTCCACGCCCAGCTCACTTGTGCATTACCACGCCACTCTGGGAAACCCAGAGTGCCGGCGACGTCTATTAGCACACCGTTACCATACACCTCTTCTGTCTCGTACTTGAGGTATCGCGTGGCGGTGCCGCGGACACTGAACATGCCGAATGCCGTGTCAATGGTGCCGCCAATACCCAGGTCGAGTGCCTCACGCTTCTGGGCGATATTGCCGTTAACGAAGCCGGCGTCGATGCGCTCTACGGCACCAGTGGCACTACGCTGAACGTATTGGCTACCAGGTCCACCTGAAGAACGAGAGGAGTAATCCTGGTTCAGCAGGTCCTGAGCACTCACGTAGTCGATGGTGTTATCGAGCTCTAGGCTGACCCAGGTTGCACTGGCTTTCCAGTTCATCATGTCGCCTTCCCAGAAGTCCCAATCGGCGCCGATAGAGAAAGATTCTGACTCTTCTGCGTCAAGGTTGGGGTTGGAGCCGATGTAAGTATCGAACTGGCGGCTAGGACAAGGGCTCTGACCAGTCTGTTCACAGCCCCAGAAGTCAGTGCCGCCAGATGCCGAGAAGGAAGTTGCACCATAGAGGTCGGACAGATCCGCGGCGCGGAAGCCCTCGCCCCAAGAGGCGCGGAAACGCAACTGCTCATAACCCGGAACCGCCACGTTGATGCCTAAGCGGGGTGAGGTAGCGCTACCGAAGTCTGAGTAATCGTCCGCGCGAACTGCCGCAGACACTTCCATCCACTCAAGAATCGGGAATACAGCCTCCGCCATGTAAGCAGTTACGTCGCGATAGCCCTCAGCGGAGTTGCCCGCTGAACCACCGACCAGTCCTGCTTCAGATTGCGCATCGACCAGAGCGGAGTACTTGATCTCGTAGTACTCGGCACCGACGTAGATTGCGGCAGTGCCGCCCGCCATACCAAACATATCCCACTGAACACCACCTGACCATCGCGTCAGCGTCTGGCGGTCGTCATTATGCGTAGTGGTCTTGATGTTGGCCACGAACTGATCAAAGTCGTCCACGCCATAGGCAACGTTGTATGCCAAGCCGCCGTAGCTCAGGTAGTACATACCAACTGAAGAGGATCTGTACTCTGAATGCGAGTAATTCACATCAACTTTAATGTTGTCTGATACTTCCCACTTGAGGCCAGTATTGATGTCGACCATGGTGTCGTTGACAAAATTGTCACGGGTACCAATGTCGGTCCATCGGAACCAACCACTTGATGCTCCGACGTCATTTCGGGGGTCGCCCGGAATGGTTGGTCCAGGAGCCGCCGGTGGCGCATACCGACCAAAAGACTCGTTATCAGAGATAATTGCGTCCATGTAGACTTCGAGGCTGTCGTTAATTTCATACTCCGCCGACACCCAAGTATTCAGGCGCTCAAGGCTTGCCCGGTTGGCAGACACTAATGCAAAAGCGTAGCCACAGTAGTAACCGGTATCAGGACCGAATACGAGGTCAGAACGCATCTTGCCGACAAAGCCAGTGCCTGTCGGGTCGTCCTGACAGTTGGCGCCGGGGTAAACCAGCCACGTGTTGGGGTCGTTGCGGTCAAAAGGATTACCGTTGTAGTTCGGGTTAATAACGGTGTAGCCGTAGAAAGAAACGCCCACGGTTTCCGCATAACCCGTAATATCACCATCGCCATCTAAGTCGCTGTACGTTGCCTTGGTGAAATCGCGGTCCGCATCAAAGATGGGGTCTCGCTGGTCATATTCGATTCCGAAGGTAACGCTGCCACGATCAGAGCTGGCGCCAAACAGCATGGAGAGCGACTGCTCTTCGCCATCGTCGCGATCCCGATCACCGAATCGACCGGAAATCTTGAAGCCATCGTAGTTGCGCTTAAGAATAATGTTGACCACACCTGCCACCGCGTCAGAACCGTAGATCGCTGATGCGCCATCGGCGACGATCTCGATACGGTCTACCGCAGAGAAGGGAATCATGTTGAGGTTGACCGTACCGCCACCACCAAGCGAGGGTGAGCCGGCAACCCGGCGGCCGTTGATCATGACCAGAGTCCGGCCCGCACCTACACCGCGCAGGTCGATGGTGGCATTGGACTGGGCGCTGTTACCCGATGACTCGCGGAACGAACCCAGCGAGTTGAGGTTAGAGCTTCGCAGCGCATCGGCAACTGAGATGTCGCCCTGAATCTTCATATCCTCTGCTGAGATAACGATGGTTTCCTGAGAGATGGTGTTCAGCGTGGAACGCGAAATTCGCGAGCCAGTTACCAGCACCTCTTCAGTTTCTCTGGCTTCACCGTCGTCCTCCTGTGCAGTGACCGCGCCCATGTTCAGGGCGAGGGCACCTGTCGATACCAACAGAGCGTATCGAACGGCTTCGTGCATGACATTTCTCTTCGTCATGAGTTTCTCCTTAGGCTGTTTAGGCGCTTTCAAAACGTGAGGGTGCAAATATCTCCCCTACGTCGCTCACGCGCCCCCATTTTTTTGACTATACGTATAGTCTGCAGGCAAACGGAACAATGTGTTGTTAGCTCGCAGATTGCTCTGATCATACCTAAATTCATCTGATGAATAAAATCTTGCATGATTACGAGATTGGTAATAAGTCTCTGGTAAAAGGCGGCTAGGCTGGATACGCCCTGTAGCGCGGCGGCGCTCGACCCGCGCTCTCGACACTGCCTCCCCGTTTCTGCAGCAGCATGATCATCTTGCGGCGTTTTATTTACGCGAAGGCATTTGCTCAAGCGCCCGGCTTCATCGACAATACGCCCCGCAACGCGACCCCGGAGCTCTCATGCCCTCTCAAAATGATTTGGCCAACGCCATTCGCGCCCTCGCGATGGATGCGGTTCAAGCGGCCAACAGTGGCCACCCTGGCGCCCCCATGGGAATGGCCGATATCGCAGAAGTCTTATGGAACCGCATCCTCCGCCACCATCCGGGCAACCCTGCCTGGCCCAACCGGGACCGGTTCGTGCTCTCTAATGGCCATGGGTCGATGCTTATCTACGCCCTGCTGCACTTGAGTGGATATGAGCTTTCGATTGAAGATATTAAGCAATTCAGGCAGTTACACAGTAAAACCCCTGGCCACCCAGAATATGGGTACACCCCCGGTGTAGAGACCACCACGGGCCCGTTGGGCCAAGGTTTGGCCAATGCAGTGGGGATGGCGATTGCAGAAAAGACACTGGCGGCCCAGTTCAACCGCGAGGGGCATTGCATCGTGGACCACCATACCTGGGTGTTTTTGGGTGATGGTTGCCTCATGGAAGGTGTTTCCCATGAGGCCTGTTCTCTCGCGGGCACCTTGGGTTTAGGCAAGCTCATCGCGGTTTACGATGACAATGGCATTTCTATCGACGGCGAGGTGGAGGGCTGGTTTACCGACGACACGCCAAAGCGGTTCGAGGCCTATGGTTGGCAGGTGATATCGGCGGTCGATGGCCACGATCCCGTAGCGATTGAGGCGGCCTTTGCTGCCGCACAGGCGGAGACTGCGCGGCCCAGCCTCATTTGTTGCAAGACAGTCATCGGCAAGGGTAGCCCCAACAAAGCGGGCACCGAGAGTTGTCACGGGGCCCCCCTTGGCGCTGAAGAGATTGCCCTGACGCGTGAGGCCTTGGGGTGGACCCACGCGCCCTTCGAGATTCCCGACGACATCCGCGCCGCCTGGGACGGACGGGCGCGGGGCGCCGATCTTGAGGCCCGTTGGCAGGCCGATTTTGACGCCTACCGCGCAGACTACCCGGATCTTGCCGATGAGTATCTTCGCCGATTGCGAGGCGAAATGCCGTTTAATTTCGCCGAAATTGCAGACAAATACATAGACGATTGCATTCAGGCGGGAGCCGATGTGGCCTCTCGCAAGGCGTCCCAGCAAGCGCTGAATGCCCTTGGGCCCTCGCTCCCGGAGCTGTTGGGTGGGTCGGCCGATCTGGCGGGGTCTAATCTAACGCTGTGGCAGGGCGCTGAGGGTATTTCGGCAGCATCCGCCACAGGCAACTACCTTTTTTACGGGGTTCGTGAGTTTGCCATGGCCGCGATTATGAATGGCATTGCCCTCCATGGCGGGTTTATTCCCTATGGCGCCACGTTTCTGATTTTCATGGAATACGCGCGCAATGCGGTGCGCATGTCGGCGCTGATGGGGCAACGCGTGCTGTATGTGTTCACCCATGATTCGATAGGCCTTGGAGAAGACGGCCCCACCCATCAACCGGTGGAGCAACTCACGGCGCTTCGCGCGACGCCGAATCTGCAGACCTGGCGACCCTGTGACGCAGTGGAATCGGCGATCGCGTGGAAGCAAGCGCTGCTTCGTGAGGCTGGGCCCACAGCCATGATTTTCTCCCGGCAAACCCTGCCCGCTCAGATTACCCATGCGGATCAGGCATTGTTGGCGCATCGCGGTGGCTATGTGCTGGTGCCGGAGCAGGGCGCCCTGGATGCGATCATCATTGCGACGGGATCGGAGGTCGCGCTGGCCGTAGAGGCGGCAGAGCAACTCACTGCTGCCGGAAAGGGTGTGCGCGTCGTTTCCATGCCCTGCGCCGAAGCCTTCGAGGCGCAGGAAGCGGGCTATCGAGAGGCGGTACTGCCAAGCGATGTGCTGGCCAGGGTTGCGGTCGAAGCCGCTCACACCGACTTTTGGTACAAGTACGTTGGACTTGATGGTCGAGTGGTCGGGATGTCGTCTTTTGGCGAGTCTGCGCCGGCTGGCGCCCTCTTCCAGCATTTTGGCATTACCACGGATCATGTGGTCGCCGCGGTTGAGGATGTGATTCTCGATTGACCATGCGCTTTGCGATTAATGGTTTTGGGCGGGTAGGCCGCACATTGCTGCGGGTGTATCGCGCCCGCGAGGACGCGCGGTCCGCACTGGAACTGGCGGCGATTAACGAGATCGCGGACGCAGACACGGTGGTTCATCTTGCCCGCTACGATTCAAATTACGGGCGCTATCCCGGTCGCATCGCGCGTTCCGGGGACTTGTTGGCAATCGATCAGTCGCTGGTGCCACTCAGCCATGTCAGAGACGTAGCGGAACTGCCCTGGGATGAACTCGAGATCGACCTCGTTTTTGAGTGCACGGGTGCGTTTACTGATCGAATGACGGCTGAGCGCCACCTTGATGCGGGTGCCGCCCGTGTTTTGTTCTCGCAACCCGCAGAGTCTGATGTAGACGCGACCATCGTTTTCGGCGTCAACGAGGACGCGCTGGCGTCCGAGATGCGCGTCGTATCCGCCGCGTCCTGCACAACCAACGCGGTGGTCCCGGTTCTCGATACGCTCTCCCGCGGGTTCGGTATTGAAGCCGCGACCATTACCACTATCCATTCCTTGATGAATGACCAACCGGTGCTCGATGCCTATCATCACACTGATCTGCGCAAAACCCGCGCCGCGTCGCAGTCAATTATCCCTGTCGACACGGGCCTTGCGGTGGGTATCGAGCGCATTCTGCCGCACCTCGCTGGCAAGCTCTCGGCCCACGCATTGCGCGTTCCTACGACCAAGGTGTCGGCGATTGAGTTAACGGTGGCCACGGAGGGTCGCTGCGATCGCGAGCAGATTAACGCCGCTTTGTTGGCGGCCTCAGAAGGGGTGTTGTCCGGGATTCTGGATTATTCGCTTGAACCCTTGGCCTCCTGCGACTTTGCGGGCGAGGCGGCTTCGGCCATCGTCGATGCAAAACAGACTCAGGTTGCTGCGGGAAGATTGGCCAAGATACTGATCTGGTTTGATAACGAGTGGGCCTACGCCAGTCGCCTGATTGATGTCGCATTAGCATGGCAACAACGCATTGCTGAATCAGCGCATCCGGCGAGAAAGGGCGTGCAGTGAAGGAAAATATGCCGTGAAACTGATGACCGAACTGGACCTTAAGGGTCGGCGCGTCCTGATTCGAGAAGATTTGAACGTACCCCTTCGTGAAGGCGCCATCACCAACGATGCGCGATTGCGGGCCGCGGCGCCCTCCATCAAACAGGCGTTGGCGCAAGGCGCTGCAGTGATGGTGATGTCCCACCTTGGGCGACCGATCGAGGGCGAATGGAGTGAGGAGGCTTCTCTGGCGCCCATCGCCAAGCGATTGTCAGAGTTAGTGGGGCGTGATGTGCTACTGGCAAAGGACTGGCACAGTGTTGCGCCTTTGCCCGGCGATGTCGTGCTCTTGGAAAACGTCCGATTCAATGTGGGCGAGTCCGCGAATGATGCCGGTCTGGCGTCCGGCTATGCGTCGCTCTGCGATGTCTTTGTGATGGATGCCTTTGGCACGGCGCATCGTGCTCAGGCTTCGACCCATGGCGTTGCTAAATCCGCAGCGGTTGCCTGCGCAGGTCCACTGCTGGCGGCCGAGTTAACCGCCTTGGAGCGAGCGCTTACTTCTGCCAAAAGCCCTATGATAGCGATAGTGGGGGGATCAAAAGTCTCTACCAAACTGGAGGTGCTGGACAACCTCTCTCAGCGTTGCGACAGCCTGATTGTCGGTGGCGGTATCGCGAACACTTTTCTGGCGGCCGCGGGCTATCCCATTGGAAAATCACTCCACGAGCCTGATTTGATCGCCACCGCTCGGCGCCTGATGGACCATGTAGAGATCCCGCTGCCGATCGATGTTGTGGTGGCGCCGGGGATAGACGCGGGTCGACGGGCAACGATTAAGCTTGCTGCTGAGGTGGCGGAAGAAGACATGATCCTGGACGTGGGTCCTCAGACAGCAACCCAGATTGCCGACCGAGTCCGCGAGGCGGCGACTATCTTGTGGAATGGTCCACTGGGGGTTTTCGAGCAGGACGCTTTTGCCGCAGGCACGCGGGTGCTAGCAGAGGCAATTGCCGCGAGTGAAGGTTTTTCGCTTGCCGGCGGCGGTGATACTTTGGCTGCGATCGATCAGTTTGGTATTGCAGATCAGGTATCGTATATCTCCACCGGCGGCGGTGCTTTTCTGGAGTACGTTGAGGGTAAGACGCTTCCCGCGGTCGCGGTACTCGCGGACCGGGCAAGTGATTGATCTGAGATGGCGGCGGAACTAGCGCGCCGGCGGATGATTGTTCCAGCGCGACTTTGTGAGTCGCATCGAACATAGGTCGCATCGAACATAGAGAG
>Ga0255781_10004231_pt1 | contig 10914 bp, 3 predicted proteins | sample 101ome_21_FD_179979 | JGI IMG/M metagenome (GOLD analysis project Ga0255781, IMG submission 179979) | Coastal salt marsh microbial communities from the Groves Creek Marsh, Skidaway Island, Georgia - 101413BT metaG (version 2) | ecosystem: Environmental > Aquatic > Marine > Intertidal zone > Salt...
AGTTCTCTCCGCGTTCGGCACGGCGTGCTAAGCGCCTGACGCGCCTCTGAATTTGGTCCTTCCGGGCCCAAACAAAAGCCCCCCGCTCCTGAGACAGGAACGAGGGGCTTTTTCGTGCGCTGTCGCGTTCTGAAAACTCAGACTTTGAGCAGCCCGCGGTAGTGCGGCATGTTGGCGTACACAAGCGCCGCGTTGAGGGCGAAGATGACGCTCATGATGACGAGGTGGCTCGGCACCATGAACAAGCCCCACATGAGCATGCCGACGGCGTAGGGAAAGGCCATGAGGACCCCGAGCTGTTCGCGCCCGGGCAAGACCATCACAACGCCTGCGACGAGTTTGGCGGTGCAGATGAACGGCAGGAGGAATTTGGTTTCCAGCACCGCAAACACAAAGGCCTGCGCCTCGGGTTCGGGGTAGCCGGTGGCCATGATTGAGGCGTCGCCCCAGTAGATGTTGTACAGGTGTTTGGCTCCGGAGCCCAAAAGAACAAGGGCGTAGAGGTACCGGAGCACGGCGTGGAGTCGTGCATTCATGTCGCCCAAGTTCCGCAATTTGAATTCATGTTTGACGAAACTTGGGCGACGGCGCGTCAGTCGCAAGCCTCGCCGAACACGGACAGCAGCATGAGCAAGTCGGAGGTCTCCACCAACCCGGACTCGTTCAAGTCGCCGAGGCACATGTCTCCTCCAAGGCTGTTGCCATCGCAATCCATCCCGAGAGCGGGGAACAAGCACGATCCGTCGTCGTCCTCTGCCCACGGTTCGAAATTGCAAGCCGCCTCGTAGGTGCATCCACCTTCGCCAGGGAACAAGCACGAACCGTCGTCTTCGGTCGCGAAGGCATTGAAGTTGATTGCCGCTTCTTGGGTGCACCCTGGGAATTCAAATTCGTCGCAAACGCCATCCCCGTCCTCGTCGTGGAGGCAAGCGCCTTCGCAATCCAACACGCCCGAGGGGAATGAACACGACCCGTCGTCCGCCGTTGCGTCGGGGTTGTAGTTGCAGGCTTGGGCGTAGGTGCACCCTGGGATTTCCGAGTCGTCACAAACCCCGTTGCCGTCGAGGTCCGCCGCACAGTCGCCGCCACACACGCCGAGCGCGTCAAGCTGGTTGCCTAGGCAGTCGCAATTGCCTTCGGGGACGTCGTCGCATCCGCACTCGTAGATCTCGCCCGGCCCGTTGCAGACGCCGCAGGCGTCAAGGGCGCCCACGCATTCGTCGACGTCGTCGCAGATGCCGTCGCCGTCTTCGTCCGCGGCACAGTCGCCGCCACACACACCAAGGGCGTCAAGCTGGTTGCCTTGGCAGTCGCAATCGCCTTCGGGGACGTCCGTACATCCGCATTCGTAAATCTCGCCCGGCCCGTCGCAAATGCCGCACGCATCGTACGTGCCTAGGCAGTCGTCAAATTCGTCGCAGATGCCGTCGTTGTCGATGTCGCTGTTGCAGTTTCCGTCGCAATCCAAGTAGTCGACTGCGGGGTATTCGCAGCTTCCGTCGTCGTAAGCGGCATTGACGTCGAAGTTGCAAGCATCCGAATCAGTGCATCCGGGGTCGTTGAAAATGCTGTCGTCAAATTCGTCGCAGATGCCGTCGTTGTCGATGTCGTTGACGCAGTTTCCGTCACAGTCATAATAATCGAAGGGGTATTCACAGCTGCCGTCGTCGTCAAAGGCGTCCGGGTTGTAATTGCAGGCATACCAATCTGTGCATCCGGAGATTGTGTATTCGCACGTTCCGTCGTCGATGGTCGCCGAAGGGTTGAAGTTGAAAGCTTGAGAATCGGTGCACCCGAGGATTTCGCTGTCGTCGCAAACGCCGTTTTGGTCCTCGTCAAAGGCACAGTTTCCGCCACACACGCCAAGGGCGTCAAGCTGGTTGCCTTGGCAGTCGCAATCGCCGGCAGGAATGTCAGAGCATCCACACTCGTAGATCTCGCCGGGGCCATTGCAGACGCCGCAGGCGTCAAGGGCGCCCACGCATTCGTCGACGTCGTCGCAGATGCCGTCGCTGTCCTCGTCGACGAGGCAGTTTCCGTTGCAATCCAAGCCAGACTGGGGGTACTGGCACGAACCGTCCTCCGTGGTGGCCTGGGCATCGTAGTTGCAGGCACCGGTGTCGGTGCAGCCTGAGACGCCAACTGGGAAGGCGCACACGCCGTCTGCGACGACGACACCGGCCCATTCAGCCGTCAAGGCGCCGCCACTGGCGTACCCGTTGTAGACCGTCACCGTCCAAACACCGGCTCCCGTAAGTCCTGCGGAACTGACGTCCACCGTGGCCGTGTAGTTGCCCAGGGCAGAGGTCGACCAGGTGGAGGGCCAGTTGCCCATGTTTTGGTACCCAAGGTCCATGAAGTAACCCCCCACTTGGAGGCAGTTTCCACTGGGGTCACAAATGGCCAGGAGCACGTCGCTGGCGTAGTAGCCCCCGTTGTTGGCGACAAACGTGACGTTGACGTCAAGCGTTTGCAGGCCGGTTTCGGAGACGGCCACGATTTCTTGCGAGCCGAATTGCCCCCCGGACAATTCCCCCGTCTCGAACGTCCAGGTGTTGTCGCACACTTCGATGCAGGAGAGGTAGTCGCACGACCCGTCGTCCTGAACGGAATTGCTGTTGAAGTTGCACGCAAAGGGGTCGGTGCAGCCGTAGTAGTCGTCGTTTCCGTACTGGCAGGACCCGTCGTTCACCGTGGCTTCGGGGTTGTAGTTGGTCGCCGACTCGTCTGTGCATCCGGGCAGGTCAGGGGCGCCCAAGTCGCAGGACCCGTCGTCGTCGGTGGCTTCAGGGTTGAAGTTGATGGCCTCGCTGTTGGTGCATCCCGCAATTTCCTGGTCGTCGCATACCCCGTCGCCGTCGGTGTCAGCGTCGCAGGGCGCAGGTTCGCCACATGTTCCCAACACGCTGAGAGAGCCCACCCAATCTGCAAGAGAAGAGGGGCTGCTCCACCCGTTCATTAGGGTTAGGGTCCAATCGCCGGTTCCTTGGAGCCCTGGGGCATCCAACGCAATGGACGCGGTGTAGAGGCCGTTCTCCCCCGAATTCCACGAGCTGGGGAACGCACCGGCGACCGCGTAACCCAAGTCCAGATCGTAGCCTCCGATTTGAACGCAGTTGCCGTTGGGGTCGCAGATCCCGACCACCAAGTCGGATGCAAAATTCCCGTAAGGAGCAAGCTCACTGAAGAATTCGAAGGAGATCTCCAACCCCAAAAGGTTGTCGAGTGAGTGCGGGAGGGTGGTTTCAAGGGTTTGGCCTGCCCCCAATGCGGATGCGTCAAAATCCCACTCCAAAGCGCAGGGACACAGCGGCCCGTCGAACACACACGTGCCGTCGTCAAAGACCGCAGACGAGTCAAAATTGCAGGCCGTGCCATCGGTGCAACCCTGCTCCGCGCTGTCGCATGTGCCGTTGCCGTTGGTGTCGGCGTCGCATTCTCCACCGCACACGCCAAGGGCGTCAAGCTGGTTTCCGTCGCAATCGCAATCTCCGAAAGGCATGATCGAGCACCCGCATTCGAGCGTGGCGCCAGGTCCGTTGCATTCCCCGCACGCGTCGTAGGTTCCGACGCAGTCGTCCACGTCGTCACACACGCCGTCGTTGTCGGCGTCGGTCTCGCACAACGTGTTCAGGCAGGCGGCGACCAGCGTCACTGTGGCCTCACTCGCTTCTGGCGCCAAGGGGCCTGCTCCCGACCAATAAAATTCAGCCGTCCAAAGCCCCGTGCTCGTGATTCCAAGGGCGGAAACGTCGAAGCTGGCGGCGTAGAGACCGTCTTCGCTGGAAATCCAGCTTTCAGGGAACGATCCGAGGGTGACGAAATCAAAGTCAATTCCTGGAGCATTTTCTGGAATCACCTGCAAGCCCGCCCCGTTTTCGTTGGAAAGTCCCAACATCAAATCAATGGGTTGGGCGGTTGTCCCCTCGTTCCAATGGACTTCAACGTCAACAGACAACAAGATGCCTCCGGCAAGCACGTCGAGCTGCGCCACGGGGCCACCCAATGCGTAGATTCCTTCAAAATCGACAGAGACCGAAGTCGGGCATTCGCAAGACTCCGGGGCGCAGCTGCCGTCGTCCACAATCGCACTGGCGTTGTAGTTGCATGCATTCTCTTGGGTGCACCCCTCGAGGGAGTCACACACCCCGTTGTTGTTGGCGTCGGAATCACATCCGCCACCGCAATTCCCGAGGGCATCGAGCTGAATTCCACCGCACGCACAATCTCCGTCGGGCAAGTCCGCACAACCGCATTCGTAGACAGCCCCTGGGCCGTTGCAAATCCCACAAGCGTCGTAGGCTCCAACGCAGACGTCGTCCAAATCGCAAATGCCGTCTTCATCCACGTCTGTGCAGGTTTCCATGCACGTGACGTAGGCAGATTGGCACACGTTGTCCCATTGGTTGTCGACGCAAAAAGCGTCGTTGCTGATGACCGACTGAGCACACGATTGGGAAGTGGCCAAGGTGTAATGTTCGCCAGGGCTCTCGCATTGGAGGAGGGCTGGACCCAGAACGCCCTCGATGGGGAGCCACCAACCGCAGTTCGAGTCTTCGTCCAACGCTTCTTTGACAAAAGCCGTGATCCCCGACGTGTTTCCGCAGTCGTCGGTGGCGAGGATCATGAGTTTGGTGACGTAATAGGTTTGGGGGTCGTCTTCGCTGTATTCCAAAAATTCCTCCAAAACGTAGCCATCCCAGGTGAAAGGCGCCTCGTCGGAGCCGATTTCCGGGGAACTGTCGGGGGCACCAAAGTCGGTGCAGTCGTCGGCGACCGACATCAAATTCGTCGCGAAAAAGGTGCTCTCAACCCAGTCAGGCCAGTTCTGTTGGAAGAAGTCAGAGGCAGTCCCAAATTCGTCAAAGGGCGGCGTTTCGTCCACAAAAACCACGGACTCAGGAAGAGTCAGCACAGGAGGCGTCGGGTCGTAGATGGTGAACTGACCGTTCCATGATCCAACCTCACCATAGATGTCGATGAAGTCGAGAAAAAGGTTGGCAGATCCGGCGAATTCTCCGCACCAGGGCGTCCACTCGTACGCGTAGTTCATCGCCACAGATTCGGGGCACTCGTCCACGACAACAATGCTCTGGGCGATGGCCTCAACGGCCAACTCGATGACCTCTTCGACGCTGGAAACGTTCTCCTCTGCCAAATACGTGCAGGTGACGGCAAGGGGTTCGTCGAAAAGAGCGTTGGACAGGTCGAGGCTTGGGGGTTGGTTGTCTTCCAAGGAAATGCCGCAGGCACACTCGCCGTATTCCGACAGGTTGTCTTCCGTCCAGATGTACTCGACAATGGCCAAAGGACCCGTGCTCAACTGCTGAAAACAAGCGATGTTGGCGAGTTCGTAATACCCTTCGGGCGCGGTGGCATCTTCCTCACACGACACGACCGCGGGCAACCCTTCCCCCGGAAAGGGGACAAAGACATGTTGGGCATACTCACAAAGCGCGTCGTCGTGACAGGCAGTCGCGACGTAGTTGCAGGCAAGGGCGTCGGTGCATCCCACGTCGTTGGTGCAGCTTCCGTCGTCCACAGTCGCTTGCGGGTCAAAGTTGCATGCGGTGTTGTCAGTGCAACCCACGATGAAATTCACGCTGTACCCTATGTCCGCGAGCAAAGCCAACACCAGGGGTCCGGGAGCGTGGGTCACTTCGCTGTTGGAAATGTTCGGTGTCATGAGTGAATTTGAGCTCCCCGTGACGTAGGTGCTTTCGTCGAAATGGACGTAAGAACTCGCACTCCATGAAGATGGAGTGAAAAGCTTGGCGGGAAAGCCGTTGTTCGCATTCGACATGTTTTCTCCCCAGAACCAAGCCCCAGAGAGGTCTGCCTGAGCCATGTCGATCGGATCCAAGCTCATCACGGGTTGCGCGAGGTTGTTGACAACGAAATAATCGTAGATTTCGGGAAAGTCGAGGGAGTCCACGAGCAAGCCGTCTTCGGTTGTTTCAGGATTCGATGCGCCTCCTGAGAACCCCAAACCATGCATGATTTCATGCAACGCGACAGACACCAAGTCGAATTGGTCTGAGGGGCAATTGCCATCCGTGCCGAGGTACCAAGGCTTGTCCGTGTTTACGTTCATGTTCATGTCGACCTCGGCGGGGTTGTTGAGGGGTTCAGAACTTACATGTTTGGCCAAAGCTTGAGCGTACCACACGTTGGTTCCGGGTGTCACGAAATCGCCGTAATGCAATTTTGAAGTACCGCACGAGGCAAGCCAGGTGAGTTCGCCGAAGTCTGGGGCTTCGCAGTTGATGACAATCGGCTCTGTGAGGTTGACGTACACCTCAATCAAATCCGCAGCGAACTCCAAGGCGGGCATGTACTCCGTGGGGAAGTCCTCGGAAAAGTTGTAGGAGATGAGGCCGTTTGAAGGCTGCAGGCTGAGTTGGTACATGAACGTTGGGCCCATGACCTTGGTGTTCGCTCCACCCGGGATGTACTTGCCTTTGATGTCACAGCCGTGATTCGCGGGCTGCGGCAAGCCCATGATGTGGGTTTGGGCGTGTCCATGTGCCGTGATGAAGAGCGCAAGGGAAAACGCGATTCGAACGACCGAGGTGAAGGAGTCCGAACGGCTTGGGAAGTTCAGTTCAGAGCGCATGGTGTTTTTTGTGCAGGAGCACAAAATACGAAACCATCGTCCAATCGCACCATTTCTTCGTTCAGGCAGCGTTTTGTCGCGACGAAGGCCTGCTACCGCATTGCTCCGGCCAAAAACATCAGTCCGAGGTCGATCAGCGACCCATAAACGGTGAGCCGATTGCGCTTGGAGTTGTCGCTGAAGTCCAAATTGTGGCTGTGCCAGCACGTCACGGAATCGCCCTCAAATTCAATGACCAAACCACCCCGGATGTCAAATTCGTCGCTTTGCAGGTCTTCGATGGTGGGGGGGGCGTAGGTTGGGTCGCCTCCGGGACGGTACCTCCTGGACACCGGCGTCTCAAAAGGAACGGCTCCGATGTAATTGCCGTTGGGAGGGGCAGCGTACGCCCACGTTGCGAAAACTTCGCCCTCGGCATGAAATTCTCGAGCGGTGTCTGGCATTTGAAATGCCGCAAGCACATCCGCTTTGGTTTTGAGGCTCTGCATGAACTCAACGTGGTTCACATCTTCCGAGGTGTCACCGAGCAAGGGAAATGCGATCGAGCAGCCGGTGAGCAAGACGGGTGCTACGAAGATGCAAAGCGGTCGTTTCATGGTGTTGGATGGTTTGGTTGGTCGACAATGCAGCGAGTCCTGTTGGGGAATGTCGATGATGTCGACGTAAAGCGCAAGCGCCAGAGGGAATCGCTTTGTTTGAATGGAGGCTTGACACCGCGTAAGAAGGCCAAACCAGCGGTCTTCGCGTGACGCGCGACTTGCGTGAAGATGCGTTTGATTGTCGCGAAAACGGATTGAGCAGACCTCACCAACGACCACGGTTGGGAAAGGCGACGCTATCTTTCCTTCCAAACCCAACTGCCATGGTCTTTCCGAAACCTCACGTTCTCACGGCATCGATGTTGTTGCTTTCAACTGCGACAACGTGGTCCCAATCGTCGCCTTGTGCCCCTCCCAATTCAAGGGCGTACACTTCGTTCAACAACGTCCGGGCGCTGATTGAAAATCGGGGCTCGATGTGGCAAGACCGAAAAACGAGCACGGCTAGTTATGAAGTGCCGGCGGGAGAGGGGGTGTCGACGTTCTACGCAGGCTCCTTGTGGCTGGGCGGGGTTTCCCAGTCAGGGCAATTGGCCGTTGCCGCCAACAAGTGGTCGCAGGGCACAGATTTCTATCCGGGCCCCCTGGAGCAGGATGTTTTGCAGGCTGACGCGCAGCGCTGCCTGGCGTACGACGAGATTTTTCGCATCCGTCGTGCAGACGTGTCGCGCCACATCGCGTACCACGAGGCGGTGGCGGCAGGTACGGCAGAGGTGGATTTTCCCAACGGCTATGTCACTCCGGAGTCCATTTTGCGGTGGCCTGCACAAGGAAACATCGTTGGCGTAATGGGCCAGCCGTTGGCGCCGTTTCTGGATGCCAATGGAGACGGCGTTTACACTCCTGAGGAAGGGGACAGCCCTGCCTTTGGAGACGACGGGTGCGACGTCGCTTTTGCGGACGCATTGCACGGGGACGAGGTGTTGTTTTGGGTGATCAACGACGAAGGGGTTCATCAAGAATCGCAAGGGGAACCGCTTGGGGTGGAGATTCACTGCCAAGCGTGGGGCTGGGAAGAGGCGTCGGAGAACCTCAGCAACACGACGTTTTACACGTACAAGGTGATCAACCGGAGCAGCAACACGTACTCGGATTTCTACGCGGGTTGGTGGGCCGATGCAGATGTAGGAACCGCAACGGATGACTACGTGGGCTGCGACGTGTCCCGAGGCATGGGGTACGCCTTCAACGGGGATGTGATTGACGAAGCCTCGAGCAGTTCTCTGGGTTACGGCGAGTTTCCTCCCGCTGCCGGACTTGATTTCGTGCTTGGGATGCAAGAAGATCCAGACAATTCAGACAACCCGTTGACCGAGGACTACGACGAAGCCTTTTTGAACCAGGGTTTGATGTACGCCGGCGCGGGAACGGGTTTTGGGGACGGCGTGGTGGACAACGAGCGCCGCGGGATGTCGCATTTTGTTTATTACAACAATTCAGGCAACCCGATCAACGGAGAGCCATTCACTGCCGTGCATTTCTACAACTACTTGCAAGCGGTGTGGAAGAACGGCGCGCCCATGTTGTTCGGAGGAGACGGCGTCAGCACGGCAACTGGCGCGTTGGAGGATGTTCTCGCCAATTCGATGTTCGCGGGAGAGTCCGACCCGTTTTTTTGGTCCACGGACGGCGTTGACCCCGGCGTTGGCCCTTGGACCGAGGTCAGTTCGGGCAACCCGCCAGCCGACCGTCGGTTCGTGATGTCCATGGGTCCTGCAACGCTGGAGTCTGGAGGGAGCAAGGATTTCACCATGGCGACGCTTTGGGCCAGGGACACTACGGAAGTCGATGCAAGCGTGGCGGCGCTCGAAGCAGTCTCGGACGAAGTCCAGCAACTGTTTGACAGTTGCTTTGAGGGCATGGGTTGCATGGACCCGACGGCGACCAACTACGATCCTGACGCGGTGCTGAGTACGCCTGGTGCGTGCGTCCCCTACGAGTACGGATGCGGAACGTTGGAAGCGGCCATGTGGGAGGCCCAAGGCTGGGACATTCAGTTCGCGGAAGCGCTGGTGGAGCTGGAATTTGGCAATGCGCCCGAGGAGTTCCACTTGGTGGTTTCCTCGGAGTCGCAGGGCTTTGCGGTGAATCACATCCAATTGACGGACGCACAGGGCCTGCCCAACGGGCTGTCCTACGCTTCAGCCGACGTGTATGAATCGGGCATGATTCATTGCGTCCTGCTCGAGGGCGCACCTCTGGAAACGGGCGTGTTTGAAACCACGTGGGAGGCCTCGGTCTCTGGCAACGACGGGGAGGAGGCCACGGTTGAGTTGGGACTGACTTTGGTTGTTGCCGCGAAACCACATGGTGGAGCGCTGGATGGGTTGGCGAGTTACCCGGTGACCAAGAGAGAGGGTAGGGGTTCCGGGTTGCGCAGGCTTCAATTGACGGAAGAATCGGAGCAGGTTCTGTTGAACAGTTCCAACGGCCGTGCGGATGAGGTGACCTACCGGCCGGGGTTGGGGCCCATTGACGTGTATGCTCTTCCCGGGTTTTACGATTCAGCGGACTTCACGGTGGCGTTCACGTCGCTCGACGATTTGCTGGCGTTGCCCTACACGATCACCAACGAAACCACAGGAGAATCGCTGAACAACGTCTTTACCGAGGAATCGGACATGCATCTCTATGCGCAGTGGGGAATTGCGTTGGGCATGGACGTGTTGGAGTACCCTTCGTCGGCCGACGCGCCCCTGTACATCCATTCGAGGGTGGTGCATCCGGATACGGCTCAATGGTATTCTGGGCACCCCGACACCGAGGGATTTTCAGACAACAACTGGATTCGCTCGGGCATCCGGGACAGCGGGCAAGAATATGAGTATCTCTTCAATGACCTCACCGACTGTGAGGAGGTCTACGAAACAGCGCTGGGCGGCACGTGGGCGCCTTATGCCGTCGCCGCGTACACGGACGATGAAATCTATTACCCACTTACGGGGGAGACCTTTGGACATTGGCCTCTTGTTGCGCCCACACGAAGGTCTTTGATCAGGCTTCAGCAATACAGCATCCCTTCGACCACCACAAGTGTATCGGTGGTGTATACATCGGACAAAAGCAAGTGGACGCGTTCTCCCGTGCTGGAAATGCAACCTTATCCGGAGTTGGCTGAGAACGATTTGGGCTTGGAAATGGAAAAGATGTTTCTTCGCAGCCACGCGTCGGTGGACAAGAATGGACTGACTCAGTCTGAGGGGGGGAATGCAGCGGAATGTTCGCTCGTGAGTGGAACGGGGATGGGGTGGTTTCCGGGGTACGCGATTGACACCCAAACCGGGGAGCGGTTGAACATTGCGTTTGGCGAGGATTCGTGGATGGTCACGGAGAATGGCGACGACATGCGGTTCAACCCTGGCTCATCGAGTTACAGTCCGGGTCCGGTTGGTGTCTTTCATGCTGGCGGACAGCATTGGATTTACGTGTTTAAAAACGGCCGCCACTTTTCAGGGGCGACAAACAGAATGCCTTCTTACGACCAAGGGTATTTCATCATGGACCAACTTTTGAACCCATCGATCTCAAACCAGAGGAGGGTGTTCAGGGACTGCGCTTGGGTGGGCTCGACCAAGACAATCGAGGGTTTTGATTGGTCTGCGGAGTTTGGGACCACACGCATTCAGTTGGATGCACCGCTTCCGATGATGGCCTACTCGCCATCCGTCCTTGATGTCGACGACACAGGCTCTTCTGAGA
>Ga0255781_10004241_pt1 | contig 10898 bp, 5 predicted proteins | sample 101ome_21_FD_179979 | JGI IMG/M metagenome (GOLD analysis project Ga0255781, IMG submission 179979) | Coastal salt marsh microbial communities from the Groves Creek Marsh, Skidaway Island, Georgia - 101413BT metaG (version 2) | ecosystem: Environmental > Aquatic > Marine > Intertidal zone > Salt...
GCCGCGGCGGAGGAAAAAGCAAGGTTGGAAGAGGAGGAAAAGAAGCGACTGGAAGAAGAAGAGTACAAGAAAAACTGGGCGTCCAGATGGATGGCGAACATCGAGGCGAGAACGGAAAAGCTCGCGGTCAAGAAGGACTCTTCGAAGAAGTTGGAGGAAACAAGCTCGTTAGGTAGCGGATTCAGAAGTTTGATTCAAAAGTTCTACCCGAGGCGCATGTGGGATCCAAGTTCTACGACAACGACGACATCGTTGAATAGTAACGTCGTCGAGTCCGTCTCGAAGCCGGAACAGAAGGAAGAAAGAATGGAAGAGATCGATAACCGACCATCGCGTGATTTGTCGAACGACATCGCCATGCGAATGTCCGGTAAATGAAGAATAAATGGCACATTATATATACATAGCCGCATCACCTAGCCTGAACTATTTATTGTTTCTTTTTATCAAAGCTCATCATCATACACGACACGCATATAATACGTACATGAAATCAACGCGCTTGATTACAGTTAAACCACCACTAAAACTCTAAATTTCGCCACTCTTTCTTCCTCGCGGCTGCGCGCTTCAGCGCAGCGCATCATCGAAATCGCAGCCATGTCCGAGAAAGTAGAAGAAGAAGAGGAAACGAACGAGAAAGATGTCGAAGACCAGCAGCCACCGCAACGCATCGAAGACGACGTTCTGGCGGAACAAAAGAGAGAGTCCATTCTCTCCACTTTTCTTTCGGAGAAGAGAGCGGAATTACAGAAACTGAGAGAGTTTTCCACCGATTTCAGAGGATTGAGAGATATTCACTCGGCGAGGCCGTTTCGTTTATCTTCGTCGAACGAGTCGATCGGGAAATTTTCCGCGGATTTGGGTTTGTTCTTCGATACGTTGGTGTTGGTGGGCGTTTTGTGCCTGATTCTGAGCTGTTTGACGTTGCACGAGTTGATAGCGGACGCGGAAAAATCGAAACTTTCCGGCGCGTACGATTTACAAGTAGCCTTGTCGACGACGACGACATCGTCGTATTCAACCTTTAATTGTTGGAAGAGCTACTACTCGAACGCGGCAAACTTTGTATTGCGCACGACGCCGGGATCCAAGTGCGAAGATGCAAAAGCGAGGAGCTTTTATAACTGTCCGACGACGTGTAAATTCACGGCTAAAGACGAGGCAGAGTACGAGAGCGTGGTTACGGGAACGACAACGGAGAGTGAGGTGTGCGACATGATTTTACCTTGCGGATTTGTGGACGAAAACGTCGCGGGTGGTAGTAGCTCTACGATGTGTTGCGAGGAAAGCGCTTCGCCAGAGCTCGACACGAAACCGTCCTTAAACGTGGGCATTTTCATAATTGAAATTTTAGTCGTCTTGGCGTGTACTATCTTTGACGCCGTGTACCAAAAACTACAATCGGAAAAGTTTTTAAAGTACGACGCGGAAACGATGACGGTTGGAGATTACTCCGTGTTGGTAAGGTTCCTGGATAAAGACGCCACGAGAGAGGAAGTTGGCGAATTTTTTACTCACTACGGTGAGGTTGCGAACACAGTCTTGATGAAAAACGTCTTCAAGCTCGTAGAATGTGAAAGAGAGTTATGCCGTCTGCGTTTGAGACGCGCGGAGATGGCGGCGCAAATAAATGCAGGAAACGAGCCGCAGAAAGGAAGAGCGAAGAAGAAACCTGTTTTCGGGAAATTTCTCTACGGATTGTTTATTTTGCAAGGGAAACAAGCGACGGAGAAAAATTTAGCGGCGTTGGATGAACGAATAGAACAGATGAAAGAGAAAATACGCGAGATTGAGAAAACAAATGTTTTAGAGGAAAACACTGGCCAAGCGATCGTCACCTTTAATTATGAGGTGAGCGCGTCGGCGTGCGTAGCTGATCATATTTCAGATGCCGAAGAGTGGTTTGTACGGAAGCTTCGTAAGGAACCTGATGCCCCAAAGTTTCGAGGAACTACCGCAATCGTAGTCGAGAGAGCGCCGGAACCTTCCGATATTATCTGGGGGAACATGGGTTTTAACACCAGAGGTGGTGATGAAGATAACAGCCACAATAGATTATTTAGGAATAGACACGTGCACGCGTTCTTCATCATGAGCGGGAGTCTCGTCGCATTTTGCGTTGCCCAGTGGTACGCCGAACGGTGGAGAACGAAAATAAGATTGGACATTCTCAAGAAAACCGCCTTGAATGGCGGTGAAGTTTCAATCTCTGATGCCGATCAGAACGTCTTGCAAGTGCTTAAAATCACATCCGCGTTGACCATTTCGCTCATCAACGTCATTTTGACGCAAATCGCGAAAGCAGTCAACCACTACGAGCGCTACAAATCGCATTCGATGGCGAACACGATGTTGTTGGGCAAACTAGTTTTAGTCCACGCATTGAACGTTTGCGCGATTCCGATCTTAGTGACACCGTGTGGTAAGTCAGATGGCGATTGCGAATGGTACACTTCCGGTGGATTAGTCGATCAAGCCTTTTATTTGCAACTATTCAACATTTTCACGCCACATGTAATGGTTTTAGGGCAATTCATCTTCTCGCCTGGATACTTTGTGAGAAAATTTCTGGCACCCTTTGCCAAGACGCAAGCGACGATGGATTATCTGTACTCGCCACCAGATTTCCCGTTGGCGGAGATGTACGCGCAGTGTTGTAAAACGTTTGCGATGGCAAACTTATACGGTCAAGCGTTACCCGTTGGCTACCTGCTTGCTGTTGCCGCTTTGTTTACTCAATATTGGGCGAACAAGTACACGACGCTACGAGTCTCGCGAAAACCACCTAGATTGATGATGTCGTCCACGTACATGGTTTCCAGCGTGATCAAACTCACAACTTTAGCTAATATACTGTTTGGGTATTACTTTTTTTACCGCACGAATACGGATTCGACACTAGGAACCGCTCGGCTGTGGACCCTCTTGGCCATTTGGATCGCCGAGGCTGTGATGCCAACCAGATTCACGCTAGGTATCGGGAAATACGCAGAACGGTACGGTAAAGTGGCGAAAGGTAGGAAACAGTTCGAGCAACGAGGCACATTTGGGCAGCCGTACGTGTCCTTGTTGTGCATGGACGAGGATTCCAGGATGTCTATATCTTCAGCAGAGACGAAATCCACTGCGTCTACGCCACCGGTGTCGCCGAGGAAACATTTCTTTCAAAGCGCGTTGGGGAGTTTCGCATTCTCACAGCGCCAACGGCCATCGTCTGTCGAGCGCAGCGATGAAGAAGAGAAGAGAGAGGTGGAGACCATAATCAGCGAAGCCGGCGTTGATGTAGAGTCAGAGTTGATGGAAGAAGTAGAGCGCATTTCGGAAGATAGCAATAGCGAAGAGCGAGGAGAAGAAAAAGAAGAAAACGACGGAACGTTAGAAGCATCTGAACTGGAGGAACACGAGATACGACGCAAACGACCGGCGAGCGTTTCTGTGATGGATGTAACCAGTCCCAGCGCTGCCACATCGGCGGAAAAGAAATTTCTTGGGAAGAAACGTCGCGCGATTGCAAAGATATTATTGGATATGGAGCGCGCCGCGATGTCGCCACAATACGCTCCAGACGCTTTAGCTGTCATACCAAACTTGTCGCGAGACGACTTTGCGAGATATTTAAATTTCCTCAGTTGCATTTCGCGTTGTTCCGCGGACACGCTCGCGCATTCGGCTCGATTGGAGATGTATCATCCACCGGTTCCGAACGAATTAGACGAGACTATCTTGTTCGACGTCTTCGTGAAAGAGTATAAACTATTTAACGCCGTGTTGGAAGCCAATAACGCGTTACTTCCCGGTCAACGACCGTGGTCGAATCCGGTAAAGACGATGAGAGCCGTTCGGTCTCTTCCAGAGATTGACTGGAAAGTGGAAATGCTCCGTCGCTACAAAGAGAGTCAGAAACGCGCCACGCCGAGTTGGAGAGAATTTGATTGATTTACATATAGAAATAGAAATACACGCGCGCAAAACATACAAACTGCTAAAAAAAAGAAACTACTACAGGTACGTGATTGAATCACTTTATGACGCTGTTCGTAGGCAAGAACCAACTCTCCGCCTTGGCTTTCGCCGCTTCGTTCGGATCCGCTTTCGCCTTCATCCTCTCTCGAGTGCAAATAGTCTCCGCTCTCAACACGGAACTCCCGAACACTTTCGGCCGAAACTTTTCCGCCGCGCGAGCGATTCGCGCGTCTCGTTCCTCTTTCTCTTTCGTTTCTTTCGTCTTCATCTCGTACCTGTGTCTGGCGAAATCCATGTCGCGTTTCCTCCTCGCCAGCGCTTCCAAAGGCGAATGGTGCTCTTTCAAAATCGAAACATTTTCCTTCTCGCGCAACGCTTCCAAACTTTTTTCCCGCTTCTTCCTCTCGCGCTCTAAAATCCGCATCTGCCTCGCTTTCCGGTCCTTTCTCTCGTTCTCCGCGTTCGTCCTTTCGATTTCCATCCTCCTCTTTAACTCCATCTCGCTTTTCTTTTTCGATTCCTCCTGCTTTTCTAACTTCCAATTCAAGACAAGTTGCTTTTGATGTCGATGTCTTTCCCGCGCGGCGACGCTGCTCTCGTCCTCGTCGTCGTCGAGGACTGCTCCACGAAACGCTCGTTTCGAGGACGAAGAGGCGAGCAACATTTGTTGTCTTCGTATGCGCGCGGCGAGCGCGGAGACTTCTTCTTCTTCGACCATGTGTTATATTTTAGGCGTGTGTTTTCTAACGTCTTTTCTGTCAATTTGGATTTCAAAAATATTATTTACCCATTACAACCATTACTACTGCGGACCAATGTGTACAAATGCGTCTACATCGTGGAGGAAACCGAGCTCGGCGTATTGTTTGAAGGTTTCGCCGTCGTGCTCAAGAAGAGTGATATCCCAGTGATTTAAATCGACGCGATCTGCGAATTCATCGATCAACTTTCTCGATATGAACCGGCCGCCAAGGAAGTGGCGGCACGGGTATTTACGAAGTTTGCTCTCCCAGCGTCGAAGGACGCACAGTTTCGGCGCCGTGAGCGAAACGAGGAAGTCTGGGTGGATGGAATACTTCGTTGGTCCTTTGTTCACGTCGTCGCCGCTCGGAATGTCTATACTCAAAACCTTGGGAAACAGTGCCTCTGGTCCGTCCCTGGACGTTTTCCTTACTATTTCTTGGGTCTTCGTCACGGCTTTGAGGAGTTTTTTATACGGCTCTCGAGGCGCGCCTTGGAACGAGAAACCAAACACGGCGTCAACGATGAGTTCGTAATCGAGTAGATTTGGCCTCTCGAAGTTCATTGTCGCTTTCGTACCTACGAGGTCTAATTGATCCTCTTGCAAAAAACGCACACCCGCGGCTTTACAGGAGTGGTAGAGTCCCATGAAGAGCTCCTCGTTTTTCCATGGTTTCTCTCCCTTCCTGCCATTCTTTCTCGACCGAATCGCCTTATCGGTCAACTTTGGATGCCACACGTCGATTTCCCACGTTCTTTGCGCTAAATGTTTCGCCGCGACCAACCCGTCGCCGCCGTTATTTCCCGGGCCGCACAAAATAATCGCTGAAAAATTCTGCAACGTCTTCTCGTCGTGTATCACATCCGCGACGGACAAACCGGCGAGTTCCATCAACTGATCGATGGACCACCCGTGTTTCTCGCGATCCATCAGCGCGACGTCGATATCCGACGCGGTTTGCGCGTCCAAGAATTTCGGCACGGATTTTTGAATCTTATTCCTCTTCTTCTCGAGTCTGAGGAACTCTCGTAACTTTCGTTTCTCAACGCTTCCCATGTATGCGGGTAGTGTTGGCATAAAAACCTCCTCATCATCGGTCGAAAACGACATCGCCGCCGACCGACGATGGTATCGTTCTTCTTCCTCTCGGTCGTTTTCGAAAACCAGGCGACTTTTTCTCCGCCGTTGATGATGAAAACAGTTGAGCGCCTCGTGTCGCCTTCAAGTGTTTACTTATATATCTTTGAAAGAGAAAGAAAGCCAACAACACAGAGAAGAAGAACCCAAAGATATGCAAAACTTTTTTGTTCTTCCAGCGCTCGTTTTTATGCGTATCGTTTTATGATTTGGCGTTTTCGAATCGATTATATATCGCGCGCGCGCAAAGTTCTTCTTTTTGGTTTTGAAAATGTGAAGAGTTTTTCCCGGGGAAAACCTCTTCAAAGAAAAACTTTGCTGATACATATATCATCGTCAGCGTCGCGTTAACACGAACCGCCCGAGAGAAAAATGGTGGCGCGCGAGTGATTTAAATCTGCGGTGGCGCGTTTCGAGAAGAAGAAGTAGTGAGAGAGAGAGAGTAACGCGTGGTATATACACACTCCAAAAGCGCATAAAGACAAAATCCATTTTCGAAAAAGCCGCGGAGAAGAGAGAGAGAGACAATAATGTCGCAGCACTCGAAGAGCGAGAGAGCGGAAAGGTTCCGGGAAAGGTTTTTATCTCGAGGAGGGCGAGGAGAAGAAGAAAACGACGAGAACAACGATGTCTTTTCTTCGAGAAGAGCGACGAAAACGACGACGACCTTTGCGGCGCATAAGCGCGAGCGAATCAGATTGTACGAGAAACGGTTCCGGAACGAAGAAGAAGAAGACGAAGAAGAAGCCGAGACGAATTCGTCTCTGTTCGGTTCATTTTTCGCGGGGTGGAGGAAACGAAATTATTATTCAGCCAGGAGCAGCAACGCTTCGCCGTCGACCGGTGCGTCGTCGTCGTCGTCTTCGTCGCCGTTGTCGTTCAAAGGATCGAGGAGGATCGGGAACTTTCACAAGTACGGATCTTCTTCTCCGCGGGGTTCGAACGGAGACTTTGACGACGCTTCGACGATGACGACGACGACGCCGAGGTCGGTGGGTTCCAGCGGAACGAAGTCGTCGGTGTTATTAGCCGGGATAGAAGAGGACGACTGGGAGACGATGCAGAACACGAACGAAAACGTGAAGAAGAAGTCTTCCTTGCGACCGACGGCGGAGGCATCGTCGTCCTCGCCGGGGAGAGAGTCGGACGGGAAAGCAGTCACGTTTGGTTTGCCCCGGACGATGAGCGTGAAAGAGCAAAAACAATACGAGAGAAAGAGAGAGAAAGAGATGTCGAAGTATTTAGAAGAAACGACGAAAGCTTTGTATAGCGAAGAGGAATTGAGTCAAAACGACGACGACAAAATGAGAGCAGTATTTCGAAGTATCGACGGAGGGGCTTACTATGGGTGCGTCCCGAGGATGACGGTCGTATTCGCGATGATTTCGTTTTCATCGTTCGGGTTTGGGGGAGTGTCGTACGCTTTGTTCGATCCGAGAGGAAATGCTAAAGTTTTCGGCGATTTAGAGAACGAAGATGAAGGCAACGACAACGCGTTTCGAGCGATTGCGTTATTCGGGGCTGTTCTAGGGGCGATTATGTGTGGGTTTCTATCAGACCACGCGATTGGTAGAAAAATCATGTTATCCCTATCTGCCGGGACAGCGGCAACTTTGTGGTCGTTTTTCTTCGGCGTGAGCAATTCGAACGCTTCGCTGTGCGACGCGCCTCCGTTCGTGCCGGTTTTGTTCGCATGCATGTGCGGCATGACCTGCGCGTCGTGGTACTCCGTCGCGCCCGTGTTGTTGGCGGAAACGGCTCCAGCGCAGATTCGCGGACGTGCAATCACTCTCTGCATTAGTTTAGCGTCAATTCTGGGCGCGTTTATGATAGGTGAAATAGTCAAAGTGATCCAACCAGACGACGGTTCGAGCCATAAGTTCTACGTCGTTGTGTTTGTTCTTGTATTCATGGCAGCGTGCATGGGCATGTTCGTTGCTGTGATTGAATCACCCAGATGGCTCCTGTCCAAAGGAAGAGTCATCGACGCGCAACACTCGTGCGCGAAAATTAGTGACTCCAACGCTGTCGAATCGTTGCAGGAAATGCAGAGCATCAAAATAGATTTAGATCGAACGTCGCCGGAAGGAAGCACTTCGCGATTTTGCTGGTACGATTTAGTCTCAAAGAACAAGTTTTTTTCGGCGACAATCGTGTGCTCGTGTTTGATTATGATTCAAACCTTTGGCACGTCGTCTTTTTATATGTTCACGTCAGATGAAACAGAGGAAGCGGTCAATGAGGCGTACTTGTACGCGTATTTTTCCATGCTCGTGGGCATACTCATCTGTGCATATCGCGTGGACGAAGGGCGAAAAAGTTTACTCGTGACGTCTTTTTTCATTTTAGCGTTAGCTAACAGCGTGCGTTTCATCGTCTCCGTCGTTGACGACGATAATTATCAAGGTGGTAGCGATGACGAGAGGGATGGGAGTGACGTGAAAACGTCAGTGACTGTAGTCTGTAACTGCTTTGGTGCTTTTGGCTACGGCGTGGGCGCAGCGTCTTTACCGCTGCTATTCGCCACTGAGTGGTTTCCTCAACACGCGCGCCAAACCGCGGTAGCGTACATCGTCGCGTTTTGGTACGGCATATTCTTACTCGCGAGCATCACCGAAGAAACCACGATGGCGTTGCTCGGAGATATCATCGTCTTCCTCGCCAAATCGATCATTTGCGTAATGGGCATCTTTGTCGCATTATTCGCCGTCCACGAAACGCCCAGTCTCACCTTGGAGATGGCGCACGTGAAGCACTTGGAATCCAGCTGTCACGGAAATCTTCTCCGCGACGACGACGACGACGACGAAGCATGCGCCGCAGATATTGAAAAAGCGAGACGTGAAAAAGCCTACGACGCCTCGACGAATTCGTTGAGTTTTGCCGCTTCTGCGCAAAGTTTCCGCGCGATGAAGGGAATAACTTTTTTTTAGCAAAAGATAGGTATAATTACTTTGTAACATCAGCACCGTGTACGAATATGCATATTAGATTTTTTTTCTCTCTCACGCGCGTGGTTCTCCTTCATAAACGTTGGCATATGTGCTGCGCGAAACATAAAAAATTATCCCGATCCTTTCGTACGCCGCGGTGTTCGGCTTAACTCTCTCTCTCTCACTCACTCACTCTCTCTCTCTCTCTCTCTCTGGTAGATGAAAGTCGTGAGCTTGTTTTCTGGCATAGGTGGCCTTGACCACGGTCTGGAACAGGCTGGACACGAAGTGATTTTGCAGGTAGAGAAGGATCCTCACTGTTTGCAAGTGTTACAGCGTCATTTCCCTGGAAGAGAGATTCGCAGGGACGTAGCTGAACTGACCGAACTTCCTGCAGAGGCTGAATTGCTTGCTGCGGGCTTTCCGTGCGAGGTGCGCATATTCCCCTTTTTTCTCCAAACTAATCCTTTCCCTTAGGATGTGAGCGTAATGAATCAGAATCGACCAGGACTCCAGGGCAACCGTACTTCACTGTGCTCTCATATATTTCGCTTACTTCGCAAAAAACGATTGCCTTGGGTACTCTTGGAAAACGTTCCAGGCTTACAGACTTGGCACCTTGCCAGTGATCCGCCTCAAGAGCCTGTCATCGCGCATATCGTCCATGAACTAGAAACTCTAGGATATAGCTGGGCTCACCGCACCATCAGTTTATCTGCGTTTGGATTACCGCAGCGTCGTCATCGCATATTTATCGTCGCTACTCTTCATGGTGATCCTCGAGACGTGCTCCTTTCGACGGAGAGTATTTGTAAGGGTCAGTGTATTGATTTGAGCAAAGCAGAGTGCAAAAAGAGTTCGCCAGCAGAGTGCTATGAGTGCTTCATGACACCTCCACATGTCACACCAAAGATTTCAGTCACTTGTGTCGACCTTGCTGAGAAACGGTACGGTCCAGTTGCGCACGAACTTTGCACTCTTACTTCATCCAATGGGAGGCGATTGTGCATGGTTGAAGATCTCGGTGATGGTAAGGGTAGTGCGTTCAGGTTAGAGATTGAAGATGCTGAACGTTTGAATGGCTTTCCAGTAGGATGGACAGAGAACTGTTTCCCGCTTGAGAGACCTGGTCGTCCGTGGATGAGAGTGCTTGATAGTCATTCGAGCTACGTCAAACGAATGGAATTGCTTGGGCGTGCTGTTTCAGTTCCACAGGCCCGATGGATAGGTCAACGTCTTATGAGCCCTTATGAGATCAAATTTTCCCGAGAATGTGAAGGCATACATTTTTCAGAGCCAGTTCCTGGTCTTTCAAGAATCCAGGGAGAAAATTCTGAGTTTCAAGGAAAGCTGAGCACATGGCCCTTGGCTGCATGGAATATTATTTCTAGTCCAGAGAACATCAAGTTATCTTCAAAAAATGATCAGACTGCTTCGTTGTGGCGCAGTAGACGAGGCCTGAAACGTATGTCAGATACGCCAGAGATTTTTTCATTCACACCGTTAGGTGAATTCTTGTTATCACCACGTCGGGAAATTGACTCAGACAAACTTTCAGCGTTTAGATTGCGCGCTGAGGAAAATAACATAGAACTGCCTCCATTCATCTGCGCAGCATTTGGGATGCAGAGGCTAGGAAAGGAAAATAGCAAACGAAGTAGGCGAGTACAAACAAAATTAGGAACAGAGCAAGCTGGTGGTGAGTGTGCTGGAGAGCTAGTTTGGATACCAACTAAAGTGAGCAAGAAAGAGTGTTTCTGGCCAGGAATTGCTTTACATCTTGATAGAGACCGAGATGTCATTCCGAGCTATGCAATAGAAAAGATCAAACCTGATCAATCATCTACATCGCACAGGTTGGTCATTTATTTTGCAGAGGAGTCTTACGAATGGATGAGATCAGATCGAATGCTTCCCTTCCGCCAGTACTTTGACGAGCTGGAGATGCAGCCCTTGTTAATTTCGAGAGCAAAGTATCAAATGGCAGTCGAGATGGCTTTGGAATGGCAGATCAATCAAGACAGCACTAGAGAAAAACTTTGCGATATGCGCATACGCGAAGCGCGTGCAAGAGAAGTTGAAAAACTTCAGCAAAAAATTGGAAATTTGAGCGACACTCC
>Ga0255781_10004242_pt1 | contig 10898 bp, 7 predicted proteins | sample 101ome_21_FD_179979 | JGI IMG/M metagenome (GOLD analysis project Ga0255781, IMG submission 179979) | Coastal salt marsh microbial communities from the Groves Creek Marsh, Skidaway Island, Georgia - 101413BT metaG (version 2) | ecosystem: Environmental > Aquatic > Marine > Intertidal zone > Salt...
AAACCCTAAACCCTAAACCCTAAACCCTAAACCCTAAACCCTAAACCCTAAACCCTAAACCCTAAACCCTAAACCCTAAACCCTAAACCCTAAACCCTAAACCCTACCCCATCTAGGGTTGGAGACCCTAAACGGTTACGTGTGAAACCCTAAACTGTCGAATACGGATCTCGTCCTTTTCGGGCGCTTCGCGCCCGAGATCGGCGCTTCGCGCCGCTGAGGTGATACATATACGTCATATCTATCTTTAACAAAGCTGTTTGAATGATCGTAAACCGATAAGGAGCAATTTTCGACGGTATCTTGATGTTTCGTTGTTTGTTTTTCTCTGTTTGGAAAAAACGCTACAGGGCTGGTTAGGGGAGTTACGGATTTTTTTTGAATTTTTCGAAAAAACGAAAACAAAATTAGGGTTGTCTAGGGGAGTTACGGATTTCGCTGCGAATGCGCAATCTTCATATGCAGGCGGTGAACGCCCGCTTGAGCTATTTACAAACCTAAAACTAATCGAGCTACAAAGTTCGAACGAGATTCTTCTTCTGTACTTGTTTTCTCTAATTCGTCGTGGGCACCCATAAGTTTTTGCTTTTTCCTCTTTTCGCTCTTGGTTTCGAGGAGAACTTTTGAGGAGGAAGATACGAAATTGACGAGGTTGAAGACACTCGTGGCAGCCTTTGCGTTTGTAAAATGCTCGGCAATCAACGTACCGAAATCTTCCGCGAGTTCGACGTTTTCACTCTTCGAAAATGCGGGTTTCACAAAACTCGTAAAACCCATCCGCGACGTGTCAACACGCTCAAGAACCAACTGGCGAAACACTTCCAAAATAACGCTTTCGTTATTTCCAAGCGTACGTAAATAATTTGACGCAAATTTACACCCACCATAGTCCTTCTTGTTCGAATCAGTGAGAACAACATCCTTGATTGTGTTAAACGCTTCAACTTCCAACTTGTCCAAAAAAGTCTGACGCATGCTTACAAATGAACCAATGGGAGATAAAGACGCGCTCGATTCCCGATCTTCTTGTCGTTTTTTTTGCAAAGCAGAATTTGCTTCCTTCAATGCCCATAGCGATGACAGAAACGTGCTCATGATGGAAGCGGCAGATTTCGAAAGCTCTTTTGTCGATGCGTCGAGACGTTTAAAGCGCGCCAAATCTTCGGGCGTCGATATCTTCGATTTTAGTAATTTTTCTAATTTACACTCGTCTTCAACGCATCCACGCATCACGCACTGCGCGAGCTTTTTAAAAACTTCAGCCTGTTGCTTCGCGTCGTTCTTTTCAATGCTGAAGAGTCTGCATACCAAAGATTCTTTGAAAATATTGACGACATTTTCGAGCGACTCTCTCGAATTCTTTTTGCGTTCCGTCGTCGCGTACGCTTTTCGAACCACCATGTCGTGTTGAAGAATGTGCGCCACGTGTCCCAACAGAAGTGTCGCTCCAAAGCTCTGATCGTACGAACACGGCACTTTCGCTTCTTCTTCTTCCTCATCTTCCTCGTTCTTCTCTTTATCTTTTCCACCGCCTCTTCTGGATTTCCGTAACGCAGTGGCTGCGCGGGAAGAACGATTCATCTTCTCAATTTGCTCCGGTGTGTACATGCTCTCTTCTATGAGCGAAACAAAAGAGTTCCAATCCTCCCTCGGACCGGTTCTTCGATGGTGCGTAGAAACAAAGAAAGTCGTGTTCTTGAGTTGTCCTTTATCTTCGTTATCGTCGATGTCACGCGAAGCACCGAGAGAGCCAACCGTGGTGGACGTTTTACTTCTGGGAGATATCAACGATGCGTTCGCACTATCTCTTCCTTGTCTCTCTTCGCTGTCCAATGGCGTCCACGCGTGAATATTTGTCGTCAGCTCTCTCTTTCGCGAGTTCCACGTTATATTCGGATTCGCGTCAAACAAGTCTTTCAATATTTGCACTGCATTTCGAATACAATTCACATCGTCAAGAGGCTGTTCGCTCCCAGACCGATCGCGTCTGATGATATCTAAAAGCCACACGTATATTTTATGATGCGGTACTTCACGCATTTTGTGCCTTCTCGCGATATTGGAGAGAGCAAAAAGGAATGATGTTTCCGCTTTCAGTTTCTCGCGCGAGCTCTTTTGGTCGAACGAGTGCACGTCCCAGCACGCGTTTGAAAGAAAGTTTGTCACGAAAGACGAGTAGACGTCGATATCTTCCGATTTTCTGCCTACAGATGCGCCGGCGAAACCCATATCTTCTTCGAGCTTATACAAGAATGCACCAAGAGCGCGTTTGTTTTGTGTGTGTTGTATTCTCGCTCTGCGTTTTGTGCGCGTGTTCCAAATGACGACGACGACGACGACACACGACAGTTTTCTTTTTTGAAAATTTTCCGCTACGTACTTCTGCTCTTCTTCTTCACTTCTTGACTTTCTTTCTCCATCACGACTTCCTTCAAAGTTTGAGAGAAAGAAAAAGAACGCAGCAAAGATGAATGACGACGATCATGTCAACAACATGAAACTCACCGACGCGCAAGCGGAGATGTACGATCGTCAGTTGAGAGTTTGGGGAGTGTCGACGCAATTGAAGATTGCAAAAGCAAAAGTGCTCGTGATTGGAGCATCCCCTAATAATCTCGAGTGCGCGAAAAACATCGTACTCGCCGGCGTGTCTAAAGTCGTTTTATGTGAGGGAAGAACAACAGAGAAAGAAGAAAGAATAAACTTCTTAGTTTCGTTGGAAGACAGCGCGAAGAAGCTGTCCGTCGCGGAAGCGGCGGCAAAATCGCTGCAAGAGATGAATCCTTTCGGCGAAGTTTCGGCTGCTGAAAATTTCAAAATTGAGGACTTCGAAGACAAAGCGAGCGAAATCCTTGGTGTTAATAATAACTACGACGTTGTGATTTGCTGTGGACGAAGAGTGCGCGCAAATACCGTCAAGCAATTGAACGAGTTATGCCGCGAACGAAAAATAGCGTTTTTCTTGACGGAATGTAGTTCACACCACGGCTACTTTTTCAGCGACCTTGGCCACGCGTTCGAGTACGTCCAGAAAAAAAAAGACGATAGTGATAACAACGACGATGAAAAGGAAACGACTCTTTTGACTAAATCTTTCGTATCTCTCGATGATGCGATTCAGAAGACGCCCTTTGCGAACTTTAAATCGAAAAGAAGTTGTAAGTTTGCACCGATCTTTTGCGCGTTGAAGCAGATGGAATTATCGAGTTTGAACACAACGCCGTCTGTCGATGAAGTACGCGAGCACATGACGAAAAAACTTCAAGGTGGTGATAAACTCGTCGACGGTATATCCTTGAACGATTTAGCGCTTTTTTTAGATGATAGGATAGAGATGCCTGCTATTGCGGCTATCGTTGGTGGATTACTCGCGAATGAAGTCATCAAAGCAATTTCGCACGCGGATGAGCCCGTTTGCAACTTTTTCACATTTGACGTGCTTTCCGGCAAAGGAACCGTCGAGAAACTAGGTTGAAAGTATATTAAATACACATACGCATTGCATACAACACTTCTTCGTCTCCTACGCACTCTTGAATGCGTTTCGCGCTAATTCTTTGATATGCGCGTCGAATACAAATTTACATATTACTACGTTTTGAGAATTGAGATTTACTTTTTGATGGGATGGAATGACGACAGAAAAAAAGCGCACGGCTGAAGTTTTGACGCGGAGATGAAGGATGAGGAGCAAAGAAGCGTCGATGCGTCCTGCGCTTCGAAAACTCCAAATCCAAATTGGACGCGATTCGGCGGTTTGCATCAACCGAAAACGGCAACCGTCGTTGTTCCACCATCGCGACTAGGGACCGTGAGAGAAGAAAGTTTATCGTCAACCCCTACTGGAACTTCGACTTCATCGGACGCATCCACGGACGCGAATGCTCTGAACGGAGGAAAACCGCCGAGAAATGTCAGCGCGGATATGCCACCACCTCCCGCGCGAGCTACAATTAAGCCTGAGATTTGGAGCGACGATGGATATTTCGATGAGAAAATTACAGTTACGAACGAACGAGAGGAAGCGTTCCGTGTGTATCGCGCTAACATCGTCTCAAACGTTAAACGCGATAACGATGGAAACACGTCGCCAACAACAACGTTGGTGTGTTTACACGGTTGTCCATACTCCTCGCTCTCTTGGGCCCCGTTCGTGAAAGAGTTTAGGAAGAAGTGCAAAACACAAACAGAGGTTGAGATATACGCCGTCGACTTGAGAAACCATGGGGAATCGTTATCGATGCGCGACGGCGGGAGCGACTTTAGCTTAAAAAGAATGGTAGAAGATGTCGCGATGATTCTCAAGCATACGTTTACTCAAACCAAAAAAGATCGCAAATGTGTTTTAGTCGGCCACTCGATGGGTGCTTCCGTAGCGAGCTCTCTCGCGCATCGAGAAGACGTGTGGACGAGAGAGGATGCTCTGAACGTAGATGATAGAAATAGAACATCACTGGCTGGTCTGATTGTTGTGGACGTCGTCGAAGGGTCAGCGTTAAAGGCTTTGCCAATGATGTCTTTACAGCTTTTGAATCGTCCTACTTCCTTCCGAACGATGAGAGATGCATTCCGGTGGTCTTTGGGCTTTGGAGGAACGACGAAAAATGTGGATTCAGCGAGGATATCTTTCCCTTCGCAGTTAAAGCAACAAAACAATGGCAATAGTATTAGCAATAGTGATAGCAATAGCGAGCGAACGGACGTCTCGTCTCCGTCGTTTACTTTCAGATGCGACGTCGTAAAAACGGAACCGTATTGGAAAGAGTGGTATTTAGGCATGAGTGAGAGATTTTTAAGCGCGAAAACTTCGAAGGCACTTCTTTTGGCAGGCACGGATCGATTGGATACGCCATTAACGATCGCGCAAATGCAAGGTAAATTCCAGATGGTTGTGTTTCCAAGCAGTGGTCACGCGATTCAGGAGGATGAACCAGAGAAGTTCACGCAAGTTGTCCAAGATTTCTTGACTCGATATGTACAAAATTGATCAATTAAAAAAAAAACTTTAAATACGATTTGTCTAACCAGTCTATCATCATTCTAAAACGTCAAATATTCAAAACAACAACACAACCAAACACGCGTCATCGGCGTTGAATGCGTGCAAAAGTTCACGCATTGCACTTACGGCGATTACAGTATTTCTCAATTCTTCCTCAAAAAATACCCGGGATGACTTTAAATGGAACGATAGAGCAATATTGCTTCCAGTACGTTCCGTACTTTGCGGCGCACCTTCGGTCGTCACGAACGGAGCGATCAAACAATAAAATCGTCAAAAAAATGACGTACGAATACGGCACAACCTTATCAAATCCAGCCGGTACCGTCCAAAAGAACGAAGCGGCGATCTCTGGCAAATAGTGAAAGTGCCTCGAAACGGACCACCACCCGGAGGCTAACAACAACGACGTTTTCGATTCGCCTTCTATGGTTTCGTACTTCGCTTTGATCATTCGTGGTTTTTTGCCCCACACGAGCATATTTCCTTTGGTTCGCCTCGCTTCTTGTCGCTGACGATCAGAATCGTAATTGATCCAAATGGATAACAAGCCCGCGGCGACGATGGTGCAAAATCTCGCCGTCCCGAGATGCACCGCCGGTTTGACGGAAGAAATATACAACGCCGGAGACACGTACAAAGAAGGCACCCAGACCAAACAACCCCAGCAAATGTAATACCCAGCTCTATCGTGCATGATATCCATAGAATTGAAGTATCCGGTTTCCCAGTAAAAAAATTTCGCGTTGTACGTGCACATGAGAATGACGCACGCCAAAACCGAATCGGCGAGGAATCCATCGCGTTCATATTGATAGCACGCAAACACGACGGGCAAAAGTGCCCAAGCCATCATCCCAAATCTGCAATTAGTGAACTGCTTCACGTTCAGAGGACCGAATTTCGGATACAACTCGGTGCCCCAATAGAAATCGTACAGAAAAGAACCGTTCGTTCCCGAGTCAGAGTCAGTCGGGAAATACAAACCTTTGAACGTGAGAAAGAGACAGAAAAAGATGGCAAACACAGACATCGCGAATAACATCTCTCCGAACAAATCGTACACAATCTTTGGTGAGGTCAATCCAAAATGCCAAGCGGCGAAGAATCCCACGTACGTCGTGATTAAAGACAAAACGCCGTTCGCTTTATATTCGGGAATATTCCCATTCGCCGTGACTGGTCCGAAATGTTTTTTACCAGGTAAATATAACTGCAACAACGCTTCGAACGTCGCGTAGGAGAGTAAATGCGCGATTGCTTGTTTAGACGGCCAAGGGAGCATGTCTTCCAAGTACCCTGTGAATGTTTTCTTGGATATGCTTGAAACGAGATTGGAAACGCTTCCGTTTCGGTTAACGAATACATCCCAAATCATCACCGCTAAGAAAGGCGTCGTTGCGATTAACAAGATGATACCGGTGGCGTTGATGAAAGCGCCGTACTTATCGGCATCACCACCAGAGCCCCAGTGTTTCTCTTGCGTGGTCTTTTTCTTATTCCTCGTCGACGTCGTCGTTTTCTTTTTGGTCGACGCCAACGACGATGACTTTTGCCCTCCTTTTTTGTTCGTGGGCGGCGGAGATTTCCGCGACGATGGTCTTCTGCTGCGACTCGATGAACGCGTCGCGCGAGCGGAGGAACCACCAGCAGCCATCACCGCGCGCTTTGTCGTGTGGTGGTGCTAAAGTAACACTCCGGACGCTCCAAAAGAAGTGGCGTTTTGTGCGTGTCGAGTGCGTGTGTATTCTCGCCGCGACGCGATTGCTTATTTTTTCGTTTTTGAAAAAAGCAAAAAAAAAGGTCGCGCGACGCCACGACGACGACGACGACGACGACGACGACGACGACGACGACGACAGGAAGCAAAGCGACGCACCGCCATAATCAAAACACAGTAAAAAACACGCGCGAGAGAGTACCCGTTACTGAATTCACACTCGGAGCAGTATCGCGCGACGGTAACGCGTAAAGTCGTGGTGGCGGTGGTGTAGGTGTTAGTGGTGCTGGTGTTACTGTGGTACCGTGGTGATAGTGGCTTTGACGGACGTTTTCATCATCGTCCTCGAACGCGCGCGCGGGGAGCGGAGCGGAGAAGAAAAAACAACGAAAAAAAATGGAAACGGAAGGAGGAAATGTCTCGGCGCAACCCGGATCACTGCCACCGATGTCCGCCGCAGGAGGAGGCGCGTTCGCCACAATTAACGTTTCGCCGTTCTTATGGTAGGTTATCATGCATTTTACACTCGCAATCTTCTCTCTCGTTCTCGTTTAGTACGCGAGTTGAACGACGAGAGACTTCGTCATTTTTCATCATCTTCGTCGTACGTCGTCGAAGATGAAAGAAACGAAGAGGGGTGCCTTTTCCTCTTTCTTTTTCCTCCTTTTCCCACAGACTACAAAACACAATAAACTAACACGGGCGTAAAATTAATTTCTCCTCATCACACAATCCTCGTTCGAAAAATTCGATGCTAAAACGCAAACAGGAAAACTTGGAACTTGGTGTCGAACCCCGCAAACGACGACGTCATCTCGTGGACGGCGAACGGCAGAACGTTTACGGTGTGGAAACCAGATTTGTTAGAGGAGAAGTATTTACCGGAAACGTTCAAACACTCAAACTTTGCGAGTTTCGTGCGACAGCTAAACAACTATGGTTTTCGCAAATGCCACTCGGATAGATTCGAATTTGGAGTCACTGGTTTTGAGAAGAATAAGCCAGAGTTGTTGACGACGCTGAAAAGAAACGAAGCGCCTCGAATGAAATCGAAATCAGAGTTTGCAAAAGATGTAAAGAGAAAAGAATCGAAAACGTCGATGATGAAAGCGACGCCGACGTCTCCACGACCAGGACGAGCGCTGCCGGATTCAAAATCAGAAGGGATAGAAGGGACAGCAACGACAGTGACCGGAAGAAGAGGTGGTGGAAGAGAGAAGGGTGCGCCAAGTGGTGGTCACACGGCTCTGGAACTTGGCGCGTTTGGAAATTTGACCGAGGAAGTCGATCAACTTAAACGCGATCGAATGGTTTTGTTGAAAGAAGTCATGCGTTTGCGTTTAGAACAAGACGACACGGCAACGCAGATGCGCATGATGGAACAAAGAATACAACAAAACGAACAATTTAGCGCGCAAATGCGTTCGCTCCTGGAAACGCTTCAGCAGAATCCGAAGCTCGCGATGGAGTTTGGAGAGCAACTCAACAACGTTTCGCGATTTGCGCCGCGCAAACGGCGTCAATCCGTTCCTTTGTTGGGAGGTGGAGAGGGAAACGAAGGAAATGCGATGAATGGCAATTATAACAATAATAATGGGAATAGCGACCATGAATCGCAAATGCTCCTCGAAACGAGCTCAAATCACGCGAATCACTTGCGCTTGCAAGAAATTATAGACGAACAAGAGAGAGAACCGAGTCCGAAGATGTTCCCAAATGGGAACTTCGCACTCGTACCTACACCGGACAAGGACACTGGTTTGGCGCAGTTTACGTGGCAAGAGATCATGGATGCAAATGTGCCATCAGATACGTCCACCGAGAGCTTACGGCAAATGGTTGAAGGCATGTCCAACGAGGATGAAGTTGGTAAAGACCAACAGGCGTTTCTTTCGAGCATTTTGGAGAGAACGAATAGCGGTCTCTCGAACGACAAAATCGCTCAAGAATTGGGAGCCGTGAACGAAAATTTGTTACCCTCGGCGCGCAGTCTCGAAAACCAATTGAGTTTGTCCTTTTTAGATTCAGAGGAAATGACAAACTTGGTGAACGATATAAAGAAGTTGTCCCAAAAGGAAGGCAGCGAAGAGGAAGCAAAGTAAACGAAATATACAAGTAGCGTAGGGCACTGTAATTGTGCTCGATAGCGACACCAATATAAACAAATTAGCATTGTTGTATTACACGTCAACAAATAAAGCAAAGTGGTATAATATATATTCATGCCTATATCGTATTTAACACGCGTGCGAACATAAATTTATATAGGTGATGTGAGTAAGAAACGTTGCCTCTCTGAGAAACAACCTCGTCGTAAAAGTGAGCGTAAGTTCGTATTATTTTCGTTAAAATTCATTACAAAAAATATCGCGGATTACCGCTCGAAAATTCGATTTAATTCAGAGAGAAAACATTCTGCAGTCGGCGTTGTCACTGTTGTTGTTATCGCTGTGTTCCTTTCTTTTCGTCTCCTCCATTGTTTACTTGGCGACATCGACGTTCGTGAACTCTTTCCAGACGTCTAAAGATACGCGTTTGGTCATGGATTTGATTTGCGAGTTCGGTCCGAGCTCGTACAATTTCGTTTTACCTTCGCTCACCAGGTTCTTTAACGTCGCTTCCCAAAGCACCGGGGAGACGAGTTGTTTCGTCAGCATGCGAACGATAGATTCCTCGTTCATTTCCGATGTCGCGAGACGAGTGCCGAGAACGTTCATAAAAATGGGAATCTCTGGTTTCGAAATCTCAATCGTCTCCAGGACGTTTTTAAGATTTTCGGCGGCGGAGTCCATGCGCGAGGTGTGAAACGCGCCCGAGACGGATAAATACGCAACTTTTAACGCGCCTTCGTCTTGCGCTTTCTTTTCTACTCTCGAAAGCGCTGATTTATCGCCAGAGACGACTCTTCCTTGCGGGAAGAGGTAGTTTGCAATCTCCAAGACTTCATCTTTCTTTCCCTCGCTCTTGACGTCTTTGACGATCTTCTCCAACTGTTCGTCTTTCAAGCCAACAACGGTGAGCATGCCGTGATCGCCCACTTTCGCGGCAGCGGCCATAGATTCGGCGCGAACTTTGACGACTTTTAAACCATCTTCGAAAGAAATCGCTTTCGCGAAGACCAAAGCGCAATACTCGCCCAAGGATAAACCGGCGACGGCGCTCACTTTCGACTCATCGAACGAAGGATCGTCGAGTTTCAATTTTTCCACCGCGGCAAGTCCCGAGAGATACAACGCCGGTTGCGCGTACACGGTGTCGTCGAGCTTTTCTTTCGGCCCGTTGATGCAAACGTCCAAGATGTCGTATCCAAGAATCTCTTTGGCTTTTTCGCACATCTCCTTCACTTTCGGAATGTCCTTGCAACTTTTCAACATGCCAACGCTTTGCGAGCCTTGACCTGGGAAGAGGAACGCGATCGGGGAGTTGTTCACGGTCGAGGGATCGATGACAGAATCGTCCGTCTTTCCGTCTTTCATCGTGATGTTGTTGAGTTCGCCTTTCGCCTCGGCGATTTCGAGCTCGATTTGCGCCTCCAGCTCTTGACGCTTCTGGCGACGTTGCTCTTTAAACAAGCGCTTTTCCTCCAACGCCTTTTGACGTCGGCGATTTTCGGGATAATCCGGCTTGTAATCGTGCGCCCAAGTTTGCACGACATCCAAGCCGTAATCGTAAAGTGTCCACCAGCAGCCAAGATCTGGATGGCACCTTGGCTTCTTCGGGACGTCGGCGTACTTGTCGATGAGAAATTGTAAACGCTCTCTCACGTTCTCGTCTTGAATCGAGACTTGAATCGGAGTCTTCAACCCAGGATCCAAATACGGGTCGTAATCGTTAGTAGTGATCGTAGGATCTGCACCTTCGGAGAGTAAGTACTCAAAAATCTCGAGATACCCGTCGTATTGCGCGAGATACGCGGCTCGATGTAACGGAGTGTACCCTTTACTGTCCCTTTGGTTGACGCACGACGGAACGTTTCTCACGATGTGATGGACCATGTCGAGTTGTTTGTACGTCGTGGCAAAATGAATGGGACCCCCTGCGCCGTTATCTTGCGTCCAGAAATACGGATCGGTCTCCATAATCAATTCGGCTTGTTCCGGATCTCCGAGACGGAAACACGAATAAAACGCAAAGGGCTGAAACTTTGGCTGAGGAGGATACCTCCCGGCACCTGTT
>Ga0255781_10004247_pt1 | contig 10891 bp, 8 predicted proteins | sample 101ome_21_FD_179979 | JGI IMG/M metagenome (GOLD analysis project Ga0255781, IMG submission 179979) | Coastal salt marsh microbial communities from the Groves Creek Marsh, Skidaway Island, Georgia - 101413BT metaG (version 2) | ecosystem: Environmental > Aquatic > Marine > Intertidal zone > Salt...
CCTGAGTTTACTACTTTTAATCAAAATCCAGTACAACTAACTCAATCCGGTCAAATATATCAAAGTTCAAATTTACAAATTACTGGAAGTGCAGTTACAATACCTAATAATTATGTTGATTTTGGAAATTTACTTAGCATGAGTCCATTAAGTTCTATAAATAGTGATCCAAGAGAGATGGTTATTAGCGCCCGAACAGGAGAACTAATTGAATCCTCTTTTTATCAACCATATCCCTTTGATTCAACATCTAATCCTGCAATAAATAATTATCCACTTAGAACTGATGCTAATTATGTTCCTTATTCAATTAATTTTTTACCTTTATCTTATTGTACTCCGGGTAAAGCAACTTTCAGCGAACAAGATGACGGAAGTACATATAAAATGTGTGATGAAGCTGAAAGATACTATATTACAATAACCAAATTCATTGATTATAATCTTAAAGCAGAATTGTGGTATGGACACAGAGATTTAACAGAGTTCAGTCAAAATAGAATTCTTTCAGACGGATCACCTGCAATAAAAATAAGCGAGCTTAGTTTTGATTTTACAAATATGGATACTATTTCTCCCGAATGGGATTTAATTGATTTAGAAAATAATCTTTTTGCAAACATTGTTTACATAAGAGAAGGAGATGAAGATTTTATCAGAATGGCGGGTTTTTTATATTCAAATCACGAGTATAATCAAGGTTGGACAATCTCCACACTCAACGGTAATGCACGAACACTGAATGGTCCCCCTTGGTATCCTGAAAATATAGAAGAGTATAGTGGATATAGTGCTCAAATAAGCGATCCGATAAATATTGATGATTTTAATCCAAGTCCGCCTATGGATGATGATCTAGATTCAGACGGAGATGGTTTACCTGATAAAAAAGAAGACGAAATTGGAACAGATCCTTATGATCCAGATTCAGATGACGACGGATTAACAGATGGTGAAGAAGTAGACATACATAGAACCGATCCAAATAATCCAGATTCAGATTATGATAACTTAACTGACGGATGGGAAATACAAAACAATCAAAATCCTCTAGATTACTCAATACCATGTGAAGATGCAGACAGTAACGGAATACCAAATTGGTTAGATAATAATGAAGTACCAAATAATGAAGAACCAGAAGATCCAACTAATTATTATGATATATGTGGATTTGAAGGATCACCGTCTTCAAATGTATATGAATTTTATATTGGTGAATATATACTTAATATACCGTACTCTTATGAGGACAGTTATGAACTTGATTTTGAGGTAATAAATGTTGGTTCAGACGCCGCTGTAATAGCAATATTTGGAGAGCAAGAAGTAATTAAATTAGGTGTACCTGAAACATTTAGGTTACCTTCAACTCTTTTTGGACCAATAAGGCAATACGATACCGGTACAGAACTCAAAGTTACTCTATATGGTGTTCAGGATGCAAATAATTTAGCAGATAGAACAGCTACATTAAGTTTTGAATTTTGGGATATAGATTTAAATGGAGATTCCTCTACTCTTGACTTTTGTACGGTTCAAATAAAAAATGAAGCAGTTCCTGTTCCAAATCCTCCGATGGAAAATATTGATGTAAAATACTGTTCTTTTGATGATAGTCGTGATGATATTTTTAGATACTCTACCCAACGTCTAGTTACTGGAACATCATATGCAATAAATCATCCTAGTGATAATTTACACTCCGATACTATAGAAGTTTTAGGTACTTACGGTACAACAGAAGGTGTTATTCCACAAAAAATTTTATTGAAAATTGATGGTACTGAATATACAATAGAGACTGAAGAAACTATTACAACAGATTCCGGAGACTTAACTATTCGTATAAACCGAGCATTTTATTCAGACAATGTTCAAGATAGATTTGCAGAGTTAACTTTCACAGATCCAGATGGTTATGAATTAGAAAAAGGACTTTATACAGGAGAGACTTATGATCTTGAAGGAATTGAGGTTGAATTAGTAAATGTTGCACCAGATAGAGGATATGCCAAAATACGTTTTAATGATGAAGTAATATGGTTAGAGGAAGGCATTTTATATAAAAGCCTATCAAGTCCTCAAGGCGATCATGTTTTTGAATTAATAGGCATAGATTCTACTACAAGAGGTGATTTTGTTTCTGGATTAATAATTGGAGAAGGTAGAGAAAGTTCGAATATAGATGAATTTAGTGATTATATATTCCAATATCCGAATTCATTAGTTGATAATGTACCTTCATTTGATTCTCTTTGTACAATAAGCGAAGTTCCGACTATATTACCATTACCTCCAGGTGATTTTGATCCAACTCCTCCAGAAACTACTGGAGAATTTATTTGGACTTCAGAAAATTATGCTGCGTTAGGAGGTTTATGTGAGATTTCTTTAGAATATACGGGTACCAAAAATTATGGACAAGGAATAGCAATAATGCAGTTAAAAAAGGATAACCAAATTTTACAATATTCTTATCAAGGAATAAGCATCAATCCATTTAGTTCAACTAATTCAAGAACATATGAATTTTCAATTAATCGTGCTGGAGCAATACCGGCAGACACAACATGTGAAGTATTAATCTGGGAAGACTTTTCAGGTAAACCGCTTATAGGAGAATTTAGTAAATATGAATTCCAATAGTAAAATTATTTATTTTTCTTTATTAATACTGACACTTTTTGGAGTTAGTTTTGCTGCGGAGATATCTACTGATAAAACTATATATGAGGCCGGAGATACTATGTTAGTTACAATTTCAGATTGTCAAGAAAGTTTTGCAACAACAAATATACCAAATATCTGGGCCGATCAAGGATCACCGTCTTCAAATATATATCAAGCTCAATTTGTTTTGCCTCAAACTATATCGACTGGTTCTTTTTTCAATGTAAATGGATTTTGCGGAGAAAGTTTAGTAACTCAAATTTGTATTAATCCGGATTGTCCTATCTTAAATGAAGACGATTCTGGCGGAGGTTCTTCTGGAGGCGGAGGTTCTTCTGGAGGCGGAGGTTCTTCTGGAGGCGGAGGTTCTTCTGGAGGCGGAGGTTCTTCTGGAGGCGGAGGTTCTTCTGGATCAACAAGTACAACCGACTCATCAGTCAGTTCAGGTTCTTCAGGTAGATATTCTAGAGAAACAACTAATACAACCAATACAATTTCATATATCCCAGAATCTGAGGAAAATAGTAATTATATTTGGATAATCTTGGCAATATTTGTTATTGTATCTTCTGGAATTTACTATTATTATAGAAAGAAAAAATCAAATTTAAATCAAAGTTCTGTAATTTCAGAATATAATTTGGATAATACACAAACTCAACCAGTTCAACCTCAACAAACTCAATCAGTTCAACCTCAACAAACTCAACCAGTTCAACCTCAACAAACTCAACCAGTTCAACCTCAACAAACTCAACCAGTTCAACCTCAACAAACTCAACCCGTTCAACCTCAACAAACTCAATCAGTTCAACCTCAACAAACTCAACCAGTTCAACCTCAACAAACTCAACCAGTTCAAAATAGTAAATCTGTAGAAAATAAACATAGTGTTAAAGTAAAAAATAATTATATAATTGATTAAACTACAAATTCTAAACAATATCTCCAAATTTTTGGACCATAATCGCCGGCCTTTTCAATATTTTTTAGTTCAATTTTATATTTTTTTTCTAGTTCTTTAGAAAAATTATTTATTTTTTCTTCATTTTGAATACTATACATATGAATATATGTTCCCTTTTTTGCAACAGATATAGCTTCTTTTAGATAATTATGATTTTCATGCGGCAATACCATAATTATTCTATCAAATTTTTCGTTAGGTAAGTCTTTTTTGACATCGCCTTGTATAGAAAATACATGATTTTCTAAATGATTTAATTTAATACATTTTTCAGCAGTTTTGGCAGCGTATTTATTTAATTCTATATTCCAAATTTTAGTAAAAGGATGCATCTTACCTATCACAATACCAAAAGGAGATATACCGGAGAACATAATAAGAATTTTTTCATTCGGTTTTACCAGATTTGCAATTCTTAATCTTTCTTTACCTAGTCTTTGAGAAAAATAAGTTTTATTTAAATCAAAAATAAATCTGCACCCTGCCTCTCTGTATTCGGTTATTGTTCTTTTTTCTCCTGCTAAAACTTCAATTTTTCTTATTCTATATTTTCCTGTAATTTTTTTTGGTTTTTTAGCAACAACCTTTATTTTTTTATTAGAATTTAATAATTCTTTGGCAATTTTTTTCTCATATTTTTCAATGCCGTCTTCAAATTCAACTATTGCAATATCACCTATTAAGTCATAACTTCTCTTTGACAAATCAATTTTAGATTTAGGCAATATTTTTTGAAAAATTTCACTTAATTTAATTGGCTTAGTTTTATTTTTTTCAAATTTTTTATTTAAAATTTCATAATTTTTGTATTCTGTTAAAACTGGAAAATAAACAAAATCTTTTTCAGAATTCATCTTATAATCAAGATTAATTATATTTTTTTCAAGCAAGTCTTTTTTTACTTTTTGTGCATTTTTTTTATCAACTTTAATAGCCAAGACCATAATAAGTAAATTAGTAATATTTTAAAACTACATTGGAAGGCTTATTTTATGAAATATTTAATTGGATTAGGTCACGAACTAAAAGACATTTCCTTAAAAGGTATCGAAGCTTGTAAAGAATCAGATTTAGTTTTTTTAGAAAGCTATACTTCTCTTTCTAATTTTAAAATTGAAGAATTAGAAAAATTGATCGGTAAAAAAATTAACATTCTTAATCGATCTGATGTTGAAGAAAAAAAACCTTTTACTGAAAATTCGGCTTTATTAATATATGGAGATCCATTATCTGCAACAACTCATAAAGATATAATTTCAGATAAAACAGAAATAATTCACGCACCTTCAATTTTTACGTCAATTGCAGAAACAGGACTAGAATTATATAAATTTGGAAAAACTCTTTCTGTAACTTTTTGGTCCAAAAATTATAAACCAGAATCTTTTTTTGATTATATAGAACAAAATCAATCTATAAATGCACATACTCTTATGCTTTTAGATCTAGATCCAATTAATAACAATTTTTTATCAATTAAAGATGCTTTAGAACAAATTATTTCAATTTCAAAAAAAAGGAATTTCTTTATTAATGAAGATACAAAATTTTTGCTTTGCGCAAGAATAGGTATGAAAGATTCAATAATTAAGTATTATTCCTATAATGAAATAAAAGATTTTGATTTTGGAAAAGCACCTTTTTGTATAGTTTTACCGGGAAAATTAAGTTTTATTGAAGAAGAATTATTAAAGAAGTATTGAATAATAATTTATGAAAAAGCTGAATACTTTTTTAGAGCGAGTATATAAATTTATTAGAGCAGATCGAAGAATGCACGATGATGTTGAAAATTTAAAAGATTCTCTAGAAAAAACAATAAAGTTAGATAATAAAAAAGTCGAGTTACAAAGAAAGGCAAAAAAATCCATTCAAGATAAAGACAGGAAATCTTATAATCAATTTAAATCAGAATATAGAAATGTTAAGAAAAATGAATATAAATTAAAAAAACAACTTAAAACAGATGTAAAACGTTTTAAAAATAAAATAAAGAAGATGTATAAATTATTGAAGTTTTAATTTTTTTATGCCTAAAAATATACATTAATGATAATTAATAATATATATAAATAAACAACGATAAAATTTTTATGGCCAAATTAAATCAGACTATAAAAAAAGTCTGTAAAATTTTACAAGAAGATACTAGAGGATTAACAATTCAAGAATTATCTGATTTTTGTAAAGTTTCTCGTATCACTATGAGCATTGCATTATCAAATTTAGTTGGATCAAAAAAAATTATTGTACGACCTATTGGAAAATATAAGTTACATTATTGGAGGTTTAAATGAAAATCATTAAATTATTATTTACTTTATTTTTAATTCCTGTTGCCTATTCTCAAACAATTTTTGATAATATCAAAGATAGTTTTGAATTAGTTCCAAAAGAATATTTAAATTTAATAATTTCTGCATTCATAATTTATGCAATATTTAAATATGCTATTGAAATTTCTATTAAAGATAATTCTGCGTCAAATATAATTGCAGTGACATTAAGTGCTGCTGGAACTTATTTGATATATTTTACTAATTTTCCATTTATTGCAGCTATATCTCCTTTCATAATTTACTTAGTTATTGGTTATCTTGCATTGATGATTAAACGAGTTTATTCTAATTATTCAACTATATCTAAGAAAACAAAGATTACAAATGGAATAATATTGATAATATTCTCATATATTTTATTATCTTTTTCGGAAACGGTTATTTTTTTAAATTCATATATAAATTTAATTTCAAGTATATTGTTTTTAGTTGGAATAATAATGATTATTATTGCCTTTTTTAGTAAAAATACATCAACTCCAAGCCCATCAACTCCAAGCCCATCAACTCCAAGCCCATCAACTCCAAGCCCATCAACTCCAAGCCCATCAACTCCAAGCCCATCAACTCCAAGTCCATCAACTCCAAGCCCATCAACTCCAAGCCCATCAACTCCAAGCTCATCAACTCCAAGTCCATCAACTCTATCCAAATCAATTCCAGAAGAAGAAAACTCCAATTCAGAATCCACTGAACCAGAATCCACTGAACCAGAATCTGCAAAAAACGAAGAAATAGAAAATATTGAACTATCAAAAGGAATATACAAAGTACATCACGGAAATATAATAAGCGAATTAAAAATGATTTCCGGAGGAATTCAAAGTTTAAATGAAGAATTTGAAAAAGAATTTGAATTGTATATTAAAGACCAGAATTTATTTGAAAATATAACTAAAGCCATAACTAAAATTAGCCGTCAATCAAGAATATGTCACTATTTATGCTCATTGGCTCGTACAGATTCAGCAGATTTTATTAAATTACTAGAAAAAATAATAGATTTTGAATCAAAATGGGGAGATAAAATACGATTAAATGATGAGCAAAAAGCTCTCATGGTTCAAGAGCATAAAGCGATTATATTGGAATATAACTCACATAATAGTCACAAAAAATCTTATAATCATGATCAAATTAAATCAAAATTATCCAATTCTTTTGTAAATAAATATTTCCATTTGGACTTTATTAAGGATACAACAAAATTACTAGTTAATACCATACATAGTGAAAAAAGCAATATCGAAATTACAATTGATTTAAATGACCTTTTGTCTGAGAAAAAAGATTTATTTGATATCCTAACAATCTTATCTGAACAGATAAGAGTATTTGAAAGTTTAAATGAAGATTTATTAAAAAATTATAATACAACAATTAAAGTAAATGAGATTATAAGAGATACAAGAGATTTAATGTTGTCTCAAAATAATAAACTACTATCTCTAAAGTCAAATTTAGATTCAAGTTCAAATATGATAAATATGATCGATAATAAAATTATAACAATTGATCAAAACCTAATTCAAGGAGTTCATAATTTGCATAATTCAGGTTACCAAAGAAATGACGATCAAACAAGTAATATGTATGGTGCATGGGAGAAGATTAATAATGCTAAATCAAATATGAAATCAAGATAACTTTATATAATATAATAATAAAATATAATTATGCCAATCTTTGGAAGAAAAAAACAACAACAAATTAATTCGCTGCAGGCCGAAGTTTCTAGATTACAAAATTTTACTAATGATCTTCAAAGGCAAGCTTCATTATTAAATCAAAATAAAAGAGCAGATTTAAGTCAACTTATGACTAAAGTAAAGGAATTAAATAATACCTTAATTTCAGTAACAAAAAGTTTCAATGCCGAACAAGCGGGCATTGAAAAGAACTTAGCAATGTTAACCGAATTTACAACTACTTCTAAATTATTGGGCGAATCAATGAGAAGATTAAGTGCATTATTAAAATTAGCAGACACAGACGCAGCAGATATAATAAGTCTGGTTCAAATATTAAATAGTTTTGAATCAAAATGGGGAGATAAAACGTCATTAGATAATAGTCAAAGAGAGCTTATGGTACAAGAACATAAAGCAATCATTCAATCATTCAATTTACACAATATACATGCAAGAAAATTAGAAAAGCAGTTAGGAAAAAACTTTCATAGCATAAAAGTTAATATTAATGGTAAATCAATTGGAGGCGACGCATTACATAACGAATCATTTCATTTGAATCAGGTTTTGAAATCAATATCTGAGGAAATTCAAACTCTCAGCAGTTTAAATGAAGATATTTTAAAAAATTCTTCTCCGATAATGAAAGGTGCAGAATCAATAAGAGATTTCAGCACTTCTCTTGTTTCAAATTGCCAAATTTTACTTTCTAAAGTCGATGTTATTACCCAAACATCACAAATAATACAAAACATCGATCAAAAAATAATTGATATTGATGAAAAGACTATGCAAGGAACTCACGATATACATAATAATGGTTACCAAAGAAATGACGATCAAACAAGTAATATGTATGGTTCATGGGAAAGAATTAATCGGTCTTCAAGTACACCTTTGACAAGGAGAGGAGCATAATATGGTAAGAAAAACTAAACTAAAATCAAGAACAAATTCAAATATAATGTCTAAAAATTTAGATAAATTATCTGTAGCATCTAAAATGTTATCTAAAACACTAGCAAAAAGTTCAAGATTGTTGAAAATTAACTAAATTTATTTAAATAAACAAGCGTATATATTTTATGAAAAGATTAATCCCGTTGGTTTTTTTAATTCCATCAATTTATGCTAATGAAGTTAATGATGCATTTAATAGCGCGCTCAATTTTATAACTCCAGATATAGCTAACTGGATGATATCGTTTTTTTTAGTATACGGAGCAGCTCTTATTGCATTAAATGCTGCTAAAATCGGCGGAGAGAATAATGGAAATCTATCAAAGTATAATAATGTATTTGCTGCTGCACTAGGATTTGCTGCGGCTTTTACAGTTTATTATTCTCAATTTAATGTAATCTCTTTCTTGGCACCTTGGATGATATTTATAGTTGTTGGAATTTTATCTTTACTTGTATGGAATGTGTATAAAGGATTTGAAAATGAGGGAGCTTCATGGGTAACATCGATGGTTGCATCACTTGCTCTAATAACTTTTGGAATTTCATTGAGCAGATTTTATGAAGATTTTACATATAATACAATTATACGAAGTAATGTAGTTTGGGAGATAGCTTATGCAATATCTCCTTGGTTAACGTTATTCGGATTCATATTATTAATTTACTCCGCTTATATGGCATGGAGAAGTTTGACTGGAAGAGCTCCACCTGCAACACCAGGACCACCAGGACCACCAGGACCACCAGGACCACCAGGACCACCAGGACCACCAGGACCAGGAGGAGGAAGTTCAGGAGGAGGAAGTTCAGGAGGCGGAGGCCCAGTAATTGTTAATAATAATATTGATGTTTCTGTTCTTGCAGCACAATTAGCTGCGGCTCTAGGTATTGTATTACCAATTTACAATAATAATCCAAATATTCAAGCATTAATTAATGTATTACAACAGCAAAATATAGTAAATCAACTAAATATAAACAATAATGAAAGAACAGCATTACAACTTATAAATATAATAAATCAAAATCCAAATAATCCCGTTATTATACAATTAGTAATGCAGTTATTATTAATGTTAGGTCAAAATCCTGAAGAAAATCCCGACATAAATCAACCAATTATAGTTGCTCCAAATTATGTAACTCTATATCGAGAATTGATGACTCCAGTTAAAGTAAATATTCAAATGCCTTCTGGAACAAAAAAATATAATTTACACTTTAAACATAACAAGTTTATTTTACTAAAATTTGCAGGATCAACATTACCAAAAGATACTTTGGTTGTAGATAAATCTACTGTATTTGACATAGATGTTTTTGCTACAAATAATGTTCCTCCTGGAGAAAATGAAATTGTGGTAGAATTACTGGATGGAACCACTATAATTCAGGAACAAAGAATAATGTTAAACATTGTTGAAAATCCAAATCCCGATCCAAATCCCGATCCAAATCCCGATCCAAATCCCGATCCAAATCCCGATCCAAATGAAAAATCTATGGTAAAAGTATCGAATTCCAGAGTGAATCAGTTAACTAAAAGTCTAACCAATGAGATTGAAAAAAAATTAGGAAGAAAAGGTATATTCATTACTGATGTTGCCGATCAAATAAAGTTCCAATTGATAAAGAGACCCGAAAGTTCTACAATTAACGATGACAAAATAAGTCCTCTTGGTGAATTCACGCCAGATAAAAAAGGAAAATATTCAATCCAAATTTTAGACAAGAATACAGGTAAAGAATTACCATTAATATTTAATTTTTATGTTGAACCTGAAGTAGCTATTCCCTCATCTACAACTATCCTATCCGAAGATATAAAGAAAGATTTAACCACTTATGAAAAAATGTACAATAATTTCAGGAGGGAGTTTAGTCAATTATACGACTATATTACTAACAATATGGATGGAATTTTATTAAAGGTTAAAGAGTTACAATCAGATAACTCTTTAGATGAAGACTTGAAAAAGGAATTGACGCTATTAGCAAATTTGGATCACGATTTTATTAATGCAATAATGAATCAATTAGATAAAATAATGAATTATCATCGTATTAGAGATTTAAGAAATAAGAATTTAGTTTCAGAGATTCAAGAAATAGATAACCTTTATGGAAGTAAATTTCCAAGAGGGAGTAATCGTTTAAAATCAATATTAAACACATTGATAGACACTAATATAGGTTCTGTTCATAGTAAATTTACCAAGTTATGTAAAACAACAGGAAGTGCAGATTTGATCGATACA
>Ga0255781_10004250_pt1 | contig 10889 bp, 11 predicted proteins | sample 101ome_21_FD_179979 | JGI IMG/M metagenome (GOLD analysis project Ga0255781, IMG submission 179979) | Coastal salt marsh microbial communities from the Groves Creek Marsh, Skidaway Island, Georgia - 101413BT metaG (version 2) | ecosystem: Environmental > Aquatic > Marine > Intertidal zone >...
TCTTGCTAAACCAGAACTATCTATACGCATTCTTTCTGTATTATTAGTTTGGAATGCCATAAAATTATTTGTATGGTCATAACTAATTTGTCCTATATCAGAATCAGAAGTATCTCCAAATTGAACTACATTTGTACCAGAACCACTATTTAACGACAAAGATAATCCTTGTCCTGTTGAATGTACTATTCTTAATTTTTTACCATCAGGGTCATCAGTTCCAATTCCTACGTTACCATCTTTTACAACTAACCCATCTGTGTCAGTTCCGTTGTGTCTTGTACCTAATATAAGATATGAATTACCGCTATAATTTTGCTTTATATAAACACCAAAATTATAACTACCATCAGCATCATTAATACGAATAGATTTTCTATTGGAAACACATAATCCAGTATCAGCAGGGGGTGTTGTAAGATGTGTTCCTATTTGTAATGACACTTGAGGAGAAGTTGTTCCAATTCCAACTCTATTATTTGCAGCATCTACATACAATGTATTTGTATCTACAGTAAGATCAGCAAATGTAATACCTGTAGCCGTGCTATCTAGCTTAGCAGCTGTAATTGCATCGTCTGCTAAATGAACTGTTGAAATTGTTCCATTTGCGATAACATCACCGGTTACTTTTGTATTAGCCATTTATTTGTGTTTTTAATGTTTCTATTTCTGCTTTTAGTTCTTGTATTGCTTTAATTAAAAAAGGCGTCAAATTTGAATAACTTATTCCTTCAATTTGTTCATCTTTAGTAAACACTACATCTGGAATTATTTCATTTGTTTCTTCAGCTATTAAACCAAAAGAGGGTTCATTAGTATTAATATCTGTAAATCTTACAGGTCTTAGTGAGTTAACCTTATTTAAAGAATTTTCAAGATCTACTATATCAGTTTTGTATCTAATTGAAGATGTTTGATAAAATAACTCACCATCTGAAGTACGATAACTTACATCCGGATGAATTTGAGTTTTTCCATCTAATCCTGGCGCTGTAATTCTACCTGTAGAGCTTATACGCATTTTTTCTGTTAATGTACCTCCACCAGTGTGAAATTGTAAATTTGTATTTGCAGAAGTGTCTTCTGTTCTTGCTATTATCATAGCTTTTACACCTGTGCTTGTAGAATCATTTGATACAAATTCTATTCTGCCTAAACTATCTCCATCAAATAAAGCTGTTCTTAAATTAGTAAGAGCTAATCTACCACCATCAGAATCACTAATACCAATAGTAAGTTGTCCATTTCCTGCTTGCGTAGTAGTTCCAATTCCAAAACTTTGACTTGGTAAATATGCTAAAGTTTCACTAACATAAAAATCAACTACTGTTTGATTATGAGCATACATTTTAAATGCTTGTGCTGCATGGTCATAAGAAAATCTAGCTGATGTTGAACCATCTTGAAAAAACATCTCACCAGTTCTATTGTTAGCACTTTGAAATATAATGCCAGGATCACCACCACCCCCAGTTTCTAATTTTATTCTTGGATCACCAGTCGTTAATTTTAAATGCAATGTTTCATCAGGTGAAGTTGTTCCAATTCCTACGTTTCCATCACCTTTTACAGCAAAAACAGCACTTCCATTAGCCTCTACTTGAAACAAATGATGATTTGCATTATTACCACCACCTACTAAGAGCCCGTGTCCTTGGTCTGATGTATTATCATTATTTACAATCTCAGCTAAATATGTTGTTGAATTTCTACCATCAACTCCTATAACGGAAAACAATTTACTTGGCGAAGTTGTTCCAATTCCGACGTTTCCATCGTCTTTAATAGTCATACCAGTTCCACCATTATTAATAATAAATAATTGATTATTTGCTGTAATATCAAAATTCCAATATTTACCTGCTGTAGCTGTATTAGCTCTTAAATGTAAATGATTTCCTGCTGCTTCTACATTCAATTTACCTGAAGGTGCAGTTGTCCCTAAACCTAAATTTCCTGAGCCATCAACCCACATATCCATTCGACTATCTGTAGCGTTCCACAATCCAAAACCTAAATATCCTGCGTAATTTCCTGCAAATAAATAGAAATTGTCAGAACTAACTCCATTAAATTGCATACCATTTTGTGTTGTACCACCAGATAAAGTAAGTTTTACTGAAGCTGTATTATCAATTTGTAAAGGAGTACTAGGTGAAGTAGTTCCAATTCCTACGTTTCCATCACCTCTAACTTCAAATCTATTTGTTCCACCACTTTCAACTGATAACAATCTAGTTGTTGTATCTGTCGAACCAACTTCAATTAATACACCTGCATTATAGTTTGCACTTGCACTTTGTGTATTAGCAAAAGATGCAACATAACCTTGAGAATCTGAACCTGCAGGTACTTCAATATTTAATCCTTTTAAACTTGTTGATAATCCTGATGCAGCAGCGTTTCTAACGCTTGAGTTAGATATTAATGTTGAAGGCGAAGTTACCCCAATTCCTACGTTTCCATCCTCTTGAATTTTAAACAAAGTATTTGTACCACCGTCATTTCTTACAAGAAAAGCTCTTCCTGTAGAATTATTATCTTCATCAATATCAATTCTAATACTACCAATACTTTTTATACTAGCATTATTACCTATTGTAACATCACCTGCAAAAGTTGCATTGCCAGTAAATGACGGCGAAGCTAATGGTGCTTTTAAACCTAAACTAGTTGCAGTTGTAGTCGCAAAGTTTGGATCATCACCTAATGCTGCAGCTAATTCATTTAGCGTATCTAATGTAACCGGTGCTGAATCTGTTATTGCTGCAACTATATCTGTTTGTGTGGCAAAACCATTTGTTGAAAGGTAAGAACTTACTCTTGAATCTGTATAATACAAATTGCTACCCTCACCTATATCAGAAGTGGTTATACCATGAGATGCGTCAAGATTAGCAGATGTGATTACTCCATCCGCTATAAGTTTTACCTTAGTTAATGCCATAATTTATTTTTTTTATTCTGTAGGTTCTTCTACTACTGGTGCAAATGGTGCATGAAAAGTTGTTTCAGTTGGTGTAATTAATTTTTCAATTTGACTATCCAACCCTGCTTTCATTGCTTCTACATCTAATCCAGCTTCTAACCATCCGATTACTTGTTCTTCAGTTAGATCTGCATAAGGTGTAAAGTTATCTGCATCGTATTCTACGCCGTAAGTTCCTATAGAACTTGCAACGTGATTACCAGATTCATCAGTAGCTGAATAGCCCCAATGTACTGTGTAGACAACGTTTTCGTTGCCATCTTCGTTTGAAATTTTTGCGTCTAACGCATTAATTGTCCATTTGTAAGTGTTTGCCATTTTAATTATTTATTTGTGTTTTTAAAGTCTCTATTTCTGCTTTTAGTTCTTGTATTGCTTTTAATAGAATAGGTATTGTTTCTGTGTATTTCATACCTATTTTTTCATTTTCCATTTGTTCTATAATTTGTGGAAAATCTTCTTGCCAGTCTTGAGCTATAAATCCTATTTTTTTATCTGCGGTTTCATCATCTATAAAATTATATTCAACACATCTATAATTTTGTATTTTATCTAAAACATTACCAACTGGAATTATATTTTCTTTCATGGTTTCATCAGATCCTGATGTCCATGAAGTTGCACTATAACCTGTTAATCTTATTTTTTCAGTACCACTTGTACTACCAACAACTGCTCCTGATCTAATACTAAAATTTTGAGAATTGTTCATTATAGCCCATGCTCCTGAGCTTGCTTTCCAAAATAATCTAGCTGAATTATTGGTAGATCCAGTATCTGGTTCTAATTGTAAACCATTTGCGCCAGCAGCCGCTATAGATAATTTTGCATCAGGCAAAGTTGTTCCGATTCCAACTTGTCCAGAACTGTCAATACGCATTTTTTCACTTGAACTTATAGCAAACACTAATTCGCTTTGACCTCTAACACACATATTTGTGCTTCCAGCATTAGCTAGCCCTTGAGCATTACCAATAAAACCTAAAGGTGTAGAACCCTGATAATATGCAGTATATGGACCATCAGAATTTGAAGATTCAAATTTTGCAATATTTTGGTCACTTGTAACTATATGTAATTTAGCATCTGGACTTGTTTCTCCAATTCCTGTCTTTCCATCGTTTAATACTACAAAATCTCCACTAGTAGTAGCCACTTGAAATCTTGCATCTGTCGCGTGTGAAGTTCCCGAATCCATAGCAATAGTAAATGGCCAATATTTTAGCCCAGCTCTACCACCATCTTGTATGTAAAAAGTTTGATTATTAGATGCGTCACTTGTTTCAAAAGTTAAACCAGTACCACCACCAGCACCTTTAATATCTAATCTAGCATTAGGGTCAGTTCGCCCAACTCCTACGTTGCCATCAGTAGCTAAAAATAATTGACCATTTGTGCCACTTGCTCTTAATTCTAAAGCAGTGTATGCTGAAAGTGCTTGATTAATACCAACAATAGAGCCATTAGCTCCATTATTACTTATTCTAATTCCTTGTGTTGCATTAGCACCTATCCAAGCATTACCAGTTACTTGTAATCTATCATAAGTGCTGTCAACAGTAGTTCCTACTAAAACACGACCAACAGAAGAAGCATTTAATCTAATTTGGCCATCACCTCTTACTGCTAAATGTTCCGCACTACCTGATGTATTTTCTACATAAAGAGCATGATTTGAACTAGATGAACCAGCACTCAAATAAATACCATTATCAACATCTGCATCCACTCTTAATTGATATGCTACTTGTGTTAAACTACCTGAGCCTATATTAATATTTCCCCCAGATGTTATACGCATTCTTTCTGAACCTGCATTATAAAATTGCATTACTCCAGAGGTATTGGTAAAAACTAAAGCTCCTGATTCAGCATATACATATCCTGTTGCAGTTCCATTTACTTGCATCACTAATCCCCCACCATTAGTTCCATTAGTTGTTACAGAAGTATATCCACTTGCTATAGTTGTAGGCGAAGAAGTTCCAATTCCTACGTTTCCAGTATGTTGTAATATTACTTTTGTTCCTGCACTTGAACCACCATAAATAAATAAATCTGAATTACTACCATTATCTAAAGCACCTATTGACCAAGTTTGTGCAACTGTTGTAGATTTTAATTGAAATGCACCATATCCTGATAAATTTTCTGACAAAATACCATAATTAGCAGCATTTCCTAATATTTGCAGTTTAGCTGTAGGCGATGTTTGTCCAATTCCTACGTTCCCTGTTGAATTTTGAATTTGCATTGCAATACCACTATAAGTACCAGTAACAAATCTTAATAATTTTAAATCATCGTTGTCTCCACCAACATCACCTCTTATCGACCAATGAAAAGCACCTACATTTCTTACAGTACCTGTTCCTTCAACCTGACCTCTTAACATTAATTCAGTATAATCGCCTGTACCAAATATAGCCATACCATTACCTTCAACATCTAAACTTCTGTCTGGCGAAGTAGTTCCAATTCCAACATTTCCATCAACAACTAAATTATTTGTTAAGTCCCATGTGTCATCTGCATCGTCAAATATAAAACTTGCTTGTGTAACTCCATCACCTCTATATATAGATATACCAGACGTAGTTGCTGTTGCTGTATCTGGTGAGCCCTGGGTAGTGTTTAATTGTAATATATTATCTTCTACCTCTACTGTTTGCGTATTTAATATAGTTTGAGTACCGTCAACAGTTAAATTTCCACCAATAATTACATTGCTGGATATATTTGCATCACCTGTTACATCTAAACTGTAATTTGGTGAATTATTATTTATACCTAATCGATTATTTGATTCGTCTAAATGTAGCGTTCCAGACTCTATTGTATTATTAGCGCTGCCAACCCATATTTTACCTGTAGTTAGATTAGGTATGTCATTTGTTCTAAGTATTGATGAAACCAATAACGATCCTGAACTTCCACTTGCAGATCTTGCAACTTTAGCAATGTTTTGAATTAAATTACTGCCCGTTGGTTTTGTCATTGTAAGACCACCACCTGCTTTTACATATACTGTATCATTTGATGATGTACCTGTGCCATCAATTGTGTCTGTTGTGATATTTCTTAAATAACCACCCGTAATTGCATAGCCTTCTGCGTTTACAGCTAATGTGGTTAACAATAATCCTGCCGCGGGCATTTTAGCACTATTACTTGCATCTGCTGGCGCAATTTGTAATCTTTCTGATGCACCAACATTACCTGTTATATATACTGGAGTTCCTTTTGCAATACTTGCAGTGTGTGTGTTTTTTACAGGTATAATTACTGCCCCTGCTTGTAAACTATCTGATTGTACTGCTGATGCAATACTTACAACTTCTATAGCAACACCATTCGCGGGTGCCGTATCAAATGTTAATGTGGTTCCATCTACTGTGTATGTATTTTTAAATTGATAAACACCATTTAAAAATATAAATGTTTTTATTTCATTATCTATTTCTTGTCCTAATGTAAATGCTGTATCGCTTCCATTACCTGTAAAATTATCTTGATATAAAACAGTGGGGCCTGTGTTAATACTTGAAATAGAAATAACCTCTACACTGTGTCCTGATATTGGGGCAGTCGTAAAGGTTATAGTAGTACCCGAAATTGAATAAGTACTTTTTTCTTGATAAACACCATCAATATATATTTGTGTTTGGTCTTCATCAGTTATTGAATTCTGTAAATCAAACGTAACGGTACTGCCATCGCCTGTAAAATTATCTCTATATATTACAGACGCTGCATCAGGTGATATATTTTCAAAAGCTAAATTACCCGCGCCGTCAGTAGTTATTACTTGTCCGTCGTTTCCATCTGACGCAGGAAATGTATATGCGTCGTTTATTCTTACATTACTAAGAAAACGTCTTGCCATATTAAATTTATAAGATTATATTAACCTATTTTACTTATCAATACTCTGATATCGTTTGTAGAAGGTGCTGATGAAAAACTAACGGTAACTACAGTAGTTGATGTTCTAACAACATCTGCAAAAACAGTGTCATTTGAACTTACATCATATAATTGAACAATTACGTCTTTTGTACCTAAGTTGTGTGTAACAGTATAAGATGTTGCTGATCCATCACCAATTGATGTAGCAAATGTACTTTCCTGTACGTTTTGAATTGTTTTATAATTTGAACCGTCTTTCGTATATTCCCAAATATCACTTCCTTCGTTCCATCTTAATACTACATTTGTAGAATCACCTCTTTCAACTTCAATACCTGCGTTTTCACTTGGAGTTCCTGTTGCATTACTATTTAAAGTAATAATATTATCAGCGAGAAGTATTGTTTCTGTGTTAACCGTTGTAGTTGTACCGGATACAGTTAAATCCCCAGAAACGGTTAAATTGCCCCCAACTGTTACATTGTTTGGTAATCCAATTTGTATTTGGTTATTACTTACTGTAGTTTCAATTTCATTTGATGTACCAGCAAATGTTAATGTATCAGTTCCTAATGTTACTGTATCATTTGATCCAGAATCTGCTGCAATAGTTAAATCTGTACTAATTGCCGCTGTACTAGCTGATGTAATCTGCCCTTGTGCGTTTACTGCTATAACTGGAATTGCTGTTGAAGATCCATAAGTTGCTGCAGAAACACCTGAATCAGCTATATTTAATGTTACAGTACCTGAAGTACCACCGCCTGATAAACCAGTTCCAGCGGTTACGCCAGTTATATCACCACCGACTCCAACCCAGCCTGAACCGTTGTAAACATATATTTGTTTATCACCACTGGTGCTATCATAATATATCTGTCCTTCTACAGGTGAACTTGGCGCTGATGCTAAATTTTGAACTACAGCATTCTGTAATTCATTTTTATTTAAATTAATGTCTGTTAAGTATGTGAGTGCCATATTTTTTTAGTTTACGTATACTTTGCCTGTAAAAGAGGCTGTAAATGTTATTGTAAATGAGTTTGTATTTATATGTTGAATATCACCAACTACATGCGATCCTGCTGAATCAACCGTTGTAACTGATGGAAATTTGTTTAAATTATGCGTAATTGTTTCTGCTGAATTTGCTGTAAATGAAATATTATTAGAAACAAAATTTTTATCTGTTTGTCCTTTTGGTGAATATGCCATTGCATAATGCTTATCTGAAATCATTGCACCATTACCTTCTATAAAAGTAACAGCTAATGTTGAAAACGTAGCACCTTCACCAGAGCTTGTAATAGTATCAACATTATATAATCCAAAATTATTTTGATTATCAGTTTGAGTAAGCATTACTCTCAAACCTTGAAAATAATTAATATAGGTTTCTATATCTTGATCATTTGAATTTGCATGAGCAAAACTAAATGAAGTTACCGATGAAAAATTATTTGAACTACCAGTTTTATTAAATTCACCATTTCCTAAATTATTAGATGATACTAATTTATAAACTACCTGACCATTTATATTTATTAAACTAGATGTATTTAAAAATCCAGCAAGATCTTCTAATTTAAAGTTTTTAGTAGTACTACCTGCTGAATCTGTACCTATAACTTTGTCATTCTTTGAAACCGTGGTATCAAGATTATAAGTACTAATCTTTGCCATTTAATTTATTTTTTTACTATAGTTGAAATTTTTTCTAATCCTCTAGATGTAAAATAAAAACCTAAAGCATAAGATAAGATTTGCCCCATTAATTCTACATATTGGTTCGCAATATTAAAACTACCAAAGTTACCATCAGTTATTGCAAATAAAGTATATATTGCTAAACTGAAAATTGTAATCATTGGACGAATATTTTTCGAAAGCCATGAATCTGATGACATATCCGCTTTATGCCTTGCAGATATTTCTTTTTCTAATGATAATTCATGCTCTTGAAATATCAAGGTCATTTCTTTTTCAAAATTAGCTTTTTCGTCTTTAGTTCTTACAAACTTATCTACAAGTCCACCAATTTTATCTGCTACATCTATTCCCGCTCCGCCAAATAATTTTGCAAATAATTTTTTCATTTGTTTCTTTTCATTTTATAAGGAACTGCTTTATTTAAAGCTTGTCTTCTAGCTTCACAACCGCAAGGTATATTTAAACCTTCAGATACTTTATCAACAATTTTTTTAACACCTGTTTTAGTTGTAAACTTATGTATACTATCTCCTAACCCTCTACTATGCATATCAACAATTCCATTTTCTTCTTGCTGCCTTACCTCTTTCGCTTTTCCAGCTACGAGATCTAGCACAGAATGATTTTCTTCTTTTCCAAGCCTTACTGCCTCTTTTTAATTTAGATGGTGGTGTCGTAACTGCAGTTTTTAATTTACTTCCGGGATTATCTCTTCTATATTTAGCAACACCTTTTTTAGTCATTCCGCCTCCGGCTTTACTACCAGTTCCTCTACCTTTTTTTACTTTAGCGTAATATCCTTTTGATTTTTTCCTAGAAGGAGCATTTTTACTTGCCATAACGTTTAGACTTTTTCATTTTTAGCTTTTTGAAATCAGCACCTGTAATTTTATTAAATGGTGGTGCCATTCTAGCTATTTTTTTTTGTTTTGCAGAAAGTTTCTTTTTCATTTCTTTTTATTCATTTTTTTTGTTTTCTTTTTCTTAGAAGCATAAACTTTCTTTACTAATGGTGATTTTTTTCCGTAAGGCATAATTTTAAAATTTAAGTTATCTATCTTTATCTTTAATCATATCATCTATAGCTTTATTATAAACTTTATCTGTGTATGATTTATTATTATAAAATTTACTTCTTTCGCTTGTAGGTAAATCTTCCTCTGCAAGCATTATACGATATATTCGCATAATTAATTGTTTACATTTAAAAGAAGTTTTATATATACTATATTTTATAGTTGTTCTATTACGATGCCTCCACACATCTATCCAACCATCTCTTCTTAGTCTTTCCCATCTATCTTTATCCCAACTGTATGTGTAGGTACCATCAATAAAATCATTACGTGTAAATCGTTCTTTACAATCTAAATAAATAAGTAATTCTAGATCTGCATCTTTTAGGCTATAAGTTTTACAGGCCCATTTTCGAATGAGCCTATAATACTTTAGTAAATTTAAATTTCTTATTTGATTAGCATCTAACCTCATTCGACTAATACTATATCACCAATTTTTAATACGTAATATAATTTATTTTTCCATTCGATTCCATGACCACTCATTTTATCATAATGTATTATATCACCTTCATTTAAATTTTCTACTAAATTACCAGCAGATACGACTTTACCTTTTAAATACCTTACGTCTTTATTTTGATCTTCCGTAAGTTCTAAGCCACCAACTTTCTTTGGCGCTTCTTTTATTTTATCAACAACGACGTAGTAATTAATTGCTTTCATTTACTCGAATATTATTAATTACACAATCTGCTGAAAATATTGTATTTGCTACACTAACCGCATTTTTTAATGCTGTTTTCGTTACAAGCACTGGATCAATAATTCCTTTATTCACCATTCTCACAGACTTTTCAGTTGCAACATCAATACCAGTACCTGCTATAGGATACTCTATGTATGGTAAGTTAGCATTTTCTATTATTGTTTTATATGGTGCTTTTATTGCTTGTAATAATATTTCTTCACCTAAACCGTTTGGTTTAATTTTTTGGGAAGCATTTAATAATGCAACACCACCACCTGGAACAATACCTTCTTGTAATGCTGCTTTGGTAGCATATATTGCATCTTCAACTCTATCTTTCTTTTCTTTCATTTCAACCTTAGAGTCTGCACCCACTTTAATCATTGCTACTTGGCCGTTCAGCATTGCTAATCTTTCTTGCAGCTTCTTTTTAAAAAATGGGTTTTTTTCTTCCTTGATTTTATTTTCAACTGTTTCAATTCGTTCGTTAAGTACGATACCTTGATCT
>Ga0255781_10004254_pt1 | contig 10887 bp, 7 predicted proteins | sample 101ome_21_FD_179979 | JGI IMG/M metagenome (GOLD analysis project Ga0255781, IMG submission 179979) | Coastal salt marsh microbial communities from the Groves Creek Marsh, Skidaway Island, Georgia - 101413BT metaG (version 2) | ecosystem: Environmental > Aquatic > Marine > Intertidal zone > Salt...
CGATTCTTCACCCAGAACTGGGCCGTCTGGCGACCAGGGGCCGATGTAGCCCTTAACGAGTCCCTTGTTCTTGGCAAAGTCCTCCTCAGTGGCTGCTTCAACAGCATTCGGGGCAAACCAGACTTCGGCACGCTTCATATCGACGTCGCGATCTCCGGGAATACCAACGACGACGAGTGAGCGGTTGCCCTCCTGGTCGGTAAGCGCCAAGACAACATTTTTCAGGGTGTCTGCAGCCTCCCAGGGGCGGTCATCGCGGGGGAAGTCCTTGTTGGAGAGATCTACCAAGGTTTGGATGGTGGGAGTGTTCGGGGAATCGTAAATGACTGCCTCGGTGAGTCCCGCAGTGGAGGTGGGCTCTCCCACGGGGGCGCGGTAGGCCTCGACGTTTGCGGCGTAGCCGTTGTCGTTCACGACGAAGGTGTCTTCACCCACCTCAATGGGGTGGAGGAACTCTTCGGATTTTGATCCACCCATCGCACCCGCATCTGCGCGGCAAATGACGTAGTTCAAACCGAGTCGGTTGAAGATGCGCTCATACGCGTCTCGCTGAGCTTGGTAGCTCGCATCGAGGCCTTCGTCGGTGTAGTCAAACGAGTAGGCGTCTTTCATCGAGAATTCGCGACCGCGCAGCAGACCTGCCCGGGGACGAGCTTCATCGCGGTATTTGTCCTGGATTTGATAAATCGTGAGGGGCAAATCTTTATAACTCGAATACAGGTCCTTCACAGTGAGGGTAAAGACCTCTTCGTGAGTCGGCGCAAGCAGATAGTCAGCTCCTCGACGGTCTTTGAGCCGGAAAATCCCGTCGCCGTATTCTTCCCAACGGCCCGTGGCCTCATAGGGCTCACGGGGCAAGAGGGCGGGGAAGTGGACTTGTTGAGCACCTGCGGCGCGCATTTCGTCGTGGATGATGTCTTCGATTTTTTTGCGCACCCGAAGACCAAGGGGCAACCAGGCAAAGATTCCTGGTGCTTGGCGGCGGATATAACCTGCGCGCACCAGCCATTGGTGGCTCGCTACTTCCGCATCAGCAGGGGCTTCACGGAGAGTACGGACGAAGAGATGACTAAGACGCTCAAGCACCCGCTAAGACTACCGGCTCACCTTTTAGACGGTGACGACCTCAGGAGTCCCCGAGGGGGCATCGGGCATCTCTTCTGCGATTCGGTTGGCCTCTTCAATCAAGGTGGCAACGATTTCTGATTCTGGAACCGTCTTGATTACTTCACCCTTGACGAAGATTTGGCCCTTGCCGTTACCGCTGGCCACTCCCAAATCGGCTTCGCGCGCTTCACCGGGACCATTGACCACACAGCCCATGACGGCCACGCGCAGGGGCACGGTCATACCTTCTAGGCCCTTAGTGACGTCTTCGGCGAGTGTGTAGACATCCACCTGCGCCCGACCACAGCTGGGGCAAGAGACAATCTCAAGTTTTCGCTCGCGCAGGTTCAGAGATTCCAAAATCTTGAGGCCCACCTTGACTTCCTCTGCAGGAGGAGCAGACAAGGACACGCGAATGGTGTCGCCGATTCCTTCGGAGAGCAAAATTCCAAACGCCACCGACGACTTGATGGTCCCTTGGAACGCAGGACCGGCTTCGGTCACGCCCAAGTGAAGTGGCCAATCGCCTCGTTCTGCCAACTGGCGGTAGGCCTTCACCATGACAACGGGATCGTTGTGTTTCACCGAAATCTTGAAATCGTGGAAGTCGTGTTCTTCGAACAGGCTCGCCTCCCACACCGCGCTCTCGACGAGTGCCTCGGCAGTGGGCTTTCCGTATTTTTCAAGAAGCCTCGGGTCCAGCGAACCCGCATTCACACCGATACGAAGGCTGACGCCTGCGTCTTTGGCCGCTTTCGCAATCTCACCGACTTTGTCATCGAACTTCTTGATGTTTCCGGGGTTCACACGGACTGCGGCACAACCGGCATCAATTGCTTGGAAGACGTACTTGGGCTGGAAGTGAATATCGGCGATGACAGGAATTTGGCTTTTCTTGGCGATGATGTGCAGCACATCCGCATCGTCTTGGCTAGGAACTGCCACACGGACAATGTCACAGCCTGTTGCGGTCAACTCAGCAATCTGCTGGAGGGTGGCGTTGATGTCGGTTGTCGGAGTGGTAGTCATCGACTGGACGCTGACCTGGGCTCCCCCACCAACGGCCACGGAACCAACTTGGATTTGGCGAGACTGACGCCTAGGAGAAAGCGTTTCCGGAACTTTCGGCAAGCCGAGATTCACTGCGGGCACGGGGAGATCCTTCCTGCACTCTCACGAGAAACTGCATCGCAATGCTAGCTGAGGGTGGTGCCTAGAACCTGGGCAGACTTACTGAATCAGGCTAATTGGGTTCACAAGATCCGCGTACATCAGCAGCACAGACATGCTGATGAGAACGGCGACCACCACCAACGTCAGTGGCATCAGTTTTTGAGGATCGGTGGGGCGAGGCGCAGGTTTCCCCCTAATCGTGGCGATTCGGCCTCGAACGGCATCAATCAACGCAATCGCGACGTGCCCGCCGTCAAGCGGCAGGAGGGGCAAGAGGTTAAACACAAAGAGTGCAACGTTGAGCGATGCCAACAAGGCCAAAAAGCTCGCGACTCGATCGGGGAACGTGATGTCATCAATGGACGCAATTTCGCCAGCGATACGCCCCACTCCCACGACGCTGATGGGTCCGTTCGGGTCACGCTCGTTTTGGCCAAACGCGGCTTGGGCAACTTGAACCATGCGATCCGGAAGGGTGAGAATCACTCGACCCACTCCGACGACGTTGTCCAAGACAACTCCCGGCACACTGGTCACGGGCTGCCGCGCCGTTTCTAATGTCGAGCCGATTCCCACAAAACCCACCTGCTCCACCACCGGCATGCCATCGGAAATGATGACTTCACCTCTGGAGTCGAAGGCATAACGCTCGGTGAGAAGTGGTGTGATGCGCACATCTTGCGCGATGCCATCGCGCAGGATTGACATCGTGAGTTCTTCGCCTGGATGAGCGCGGACAATTTCTGTCATGTGAAGCCAGGACGTCATCTCAACACCATCAATAGCGACAATGGTGTCACCTGGCTCAATACCTGCCTGATTACCGGGAGCTACAGGGTCGCCCGGCACACACTCTTGCCTCGTCTCGGTTGCAGAGACGACACACTCAGAGACGCTGCCCACCGTGAGACTGGGTTGGACCACGCCAAAGCCCATCAATAACACCGCATACAAGACGAAGGCAATGATGAGGTTCATCACCGGCCCGCCCATCATGATGGCGATGCGTTTGGGGACACTCAAGCGATAGAAGCTTCTGGAATCGTCGAACACGTCGGGTTCTGGCTCGGCGTCAAATCCCGCGAAATCTGTTCCGGCGGAGCCCGCTTTAGTGCCTGATGAGGGGGCAAACATGCCGTGCATCGCGACAAATCCGCCGAGCGGGAGGGCCTTGAGACCAAATTCTGTCTCGCCGTATTTTTTCGACCACACTGTGGGTCCAAAACCGATCATGAATTTGGTGATTCCCACTCCAAATTTCTTTGCCGGCCAAAAATGACCCCATTCGTGGAGTCCGATTGATACGCCAAGCCCCACAACGAGGGCAAGCACGCCAACAACGAACCAGACAGTTGATTCCACGCCCACAGGGTAACCCGGACCACTGACAGTCGTCAGTGAGTCCGCAAAGAAATAAGTGAATCTGCCTCTGCCCGAGCCCAGCGCTCAGCCTCTAACACCGCTTCGAGGCTCATCTGCGACGGCTCGTGACGCTCCATCACCTCAGAGATGATGGCGGTGATGTCGGGGAACCCGATTTTTAGGTCATGGAAGGCGTCAACGGCTTGTTCGTTCGCCGCGTTAAACACCGCCGGCATCGTCAGCCCCACGCGACCCGCGTGCTTTGCCATCTCCACCGCGGGGAAGGTTTCGCGATCGAGTGGCTCAAACGTCCAGGTGGAGGCACTCGTCCAATCAAGAGCCTTTGTGGCGCCTGGAACGCGGTGTGGCCAGTCAAGGGCCAAGGCAATCGGCAGGCGCATGTCAGGAGGTGAGCACTGGGCGATCGTCGAGCCGTCCACAAACTCCACGAGAGAGTGAACAATCGATTGCGGGTGAACACTGACCTCAATGTCGTCAAAGGAAATATCGAAGAGCAGGTGAGCTTCGATGACCTCAAGTCCTTTGTTGACCAACGTGGCAGAGTTCGTGGTGATGACGCGACCCATGTTCCAGGTGGGGTGGGCAAGCGCGTTTTCCGGGGTCACTGACGCCAACTGTGCCGCGCTATAGCCCCTGAATGGACCGCCCGAAGCGGTCACAATCAGTTTGGAGACTTCTTGATGCGTGCCCGACATCAACGCCTGGGCGAGGGCGGAGTGTTCTGAATCAACGGGAACAAGTTGCCCCTTGGCGGCAGCCTCTTTCACCAACGATCCGCCCACAATCAAGCTTTCTTTGTTGGCCAGGGCGAGCGTTGCCCCCGTCTCGAGAGCCCGAAGAGTGGGCAACAATCCGACCGAACCGGTAATCGCGTTCACAATCACATCGGCTTCGACGCGGCCAATCAGCTCGGTGGCACCGTCGGCCCCGAGCGCCGTGTGAGCCACAGGCAGCCCTAAATCTGCTGCTTGGGCATCAAGGAGTTCCCGATTGGAGCCTGCGGTTAACCCCACAATCGTGAAGCGCTCAGGGTTTTTCTTCACGATGTCGATGGCTTGGGTGCCAATCGACCCCGTCGACCCAAGGATTAAGACCCTACGCACGAGCGAGCGATCCTCGATCGGCAGAAACAGTGTGGTCAATAGTGACCTGGCCGAGGACACGGGAGCCTACATAGACCACTGCGGATTGTCCGGGAGCAACTCCGGAAATGGGGTCGACAAATCGCACGACTAGTCGCCCCTCAACGATTTGGGCACTGGCGGCTTCAGGGTTTCCGTGGGCGCGCACCTGAACCTCGCACTCAAACGCTTGGGTGTGTGAAATAGAACCGTCTGTGGCATACGACCCAGTTGTCATCTCTGCTGCAATTGGGTCGGCACCAGCAAAACTCATCACTGATCCCGATAACTCAATGGTGTCGAGTGCTTCCTTAGGCCCAACTACGACCTCATTGCTCACGGGACGAATTTCTAATACGTAGCGCGGTTTACCGTCTTCTGAGGGGTAGCCAATCTGGAGCCCCTTTCGCTGGCCGATTGTGTACCCGTGGGTTCCCGTGTGAGCGCCGAGCGTGTTTCCTTCTCGGTCGACAATGTCACCGGCGGACTGGCCGAGTTTGTCGTCGAGGAATCCCTTAGTGTCACCATCGGGGATAAAGCAGATGTCGTGGCTATCTGGCTTGCTCGCCACGCTAAACCCACGCCTGGCAGCCTCATCGCGCACTTCTTGCTTGGAGGGAGTATCCCCCAGCGGGAAGTAGCAGTGTCGAAGCTGCTCTGAGGTGAGAACTCCCAAGACATAGGACTGGTCTTTGGCCCAATCGGCGGAGCGATACAGCTCCGGCGAGCCGTCTACACCCTCGCGCACACTCGCGTAATGGCCGGTGACCACCTTGTCGAAGCCAAGTGCCATCGCACGGTCTAAGACAGCCTCAAACTTGATTTTCTCGTTGCAGCGAAGACAGGGATTGGGGGTTCGACCGTGGCGGTATTCGTCGATGAAGTTATCGACGACGTCGGCGCGGAAGCGCTCTGAAAAATCCCACACGTAAAAGGGGATCTCAAGTTGTCCCGCCACCCGCCTGGCATCCATCGAATCCTCGATGGTGCAGCAGCCCCTGGAGCCGGTGCGGAGAGTTCCCGGCATTCGAGACAGCGCCAAATGCACACCCACTACCTCGTGGCCTTCGTCAACAGCGCGCGCAGCAGCCACGGCGCTATCAACGCCGCCGCTCATTGCTGCCAGAATTCGCATCCCACCAGTGTAGGCAGGCAACCTGGCTAAAAAGTGGCCCTTTAGCTGGGATAGCCCGCAGCGCGTGCACGCTCCAGAACGGAGGGAAACACGTCAATCACGTGACTGATGTCTTCTTCGGTGGTCTGGAGACCTAAGGTGAATCGAAGCGCGCTCCTGGCTGCTTGGTCACCAAGGCCCATCGCCAAGACCACGTGTGACGACTCCGCGACACCTGCCTGGCAGGCCGAACCAGTCGACACATAGATTCCCTCTGCATCGAGCAGATATAACGCGACCTCACCCGAAGCTCCCTCAAGCGTGATGTGCACGTTGTTATCGAGCCGGCTGCTCGAACCTCTAAGCGTCACACCCTCGATCGCCGAGAGACCATGGATGAGAGCATCCCGAAGACCACGCTTGTCATCGCGTTCCTCCGCGCTTATCCCAAAAGCAATAGTTGCGGCATGGGCGAAGGCGACGGCTCCCGCGGCGTCGAGCGTTCCGGAGCGAGACACCTGCTGGCCTCCCCCATGAATCAACGAATCAATGGGTGCAGCGCTTCTACTCACCACCAGTGCCCCCACCCCGACCGGGCCGCCCAGTTTGTGGGCACTGACACTGAGTGCGTCCACACCCAACTCGGAAATGGACAGAGGAATCGAGCCAAATCCTTGAACAGCGTCTAGGTGGACAGAGACACCATGGCGCTCGGCGACCTGCGCAATCTCGACCAACGGCTGAAGCGAGCCCACTTCGTTATTTGCTACCAACGTCGTTAGTCCCGCCACCGAACCCGCGGGAACAGAGTGAAGCTGGGCGTCGAGGTGATCAAGATCCATCACCGCATCGGAATCCACATCAATCCACAGTGGTGTGGCGAAGCCGTTGTCCTCCAGCCACTCCACGGCATCAAGGGTGGCGTGGTGCTCCGCGCGGGTTAGCGCGATGAAGACTTCTTGGCCGGGGTGGAGACGACGATGAGCAAACACTCGTCCTTTGATCCACGTATTAATTGATTCGGTACCACCCGACGTGAAAGACACCTCCATCGGCTCGACACCGACGTAGCCGGCGATGACTGCGCGGGCGTTCTCAATGAGGTTTCTCGATTGCTGACCTGCTTGATGAATAGACGAAGGGTTTCCGACTAGCCTCAGCGCCTTCGCGTATTCGGCCTGAACCTCTTCAGGCATTGGACACGTCGCGGCGTAGTCGAGATAGATCGCCACGGTGACCTAATACAGCAGGGAGGCCAGTTGACGCCTGGCGGTCAACACAGAGGGGTGGGTGGGGCCTGCAATGTCGAAATACTCCAACATTCTTTGGCGAAGAGTGTTTTGGCCCTCTTCGTCGGCGTCCGCAAAAAGCCCCAGCAGCCTGACGAAGGCATCATCCAAGTGCCCTCCGGCCACATCTAAATCGGCAACCAGCATGTGGGCATCAATATCGGTAGGGGCTGCTGCTGCGTTCTGGCGAATGGTGTTGGCGTCCCGGTTTGCAAGCCGCTTCATCAACGACACGTTGGCAAGTCCCGCCTTGGCGTCTTGGTCGTTTGGTGCCTTAGCGAGAGCCTCGCGGTAGGCAGCTTCTGCACCATCAAGATCATTGGCGCTGAGAGCATCAAATGCCTTTTGGTGCTCCGGCGAGAGGGGCTTTTCCTCAGGTGCGTCTGTCGCTTCGCCACCGTCTGCCTCGCCCGCGGGAATCACACCCGTGACACCCGCCTGCGCTGCCAATTGGAGGACTTGATCCAGGACAGGGCGAATTTGATCTTCAGGCGCAGTGCCTTGAAAAAGAGGAGCCGGGCGACCCTGGATGATGGCAAACGTGGTGGGAAGGCCCTCGATTTGAAGAGCCTGCACAAGCTGTGGTGAGCTGGCCGCGTCCATCGTGGCAAGCGCGAGTTTCCCTTGGTAACTCTCGACAATCGGGCCAAGACTCGGTTCGACGCCCTGGCCGTAGACCTCGAGCAGGACGGGGACTTGGTTGGACAGCTCAACAAGGCTGTTCATGTCGGCTTCGGTTACATCGCGCACATAAGCACCACCACCCGAGGTGGGAGCAGCAGGTTGGTCTTTTTGCTGAGCACGGGCCACCAGGCCAGAGAGGTCGTATCCACCAGAGAGTGGCATGCGGGGGTCGGGTTGTCTCACTGCTGCGTCTCCACCACGTTGTTATTCCTCGAGTTCTGCCGCGTCCACTAAGCCGTAGCTGTAGCCGACGACCTGGATTTTCTCATCCGAGCCGACAGGGGGCACGTACCAGACTATGTGCATGTCGTAGCGGGCTTCGAACCCAATACTCGATTGGGGCTCCCCGGTAATGGCGCGCACCGCGGGGGTGGCGTTGACTGCTGCGCCCGATTCAACCGGACGTACCGTCTCGGTTTCTTGCAAGACCCCAAAGACCAAGGCCCCGCCATCTCGCGTTGCAAGAGCAACAATTTGTTGGTCGGTGGGTTCAATGGACAAGTCCATCTCAAGATCGGAGCCGAATGATTCTTGGCGAAGCGCTTGGCCCTCTGGGCCCACGAGTGTGAAGAGGTTGTCGGCCGATACATCGAACTCACTCCAGAATCTCGCGTCTGCACCAGAAGACAAGATCGCGGCGTAGTGGGCGATGGTGTCTTCGGGGCTCACGGGAAGCAGCTTGGAATCACGCGCCAGGCGCGGGCTTCCCACCTCAACAAGCGGCATGGCCGGCAACACCACGTCGGGAGCGAGAAGCACCTCGTAGATCAGCTGGTAGTTGGTGCGAGCTGTTTCTTGACGCAACACGATTCCCACGGCGGGTGAATTAGCTTCTGCACCCTGTTGGACGATTGCGAAAACTGTCCGCGGCCAGTCCCTGGTTTGTTGGGGGACGAGAAGTCGAATCGGGCTGGTGGGAATCGGAGAAATTTGACCCAAATCGGTGTCGTATCCGCGCAGAATGTATTGCGCTCCGCGCATCGACAGCGCTGGGTCGGAGAGCCTTTGGCTCAACATGTCACCGTCGAGGGCTTGATCGGCCATCAACACATGGTTGGCGATGCGCTCCACAATGCGCTGGAACTGAGCTTGGATGACTGCCGGGTACGGCGCCAGTGGCGTGACATCGAGGGTCGCAGCGCTTTCGTCGACAACGGCCGCTTGCTCAATAGTGCTTGCGGGAGCACATGCACCTAAGGCCAATACTCCGAGGAGCGGAATAGACAGCGCACTCCTCTGGAGGCGTCGGCGCCCCCGGTTAGGAAGCGACAGGGTGCGCCGCTGGCCCATTGCCGCACGAGGTGAGCGCCTCTTCGGCGCCTTGGGCAGCTTCTGACGTGGTCCTCGACGCCTGCGTACATCAGTGAGCACCATGACAAGGAGAACGAGACCGATTACCAATGCGAGAATTCCCGCTGCCACGAGGAAGCCCGCAAGTGGTGACACGTTATCGAGCGGCCAGCTCAGCTGAATCACTCCGGGCGCTGGGTAACTTCCGTCCATAAACACGACGACAGAAATATCTTCATCACCCGTGAGCGATGCTTTAAGGGCGCCTTGCTCGTGGAATTGCTCCAGCCATAAATCTGAATTCAAGGGGTTTGGCACCCGGGACTGTGAGCCCAAACGAGGAGCGGCATACAACTCGCCGGTTGTGGAGTCAGTCAGAACGGTTGTGTATCGGGCGGGACGAAGCCAACCCATCACGTCGACGGTTCGGCCGTACACCACGGTAATTCCCGCTTCGTTGTTGGTGTTATCCAATACGGTCACGGTTTGGCGGCCAGGGTTACTCACCAAGGTGCTTGCGGGAATGACGATAGCGGGGGCGGTGTGGTCAATCTCAATTGTCTTGACCAGGGTGTCTGGCCCCGCCCAGACCGTACGAAGAGCAATGCCCACGGCGAGCGATGCCACCGACAGCATGAGGACGATAATTGCTGAGAGCAACCGCACGTCTCGCTCCTTTCCCGAGGGGGTCCCTTCCCCACCGGGGCCGACTCTCCAGGGTAACCGAGACTGATGTGCGAAGCGCTCCATCAGACAACTACACTCAGCTAGGTAGTTTCTCGGTTAAGGAGGGCCATCTGTGGCCGACGGTTCTGATTTCACTACTGAGCTGCGCGGATATAAGCGCAGTGAAGTAGATGAGGTCATCGCAGATCTTCGCGGTGAACTCATTAAGGCGTCTCGTGACCGCCAAAACGCTCTCGACGAGCTCACCACCATCAAACGTGAACTTGACGAACTACGCGCTACCGTCGGACCTCAAGCTGGTGCCGGCTACGCCGACCTGGGCGGTCGCCTGGAAGCCGTTCTTCGTATCGCTGAGGAACAATCCACCAGGATCATCTCCCAAGCCGACATCGATGCTGAGCGCATCATCAGCGCCGCTAAGGAAGAAGCCCGCACCACCCGTGAGAGCTTTGAGGCTGACGCTCAACGCTCGCTTGCCGATGCCCAGTCTCACGCCACTGCAACCCGCGAAGCTGCAGACGAAAAAGCCGAAGCGCTCATCGCGGAGGCTACTGAAACTGCTCAGCGCTTGGTCAACGAAGCCATTGAGGAAGCCGCGTCCATTCGCGGTGCTGTCGCGACCGAAGCGGCAAAAACCAGGGCTCAGGCAAAGCGTGAAGCCGATGCGCTTCGTGCTGATGTGAAGCGCGAAGTTGCCGAGTTGAAAGTGGTTGCCGACCGCGAACTCAACCACGCCAGAAAAGAAGCGGCTGATCTCCAGCGAGAAATCGACGTGGAGCGCGCAACTCACGAGCTCACTCTTCGAAAGATTGAAGAAGAGGTTGCCCTCCAAAAAACCCAAATGGAGCACGAGCTTCAGGCAACTCACGCGAAGATCAAACACGACAACGACACCCAGGATGAGCGACTAGCGCTCGAGGCAAGCCAGGCACGGGCCGATTTGGACATTGAGCTCAAGGCCCGTCGCGCTGAGGCGGAAAAGGAACTCCTCGACGCCCACGAGAAAGCAGTCGAGCTCAACGACCGCTACCTCCAGGAA
>Ga0255781_10004256_pt1 | contig 10884 bp, 9 predicted proteins | sample 101ome_21_FD_179979 | JGI IMG/M metagenome (GOLD analysis project Ga0255781, IMG submission 179979) | Coastal salt marsh microbial communities from the Groves Creek Marsh, Skidaway Island, Georgia - 101413BT metaG (version 2) | ecosystem: Environmental > Aquatic > Marine > Intertidal zone > Salt...
CCAGCTCGAGAGCGCCGCGCTCGCGTCTCGTCGTCGTCGCCGCCGTCCTCGACGTCGCGTTGAGGCGTCCGTCCGTCGGTCGACCGCGTCGATAACTCCCGACGCGCGTCGGCGTCATCTCCCGCGAGCCGCCGCCTCTTCGACACATTTTCGACTCAATCGGGGTAAACACACCGTCTTATATGAACCGCATGATCTTACTTTAAGGTTAAAGAGCTCACAAAATGTACGACGCGCGGGTGCAGAGGAGTCCCCCACTTTCAGTTCGTCATGAACCGCCAAATCATACATACATTGTGAATTTTAGCACTATCAGACCATTACGCCGCATGTACTCCCGGGTGTTTTCGCCCGCGTGTTTCAACCGAGCGCTCGACGTCGACGTGTAACGACTCACGCGGTCGACGATAATCAAACCCATGCACACGCGCACCGCACTCTTCGGCTCGACATGACCGTCGCCCGCGCCCATCGCGCGTCAACGTCGATGGCGACGCGTTCGCGTCGCGCGCGCGCGTCCGATCGACGCCTCGCGACGAAGAAGACGGTTGTTTCGCGCGCGCGCCAGCATCGTGCGGATGACGATGACGACGCCAAAGCCGCGTCTAAAATCGACGAGTGCGTCGCGCGTTTGGCTGCCGTCGCGCTCAGCGCGTGCGTGGCGTGCGTGTCTCCCGTCGCCGCGCTCATCGACGCGCCGAGCGCGTCCGCGGCGCTGAGTAATCCGAACACGAGGCTGCCTCGCAACGCCGCGGCGGCTTTGCGTCGAGCGGTGCCGGCGGTGAACGAAGAGACGCGAGCGGTGCAAATCAAGCTCGAGGACGCGGCGTATTTGCTTCGAATTCCTCAGAGGAAACCGTGGAGCACGATGAGCAAGGATGTGGAGGAGAGTCGGGTGATTCTTAGCGAGAAGCGGGCGGACGTCTTCGGACCGGTGCGGCCGGAGGATAGGGCGGACGCGGAGGACGCCTATGGAACGGTTTCAGACGCGTTGGAGCGGTTGTCCGTCGCCGCGTCGACGCAGGATTTCGATACGTTTGATGTTCAAGTGGCGCGAGCGTTGGATGCGCTCTCGCGGTTGCAGATTGCGCAGGCGCCGGGATTACCGTTTCAGATTCCGGCAAAGTACGCGGATTTGCCGAAACTCGTCGGACGCGCGGAGGTGGAGATCAAGGTGAGAAACCGCGATGGGACCAATTTTGGATTGCTCAACGGCGAGAAACTGGAAACTGCGACACTTGAAATCACAGTGGATGGGTACAACGCGCCCATCACCGCGGGTAATTTTATCGACAACGTTCGCAAAGGCGTCTATAGGGGCGCGCCGATGCGCCGAAGCGAGACGGCTATTCTCGGAGGATCCACGGACGCATCCAAGCCGAGCATCCCGCTCGAGATCAAATCGAGCGATTCCTTCGATCCGCTCTACCGTGCCCCGCTCGACGTTCAAAACGGCGAAGCGATCCCGAGCATTCCGCTCAGTATCAACGGTTCCGTCGCCATGGCGCGCAGCGCCGACGGCCAATCCGACAAGGACCAATTCTTCGTCTACCTCTTCGATAAGCGTAGCGCCGGACTCGGCGGTCTCAGTTTCGAAGAGGGAGAGTTCTCTGTATTCGGTTACGTCACAAAGGGCGAAGAATACCTCGGATCGATCGGTACGAATGCCGAAATCGTCGACGTTCGAGTCCTTCGCGGCGCCGACAAGCTTCTCAACGCCGGCGACGTCCCGGTTCCCGTCGACACCGACTTCCCGGCTGAATCCAACGCAGAGTGAACGCAAACACACGCGGGGGTATAAAATAAAAGAGACCCCCTGTTATTCTGCATTCATTCGTCGCATCTTCGTTGTTGTTTGTAGTCGTTAAAAAGTTAGCTCTAGAGCATCCCAACAGTCGACCCCCCCCTCGAATTGTCGGATCACGAACCGCGATAACATCGTGCATCGAAGTCTGTATGTACAAGTAGTGAGAAGTCCCGGTGATCCGATCCCACGTGGCACGCGGTCGTTGCCGGTCGGACGGACCCCGACGACACACGTCGGCGACGACGCAGACGGCGCGCGGGCGAGATCGAACGCAGCGCACCGTCCTTCGACGAGACTGCGCGTCCATCGAGCGAGCGCGGGCGCGAGATCGAACGGCGCCGGCGCCGGCGACGACGACGCGCGTCGAATCCTTCCGCGTTGGATCGTCGAACGTTGAGTAAGGGTAGAGACGAGTGCCGACCGGGATACGACGCGTGAAACGCGCGCGTTCGAGCGTGTGAGCGTCGGGTGAAGGGAAAACGTGACGATTGGTGTTCGACGTCATGGCGGAACACGGGAAAGACGACGGGCACCGTGGACAGGCGGAGATTTACTTGCCTAATTACAGAATCGGAAAGACGCTGGGCATAGGGTCCTTTGGTAAAGTGAAAGTGGCGGAACACGTGTTGACGGGACACAAGGTGGCGATCAAGATATTGAATCGTAAGAAGATTAAAGCGATCGATATGGAAGAAAAGGTTCGGCGGGAGATTAAGATTTTGAGGCTGTTCATGCACCCGCACATCATCAGGTTGTATGAAATTTTGGAGACGCCGCACGACATCTTTCTCGTGATGGAGTACGTCAAGAGCGGTGAGCTCTTTGATTACATCGTGGAAAAAGGGAGATTGGGGGAGAATGAGGCGAGGCATTTCTTTCAGCAAATCATATCGGGAGTGGAGTATTGCCATCGTAATATGGTTGTGCACCGCGACTTGAAACCCGAAAACTTGCTCCTGGATAGCCGCAACAACGTCAAGATTGCAGACTTTGGACTCTCAAACGTCATGCGAGACGGACACTTTTTGAAGACTTCGTGCGGTTCGCCCAACTATGCCGCGCCCGAGGTTATCAGTGGCAAGTTGTACAGCGGACCCGAGGTGGACGTGTGGAGTTGCGGCGTAATCCTCTACGCGCTCCTTTGTGGCTCTTTGCCTTTTGACGACGAAAGTATTCCGAACCTCTTCAAGAAGATCAAGGGTGGTATTTATACCCTTCCTAGCCACTTGAGCCCGGGGTCTCGCGACTTGATTTCGCGCATGCTGTTCGTCGATCCGCTCAAGCGCATCACTATGGCCGAGATTCGCCACCATCCGTGGTTCGTCGTGCACCTTCCAAGATATCTGGTTGTACCGCCGCAAACTCAGATTTCTCAAATGTCCAACATCGATGGGGAGACGTTAGATATGGTTATCAACTTGGGATTCGAGAGAGAGCCGTTAATCGACGCGCTGCGACACCAGATTCGCAACAAGGCGACGGTGACGTACTACTTGCTGTTGGATAATAGACGCAACGTGTACGGAGGATACTTAGGAGCAGAATACGACGAGGCAGAGGTCATGGCGGAGCATAATAATATGCGCCATGGTATTGCGACGGCATTAGGAGCTAGACGACCGAGTCAAGTGCACGCGCACATGATGCAACAGCGCTTGGTGGCGGAGCAACGTTGGATGTTGGGCACCGCAACCAAGATGGGAGCGCAAGACGTCGTGAATGAAGTGGTGCGCGTGCTCAGAACCTTGAATTGCGCGTGGAAGAAGAATGGACCGTATAACTTGAAGTGTATGTGCGTTCTCCATTCGGATGGTGACGGTGATGATAACATGGCGGATGACGCCATGGCGGACGACGCCATGGATGAAGACGCGGGCGTCACGACGCCTCCGATGAGCGAGGACGGTCGTTCCATGATGCGGACGAGTCGACGCGAACCCTCCGTGGTTAAGTTTGAGCTTCAAGTGTACAAGATGACGGAGGATAAGCTCATGGTGGACTTCCAACGCGTTGAGGGGGGTGTCATGGTGGCGTTGGACACAGCCGCGAAATTGGCGTCGACGCTTGTATTGTGTTGATCTTCTCGTACGAGATAGCAGTTGTAGAACAAACAAAAAACGTTTAGGAAACAAGCAACTCTAATGTACAACGTTATTACTTTCTAATCGTCCTCGGCGACCGCGACGCACGCAAACGCTGCATCCCATAGGTGCTCGAGGTTAACTTCTGCTAAGTATCGGCGAGCCGTAGCTTCGCTTCTGAGTGTTTCAAAGGTGAATCGTTTGAGTACTCGTTTTGTGGACGTGCCCTTCCAAACGCACGTGCATTTGTTTGCCTTTTGATCATCAACATCCATGTCTTCGTCTGCGTTGTTGTTCTCGGACCAATCGATGCGTTTCATCATGAGTTTCTCGTATCGACGAACGCACTTCGCCGTGCCCTCGACGATGACCACGCTGAAACTCTCCGTGATGAGACCAACGCCTGTTTTGAAAAGGAGATAAAAAAGATGCTGTCAGTGCGAGTTCGATGCGCGTGCCGGCGTCGTATTTCCTCTGATGCGCGTCTCAGAGTAAGCGGGTTTTCTCGATCAAAGCCCGAAGGCTCTGAGGCTTTCAGTACTATAAATTGGTTTCGCGAATTCATCAAAGACGAACCAGTTGCGCGCGAGTTTCGAGCACGTTCGAGCACGTCATACGCACCTGTGAGATGGTTCTCTTGAGCGTTGATATCCACCTTGAATCTGTTCTTCGTGTTCGACATGTCTTCAACGCGATAGACGTGCATGTGCACTTCACCAGATTCGTTGTTACCGAGAAGTTTGCGCATCTTCTTTTCGCGGCGCTCGGCGGGCGTGAGCATGCGCGCGAGGTTGCGATCCTTATGCGCCTGTTCGCGCTCAGCCATTTGCTCTCGAACCTCGCGTTCCATCGCGGTTGGATCGAGCACGGCTTCATCCTTGAGCACACGCATGAGGTTGGAAATCTTAACCTTTGGCTTGGGCGGTTCGATGAGACCTTGCCGAATCATCTCTTGCTTTTCCTTTTCGCGAGCGACGCGTCTCTGCGTTCGAAGCTTCTTCTGTTCCTTCTTCGTGAGCATGAGAGGCTGTGGCGGCGGTACCGGCGCGTCGAGTGGAGGCTTAATCGGCACGGGATGTTCCACGTACACGTTGAACTTATCCATCTTGACGTCCCACTTCCCATCCTTGACGTCGTCATACGAACCGTTTTGCAAAATATCCGCGTCCCACCACTCCACCTCTGGAATGTCATCGAGCGGCGCCAGCGGGCGAGCCGCGCTAGCGCCTCTCGCCGCGCTCGGGCGCTCACCAACGGGGACGAGGTTTGGATCCATCGCCGCTTCGCGCTCGAGCTTTTCCAAGTTTGCCGCGTGGCGTTGGTTGCGATCCTGTCGCCCCTTGATACGTTTGGCCTCTTCGTCGCCAAACTCCATGCGAAGTCTGTGCATGTCGGCTTCTTTCTGAAACTTACCATCCTCGATAAACTGCAAAGAATGAAGACGATCGCGGTCAGTCACTGAGATCTGAAGATGCTCTCGTAAAAGTCTGACGAATCGAGTGTGAATGTGGGTCGGATGGTAAGGAGATGACGCTCACTGAATAAGAGACGCCCCGCCAGCTGTCCAATCCGCTGTTTTCTTTCGCAAGCATAAAAATTGCAACGTGACATGAAAAGTCTCGCGACAGAGTGTAACTTGCTTTCATACGAGAATTGGTTGATTGAAAAAAAGAACAGTTCGAAAACGTGAATGTACCAACGCAGCGTAACTCACGCACGAGTGAAATGCTCACGATGAGTATTAGTTCGCAGGCCTTTCAATTTTGCATGCTTGTAGTCCCCGTGGCGCATGTCGTGAGATAACCACGGAGCTTTGAAAGATGCACAACTCTCACGACGAGGAGAGAGAGAATGAGAAAAAGAAAGAAGAAACGAACGCGTACCTGTAGAGTCGATCGGGGTTTGCGCGACCGCCCGGCGAATTTACCCATTCTGGGATCGTCATATTCGCCCGCTTGCGCCGCGAGTTCCGCTTGCGCTTCGGCTTGCGCCTGAGCAAAAGCATCCGCCCGCTGTTGCTTGAGATTCATGCGCAAAGTTGACGTTTCAATCACTTTGGTTTTTACCAGCTCTCCATTCTCGTCAATCTCACGTCCTTGCGCGTCGAGGCGCAACGCCATCGGTCGAGCGCTCGGCTTTTTCGTCGGTGGCGGCGGTGGCGCCGCCGCTTTCCCTTTGGCGGCGTCCCCGATCTTCTTCGCCTTGAGCTTCGCCGCAAGTTCCTTTTGTTTCAACAACGCCTGCTTTTGCTTTAACAAAGCCGCCTTATCTAACGCCGCCTTAGCTTTCGCCTTGACCGCCGCTGCCGCGTGCTTGGTACTCGCGTCACTCTTCCCCTCGGTCGCCGACGCGTTCTCCGCCGTCTCCGCCGGATCCTCGTCCCACCTTCTCCGTTTCGTCGCCCTCTTCCCCGTCTCACCCTCTCCACCCGCAACGATCGTCGCGCTCTCCTTCCTCTTCGTACCGCGCGTCCCCTCCGCATCGACGCTCTCGCGCAGTCGCTCCGCCAGCGCCGCCTTGAGCCCATCCGTCGCCAACCCCCGCGCGCTCAACGCCTCTCTCAACGCCGCCACCGTCATCTTCCCGACGTCGTCCGCGGTCAAACACGACGAACCCGCGGTCGCGTTTCCATCGCGGTCATCATTCGTCGTTTCCGCTGGTTCCGCGCTGGCTCCGCGTCGCGTTCGCGCCGTCATCCTTCACTAAACGAACGACAGTGAATTTGCAACCAAATCGAACCCGGTCGCGTCTCCACCCCTAACTAACAGCGCTCCTTCGCGGCGACGATCCCGGCGAAAGAACGCGCGCGCACCAATCAGTCGGCCACGTTTCTTCGATGCGGTCGATCGTTCCGTCGCGAGCGAGCGAGTGAAGCACGCGGTGCCTCCCGCGAAAAGAAAACCAAAACCTCGTCGCATTTTATGTAATTTATCTTACCAAACCCTAATTATGTAACATCGTACTTAGTAGAGTTACAGTAGAATCTAATCCATTTTACGTAGACATGGCACAGACGCGAAATACATTTATGTACTCATACATACTTAAAATACAATTTAATACGCATTTTTAAAAATCAGGGTTTAGTGAGATAAGAAACATCGAGCGTATCTCCCAATGCCAGCGACACCGTGACGAATGCGACACAACGATACGCGATACGACGTAACGCACGTACGTACGACACACGACGATGTCGAACGCAACGATGAAGACGACGACGACGACGGCTCGTTCGTCGTTCGCGACGACGAAGTCGACCGGCGCACACCGAAGGTTGACGACGACGACGACGACCAAGAAGAAGGCGTTGATCCGAACCCGAGCGATGATTGATGAAGATTCTGAAAAGACGGGTGCCGAGGACACGACGACGACGACGACGACGACGATGGACGGCGTCGCGAAATGTGCCGTCGTTGCCGCCGTCGCGGTCGCGACGTGTGTTGGATCTGCCGAGGCGTACGATGCGACGGTACGTTTGATTGAAATGACGCGCGTTGGATTTGGATTAATGGAAAAGAATTCCACAACGCGGAAGCGTTGACAGGAAAGCGACGAGAAAGGAGGGAAAACAAACCGACCGATGACGTGATTGAGACTGACGATGGCTGTTTTGTGTGCGCGTGACGCGCGCTTCTCCCGTGATGACGCAGACTCTTGGATCGAACATGGGAAGCTACGAGTCGTACGCGGCGAAGAACCGCCCAGAGGCCAATGTCAAGTTTGCCGGCGCGTTCGATGACGACGCGGCGCCGGCTTTGACGATCGATAAGAAGGATTTCAAGGCGAACGCGGCTGCGAAGCGTGAGGCTGCGCAGCGACAAGCGGCTGCGGCGGCCAAGGCGAGAGCAGCGAAGAAGGAGGCGGCGGACGCGGCGGCGGCGGAACGCGCCGCCGATGCTGAAAAGGCTCGACAAGTCGCCGCGGCGAAGAAGGCTGCGGAACAAAAGGCTGCGGCTGCGGCGAGACGCGCCGAGCCGAAGGCGGCTGCTCCGGCTGTCGCTCCGGCGGCTAAGCCGGCAGCCAAGCCGGCTGTGGACACGCGAAAGGCGGATGCTGAACGCGCCTCGGCGGCAAAGAAGGCTACCGCCGAACGCGAAGCCGCCGCGAAGAAGGCTGCCGCTGAACGCGAAGCTGCGGCGAAGAAGGCTGCCGCTGAACGCGAAGCTGCGGCGAAGAAGGCCGCCGCCGAACGCGCGGCTGCCGCCAAGAAGGCCGCCGCTGAGCGCGAAGCCGCCGCAAAGGAGAGAGCCGCAAAGCAAGCCGAGCAAAAGCGCGCCGCCGAAGCTGCCAAGGCGGCAAAGAAGGCTGCCGCCAAGAAGGTTGTCGCCCCCAAGGCTACCCCGGTCGAGACCCCGAACGTGATTGAGGCCGTTACCGAAGCCGTCACCGATGTAGTCGAAGACGTCACCGAGGCTGTCGCCGAAACGCCGGCGCCCAAGGTGAACAAGCAATCCGAAAAGGCGGCTGACGCGTCCAAGCTCGCCGCTGAGAAGGCTGCCGCTCGCAAGGCCGCCGCGCAAGCGGAAGCGAACCGCAAGGCGAAGGAAGCTGCCGACAGCAAGGCTCGCGTGGCCGCGGCAAAGAAGCTCGCCGCTGAGCAAGCGGCCGCTCAGAAGGAAGCCGCCGCGCAAAAGATTGCCGCCGACAAGGCTGCGGCCGCTGACAAGGCTGCGGCCAAGGCTGCGGCCAAGGCGAAGATGGAGGCTGCCATTTCAGAAGACAAAGCCACCCGCGTTGCCGCTCAAAAGGCGGCTGCGGCTGAAAAGGAAGCCGCGCGCATCGCCGCCGCCAAGGCACGCGCCGCGCAAAAGGCTGAAAAGAAGGTGAGCGAACCAAAGGGAACGCCGGAGGCCAGGGAGGCGGCAAAGGCAAAGATGGACGCCGCCATGAAGGTGACCGAAGGCGCGGCAGAGCCCGCTCCTGCGTCGGCTCCTGCTCCGACTGAAGCCACCAAGCCGGTCAAGGTTGACCAAAAGGCGCAAGTCGAGGCGAAGAAGGCAGCGGCGAAGAAGGCCGTGGAGGAAAAGAAGGCCAAGGCGAAGCTCGCCGAAGAGAAGGCAAAGGCGGCCAAGGCGAAGGCGGCCAAGGCGAAGGCGAGCAAGGGTCTCGACTTTGTCGGTGCCATTTTCAGTGATGTCGCCGCCGTCGCGACGACGACGGCCCTCGCCACCGTTCTATTCGTGCCGGGTGTCAAGGAGAAGCTATTGGAGGGAGACGCTGAAGCCGCCGCGGATGCCGTCTTTGATCAGATTGACACCATTGATAACTTTGGCGTCAAGGCTGCCACCGTGGGCGCCGTCGTGGCCACCGACGCCACCGCGCACTTGCCCATCATTGGTGCCCTCTTGCCTGGTCCGCTCGAATTCATCGGTACCTTGGCTGCCGTCTTGCTCCTCGAGCGTTACCTCATTGTCAAGGAGGACGATTTTGAAGGTGACGTCGAACTCCTCGCTGCGAATCTCCCGCGCGAGATCCCGACCGATCTCGACGCCGTTGCCGAGCTCATCACTCCGATTGGCACCAGCGTCTCTAAGGCGGTCACCGCGGCGCAAGACATTGACGCAGAGGCGATTAGCGACTCTTTACAAGAAGCTCCGGAGAAGATTCCGAAATGGTTTGGTGATTTGGAAAACCCGCTCGTGGACCTCGGCGGTCCGGCTGCCGCCGTCGGCGGCGCCGTCGTTCTCGGCAACGTCGCCCACTGGCCTTTGCTTTCCATCATTGCCCCGAGAATGCTCGAACTCCTCGGTGCGGGCGTTCTCGTCGCCGCTTTCGATCGTTACGGCAGCACCGACGCCGACGTCAAGTTTGATTTGGAAGACGTCGTCGCCGAGTCCAAGCGCGCGCTCAAAAAGTATCTTTAAATCCATACACGCACGCACACACCACCACTCACATCACGCATCACCCACATCGCGCTTCGAATCGGAATAAAACCGAGGCGTTTGCTCAACGGGCGTCGCTCGCAATTGTAATTGAAGTCGAAAGCGTCAACGACAATGCGCGTCTTTTTCGTTCACAAGATGCCGCACATCCACACAACACGACACGGATGATTGCCGTCGTTCATACACCGCGCACCCACGACCGCGGGTGCGCGTCGTCCACGCCCTCGTCCACACCCTCGTCGTCGTCTCGATGCGTCGCGTGTACGTCATTCACTCCTCGTCGTCGGACGCATCGTCGTCAGCAGCAGACACGCAACGAACGACGACGAAAAAGCGTCGACATCATCACGACTCGCGCGTCGACACCCGACGCGCCCGACGCCGCGGCGGGAGCATCGATCGTCGACGCGTGGTCGGTGACGTCCGCGGGGGCGACGGGTGCGCCCTTTGCGATCCCACCCGGGATTGAGACGCAGTTGTTTCAAGTTGGACTCGCGCCGTACCTGGCGTACCTCTGGTTTCTGGATCGAGCGCGCGCGACGCCTCGGATTTCAAACTTTGGCGCGCGGTTTTTGTTACTGTTCGTCGCGGCGACGATTCCGGCGGGAATCGTGGCGAAGACGCGGTATGGGGACATACTGGCGAACGTGGATGCGTTGCACGGAGGATCTGAGTCGTTGTTGACGGCGTCCAACGCGATGTTCGCGTACGGGTTTGGATCGGCGGCGAACGCAAAGGAGGAGGAGGAAGAAGAAGACGGCGGGGAGACGACGCCGGCGTACGTCGCGCTCGGTTTGGCGGCGATGACGTGCGCGGTAGGGACGATTGCGATCGGATCGAGCGCGAACGCGGTTTTAGGGGAAACGATATTCGCGGGTGAACCATCCAACGCGTTGAGTTTGCCCACGTGGGCGGTGCACGTGTCGAGCGTCACCGAGTGGGCGTTGGCGATGAAATACGTCGCCGTACACGCGGAGAGAACGGGGAACCCGGCGTGGCGTAACCTCACGCTCGCCATGTCCCCCTTTCTCGCGTCTGGTATCACCGCGTGTACTTTTCACGCGTTTTACAATCCGACATCCATCAACGCGCTCGTACCGTT
>Ga0255781_10004259_pt1 | contig 10882 bp, 9 predicted proteins | sample 101ome_21_FD_179979 | JGI IMG/M metagenome (GOLD analysis project Ga0255781, IMG submission 179979) | Coastal salt marsh microbial communities from the Groves Creek Marsh, Skidaway Island, Georgia - 101413BT metaG (version 2) | ecosystem: Environmental > Aquatic > Marine > Intertidal zone > Salt...
TCGCCGGATTGATCCACATCCCCCCGGGCCGAAATGGTTGTAATCCTAATGCCAATCGGCACAGCACCCGCTGGCAAACCACTCGTATCGATATCAGCGTGATAATCGGACCAGGAACCGCTGCAGGAACAATAAAGCACAGTACTCGCGGTGTAACTTCGATTCTCAGCAGAAATAGCCTGAGAGTTATCGCCAGAGAAGACATGAGATAGCGAGTTGCTAGCATATGAAATGGAGGAGCTCGCTAGCAGCAAAAAAAACCATATACCGCGAGCCACCATCACTCTAGCCTTCACTTTGAGCCCAAGATTCGACCCCAGACTTTACCAATTTTAAGCAAGCTTTTCACAACGAAATTATTATCGTTTTTATCGCCCTGATAACCCCGCTGACCACGTGCCTCGCACTGGATTTCGAACACGAACCGCGCTTGTCTCTAACTCCATGCCTTAACCCATAAAGCACTGCATGAGATCCAACGACGGCCTTTAGCCAATGGTTAATGGCCGCGCTAGCGGGATTGCTCTTCAAGCTGGTTTCGTCGCAGTAACGCAGGAAGCAGAATTTACCTGCAGTGTTATTTTTATTCTGCATGCGGCCCACACAGAAACTCCAACAAGAGAGATCAATCACTCACTTCCCTCAGTCTTTAATCCGCGAGGCGGATGCGGTCTCAAATTGATATGAGGCCGCTGACAGTCCAACACCAAATCATCAATCAAGAGTCAAACTGCTTCTGAAAATCGCATACCTGAGTCACTAACAAGTGCCACTGACCAACGGGTTTCGTCGTCTAACAAAACACATTCACGTTGAAGTAAGTTAAGTTTGGCGTCCTTGATCGAATATCTCTTTCTGCTTCTTTCAGCAGGAAGATAGACGCCTGAGAAAGGGCTCTTCCAATCGAATCCTGTCTCCTTGATGCAGAAATTCGCTATGGCTTTTATGACGCTGAAGACTCTGACGATGGAGGAGCTTCAAGGGCCCCTATTTACGAGCCACTCTCTAAAGGTTGCCGCATCGGCTGTCGAGTAGCAGTCCAGTGGACGAGAACCTATGCAAGCAGCAAGGTAAGAGAGATTCCTTTTGGCATCGTTGAAAAACAACTTACCTTTTGATTGCCCCTTCACAGCAAGATACACGTCCAGAGCATCCTCAATTGTCGGAAACTCTGAACTCAACTGCTCCCTTGGAGTAACTAAAAGATGTGCCGCTGGGACATCCGCTGGTTGCAGACGCAATCCCAGCCAGTAGTCCTCCAATTTAGATGCCAGCGATCTTGATGCCGTCTTTGCGCGGCTGAAAGATTTGGTTCGCAAAGACTTAACGATCCGACGTTGCACATAATAATGTGCTGAGTCTTTGGGAATCGCTTTGGAAAAATAGTAAACGCCGCCCTTTTGATAGGTATAAGACGGATGCTTATATGTCTTCAAATTTGTCTACTCCTGTTCAGCAGATTCAGAAAAATCTGAAGCCAAACAGGGAGTTAAAAGACTTTTAAATCAAGAAGTGGTGGAGCTAGGCGGGATCGAACCGCCGACCTCAACACTGCCAGTGTTGCGCTCTCCCAGCTGAGCTATAGCCCCACATCGGTTCTCGACCAACATCGAGGGGCGCAACAGTACGGCTACGTCGAAAAGCTGTCAAGCGCTGCCGCACCAATACCAAATTACGCAATTCTCATTCATGGGCGGGGTTTGATCGCCCACACCGAATGACCCACCGTGAACCTCTACTCCTAGATCGCAACTCGACGAACGCATTGCAACTCTGCAAGCCATCGGTAGTAAACTAGACCCTCGTCGATTTCACAGGACAGCACCATGATCGCCAGAGGGGTTCTTATTATTCCAGGGATACTCTTTATCGTTTACGGCGCCATGTGCTGGTATAACCCGGAGATGCCCGCCGAATATGCGGGTCTTTGGGTTGCGCACAAAGATGGCATGGCAGAGCTTGCGGCCATGTACGGTGGCCTTCAGCTCTGTCTGGGCTCCATCATTTTCCTCTCCGGCGTGCTCAAAGGCTATCTGCGTCCGGGGTTGTGGCTGGTCATGATGTGCCTTGGCGGCCTAGCTGCGGCCAGAGGCAGCGTGGCGTTTGGTGATTTTGAAATGACGGTGCAGGCCGCCAGAGGCGCCACCGACGTTGCCATGAGCTCGGATTTTTCCGCCTACACCTGGTACGCGCTGCTGTTCGAGGCAAGCTTTGCCCTATTCGCCGGGCTCTGTCTGCTCAACAAAGAAAACCGCAACTGAGCGCGGCTATACCCCGAGCGCTGCGTAGTCTTTTTCCAGACGTTTGGCGGCCTTCTTCGACACACCGCCACAGGCTTCAATAGCGTGCCGCAATCTGGCCCGCGTTATATCAGGGCCTAAAATCGCCATCGAGTCAGGTATGGAATACGCCACCGCCTCGCCCGAGAGCGCCACAAAAAGCGGCGCAAACAGCACCTTGGGCTTCAGCGCCATGGCATCGGCCAACGCCTTGAGTACCGCAAACACCGTATCCCGGCGCCAGTCCTGCAGGGCCTCCAACCGCCACAACACAAACTGCAATTGAGCCACGATAGGCTCACGCGCCTCGACGGTCTCGCCAAAGGCCTCTGCAGTCAGGTGAATCTCACCCGAGAGCAGGTAAGCCGCCTGCGGAATCAGGTCCGACAGCACCTCGATGCGCCCCTGCGCATGGGGCAAGATGCGATTGAGCATCTCCGGATTCAGCGCCCAGTCGCGCAGCCGATTGGCGAGCGCTTCCTGGCTCAACGATTCGCGAATCCACAAACCGTTAAGCCATTTGAGTTTTTCCATATCGAAAATCGGACCGCCCAGTGATACTCGAGAAATATCAAAAGCGGCCTGCATTTCTTCGAGGGTAAATTTCTCCTCTTCATTGGGCATCGACCACCCCATGCGCCCGAGATAATTCACCACCGCCTCGGGCAAAAACCCCATGCGCTGGTAATACAAAATGCTGGTCGGGTTTTTGCGCTTACTGAGCTTGGATTTGTCGGGATTTCTTAACAACGGCATATGGCACAGCACCGGCATCTGCCAACCAAAATACTCATAGAGCAGTTGGTGCTTGGGCGCCGAGTTAATCCACTCCTCACCGCGGATGACGTGGCTGATTTCCATTAAGTGGTCGTCGACCACATTGGCCAGGTGGTAGGTGGGCAGTCCGTCCGATTTGAGCAGGATCTGCGCATCCACCATGCTCCAGTCGAGCTCGATGACGCCGCGTAGCATGTCGTCAATGACGCAGGCGCCCTCCGCTTCAGGCACCATCATCCGAATCACGTAGGGATCACCCGCCGCCTTTCGCGCCGCCTGCTCATCCTCCGGCAGGATCAGGTCGGAAGGCTTGAGCGCCGTCGCCTGACCGGCCTCCCTTCGCGCCTCGCGCAGGTCGTTGAGCTCCTCCGGGGTGCGATAACAGACAAACGCGTGACCTTTTTCGACCAACTCCCAAGCGTAACCACTGTAAATATCGGCCCGCTCACTCTGTCGGTAAGGGCCCTTGGGGCCTCCCACATCAGGGCCCTCATCCCAACTCAGCCCCAACCAACGCAGGGATTCAAAAATCTTGGCCTCTGCCTCAGGGGTGCTGCGCGCCTGATCGGTATCCTCTATGCGCAGAATGAACTGACCGCCGTGCGCATGGGCGAAGCAACGATTAAACAACGCCATATAGGCGGTGCCCACATGGGGATCACCGGTAGGTGAAGGCGCAACGCGGGTTCTTACCGTCATGTTCTAGCTACCATGCAGCGTCAACAGGGAGTGGGTTATGAGCGAATAGTTTATCAAACGCACAGGACAGCGTTAGTGGTGATCATCGACATTATTGACGCTGTCGCAACGGGCACTCTCATCGACGCCAAAACTCCGGTAGCATAGGCGCATTCTGCGCGCAGGTAGTCAGGTTTGAAGCACCCATTATTCCTTAACAATTGGGCACATCGTCGTTATTACACCTCAGCCAAGACCCCACGTGCCTCCATCGCAACGCTATCACTACTGCTGACTTTGGTTTTAGCAGGCTGCGGTGGCGGCGAAAGCAACGTAGCGAGTGGCAACCGCGATGGCGTGCTGCACTACGGTAACGGCGCCGAGCCCCAGGGCCTTGACCCGCAAGTGGTAACGGGCGTACCCGAGAACCACATTATCCGGGCCCTGTTTGAGGGCCTCGCAGTCAAAAACCCAATCACGCTCGAACCCGAGCCCGGCGTCGCCGAGCGCTGGGAGTTCAGTGACGAAGGCCGTGTCATTACCTTTTATCTCAACCCGAGGGCCAAGTGGTCCAACGGTGAGCAGGTCACTGCAAGTGACTACGTGTGGAGCTGGCATCGCGCCCTGCACCCCATGACCGGCAACGAGTATTCCTACATGCTGTTCCCGGTAGTCAACGCCGAGGCCTATCTCAAGGGACAGATCACCGATTTCAATGAGGTCGGCGTCAAGGCGCTGGATGACACCACGCTCCAAGTCACACTCAATGCACCCACACCGTACTTTATTCAGTTGATGGACCACTACAGCACGTTTGCTGTGCACCCCGAGACGCTGCTGCAGTTTGGCGAGATGACCGACCGCTACACTCCCTGGACGCGGGTGGGCAACATTGTCAGCAATGGCGCATTCAAGCTCACCGAGTGGTCGTTGAACCGCCGCATTGTGGTGGAGAAGAGCGAGCATTACTGGGATCGGGACAAGGTGTCGCTCAATAAAGTGATCTACTACCCCACCGAAAACGTGGTGAGTGAAGAACGCATGTTTCGGGCCGAGCAGCTCCACTACACGCAAGTAGTGCCCCTGGACAAAATCCCCCTGTATCGGGAGATGCCCAACAGCCCCTATATTCAAGCGCCCTACCTCGGCACGTATTACTACCTCATCAATACCCAACGACCGCCTGTTAACGACGTCAGGGTGCGCAAGGCGCTCTCGATGGCAGTGGATAGAGACAAACTTGTGCGCTCAGTGCTCCAGCAAACTGCTGTGCCGGCATACTCGATTACCCCGCCCGATACGCTGGGATACTTTCCACCCAAGCTATTTGATTACGACCCCGACGAAGCACGCCGATTATTAGCAGAAGCCGGCTACCCCAATGGCGATGGCTGGCCAGGGATAGAAATTCTTTACAACACCCAGGAAGCCCACCGAAAAATCGCAGTGGCAATTCAGCAGATGTGGAAATCAGAACTGGGCATCGATGTAACCATCTCCAATCAGGAGTGGAAGGTCTACCTTGATGCCGTCACGCAGATCGATTTTCAGATAGCGCGTCGCGGCTGGATTGGGGACTATGTGGACGCCAACAATTTCCTCGACCTGTTCATCACCGAAGGTGGTAATAACAACACCCACTACAGTGACCCGGTCTACGACGATTTGATTCTCTACAAAGCGCCCAAGGCGCCCACGCGTGAGGAGCGCTATGCGCTGTTTACCGAAGCCGAAACCATGCTGATGGAAGAAATGCCGATCATTCCGCTTTACACCTATACCAGCAAACATCTCATTCACCCAAGTGTAGAGGGACTGTACGCCAATCTGATGGACTCGCTGAACCTGAAGTACGTGCGATTGGTTCCCGGGCGAACGCTGCCGGAGTCTTTGCGCTGATGCTGCGCTTTTTGATCATTCGCATTCTTCAGGCGTTGCCCGTGATCTTTGTGGTGATCTCCGCAACATTTTTCCTTGTGCGCTCCGCACCGGGTGGACCATTCGATCAGGAAAAGGTCGTGATCCCCGAGGTCAAGAAGGCACTGGAGGCGCAGTATCGCCTCGATCTGCCGCTGCACGAGCAGTACTTTGCCTATCTTGGCGATCTGGCGCAGGGCGACCTCGGCCCATCATTCAAATACCCGGGCCGCAGTGTGAACGAGATTCTGTTCTCCGGCCTGCCGGTAACGGCAGAGCTGGGTCTTTATGCCTTGATGATCGCTCTGGTGATTGGGATGACGGCGGGCGTATTCGCCTCTCTTAAACCTAATACCGCGCAGGACTATGTGCCGATGAGTCTGGCGATGATCGGTATCTGTATGCCGTCATTTTTATTGGGGCCCCTGTTGGTGCTGATCTTTGGTATTGGGCTCGACTGGCTGCCGATTACCGGCTGGGGTGATATCCCCGGAGATAAGATCCTGCCGTCGATCACACTGGGATCAGCCTACGCCGCTTACATTGCACGATTAAGCCGCGCGGGCATGCTCGAAATTCTCTCCCAGGATTACATTCGCACCGCGCGCGCCAAAGGCCTGCCCGAATGGCGCGTGGTCACCCAGCACGCTCTGCGTGGCGGGCTGATTCCGGTGATCGCCTTTCTGGGTCCCGCGTTCGCCGGCCTGCTGGCGGGCTCTTTTGTGGTCGAGACCATTTTTCAGATTCCGGGTCTGGGACGCTTTTATGTGCAGGCCGCTTTTAATCGCGACTACACCATGATTCTGGGTACCACCGTGTTTCTCTCTACCCTGATCGTGTTTTTCAACCTTGTGAGCGACGTCGTTGCGGCTTGGCTCAATCCGCGCCTGCGAGATCAATTTAAAGCGGGGGCGGGCTCATGAACGACACCGCGGCCGTCTTTGATAACGCCGAGCAGGGCTCATCTTTGTGGCACGACGCCTGGATTCGTCTGAGCAAAAACAAACTTGCCGTTTTTGGTGGCGGCGTATTGCTGTTCATGATTGTGGTGGCCTTACTCACACCTTGGATCGCGCCCTACAGCTACGAAACACAGAATCTGGACCTCGGTGCCACACCTCCCTCGGCGGCGCACTGGCTGGGCACCGACATCTTTGGCCGCGACTTGCTCACACAAATCATGTACGGCGGTCGCATCTCGCTCGCAGTGGGTTTTATTGCCACCGCGGTCGCGCTCCTGATTGGTGTCACCTGGGGCGCCATCGCAGGTTACGTAGGTGGCCGGGTCGATGCCGTGATGATGCGGCTGGTCGATATTCTCTACGCGCTGCCTTTCATGATTTTTATCGTGCTGTTGATGGTGGTATTCGGGCGCAATATTTTGCTCTTGTTCCTCGCCATCGGCGCGGTGGAGTGGCTCACTATGGCGCGCATCATGCGCTCGCAGGTGCAGTCTCTCAGGCAGCAAGAATTTGTCGAGGCCGCAGTCTCGGTAGGCCTATCCCCTGCGGCGATTATCCGTAAGCACGTGGTGCCCAATGCGCTGGGGCCAATCATCGTCTACACCACGCTGACGATTCCGAGCGTGATGCTGCTGGAAGCGTTTTTGAGCTTTTTAGGCCTGGGCATTCAACCCCCGGCCACCTCCTGGGGGCTCCTGATCAGCTACGGCGCCGAGACCATGGAGGAGTATCCGTGGCTACTCATCTTCCCGGGTTGTGCCTTAACGCTAACGCTGTTCTCACTCAACTTCCTCGGCGACGGCCTGCGTGACGCCCTGGACGTGCGTGGATCCAAGGACTGACCATGGCCTTACTTGACGTCAACAACCTCTCGGTCAGTTTTGTCACCCGTAACGGCACCAACAAGGCCGTGGACAACGTCAGTTTCTCTGTCGAAGCGCGCCAGATCACCGCCATTATTGGCGAGAGCGGATCAGGCAAATCGGTCTCTTGCTACGCCATGCTGGGGCTGGTTCCCAGCCCGCCCGGTCGCATCGATGGCGGCACGGCCCGTTTTCAGGGCCAGGATTTACTGGCGCTCTCCGAGGCGGAACTCAGGGCCATTCGCGGTCGCGACATCGCCATGATCTTTCAGGATCCGATGACCTGCCTGAACCCGTTCATGAAGATCGGCGATCAGCTCATCGAGCCCCTCACGCTGCACAAAGGCCTTGCCAAAAACGCAGCGCGGGAACGTGCGGTGGCGCTACTGGATGAAGTCGGCATCCGCGACCCGCAGGCGGCGGTGAATGCTTACCCGCACGAGTTCTCTGGCGGCATGCGCCAGCGCGTCATGATCGCGATGGCGCTCATCAACGAGCCAAAACTCCTGATTGCGGATGAACCGACGACGGCGCTGGACGTCACCATTCAAGCGCAAATCCTCAAGCTGATTGCCGAACTGCAGACCAAACGCGATATTGGCGTGCTGTTTATCAGCCACGATCTGGCGGTGGTATCGGATATTGCCGATAACATTGTGGTCATGGAACAAGGCAAGGTCGTGGAGACCGGCACGCCAGCCGATATTTTTGAGCGCGCCCAGCACCCGTATACACAAAAACTCCTGTCCGCGATTCCCAGCGGCCAAAAGAGCACCGGCGCGCAGCAAGCCGAGCCATTGATTCGGATCAATCAGTTAAAAACCTGGTTCACGCCTACGGGTAATGCAACCCCGGTGAAGGCCGTGGATGACGTCACGCTGGAGATCCACCGCGGCGAGGTCCTGGGGCTGGTGGGCGAATCAGGCAGCGGCAAATCTACGCTCGGGCGCTCCATTTTGCGGCTGGTGCCCATTACCGGGGGCAGCATCGACTTCGACGGCACGTCACTGAGCTCGCTATCAGGCAATAGCCTCAAACAGTTCCGCCACCGCATGCAGATGATTTTCCAGGATCCTTACGCGTCACTGAACCCGCGCATGACCGTGTATGACACGCTCGCCGAGCCGCTGCTGCTCCACGGCTTGGTGCGCAAAGCTGATCTAGATCAGTCTATTCGGGAATTGATGGACAACGTGGGTTTGGCCAGAAACTTCGTGCGCAAGTATCCCCATGAGTTCTCCGGTGGCCAGCGCCAGCGCATTGCCATTGGCCGCGCCTTGGCCACACGCCCCGAGTTTATTGTGGCGGACGAGCCGGTCTCGGCGCTCGACGTGACTATTCAGGCCCAGATTCTCGATCTGCTGGCCGACCTCACCAAAGAGTACGGCCTGACCATGCTGTTTATCTCGCACGATCTCGCGGTCATTCGCCAGATCGCCGACCGTATTGCGGTGATGTACCACGGCAAACTGGTAGAACAAGGCGCAACGACCGAGGTATTTAACGCCCCCAGAGAGGCCTATACCCAGTCGCTGCTGGCGGCGATTCCTGGGGTGCACGCTGCTTGAGGCACTGCCGCGGCAGACAACGGCCTGGTTATTCCACCTGCCTGCCCTGCGCCACTCTGCACAAGTTTTGCGGGTCGCAATCAGCTCGCGCCTTGCAAGGAAGCAGCAGCCATCGATAGCGCTTGAACAGACCGCGTTGCGCTGGATTCAACTGTAGGTCTCGGGGTTAACCGCCCAGCCACCAGTAAACCAGCAGACCGAACACAAAACCCTTGGCCCACGCCCACCATAGCGCCTGATACGCACTCAGCCCGAGCCGAGCGACCCACCGCTCGGTTTGGCGTTTATGCCAATCAAAAACCATCTCACTGCCTCTTTTGCTGTTTTACCGCTCTGCACGTCGCTCCATCAGGCAGCGCGCAACCGGGGTCTCAACTGCTACAGCGTGAAGCCGGAATCCAAGGTGACCAGTTGGCCGGTCACATAATCAGAACCCGTGATCAGCGACACAATGGTGTCGGCTACATCTTCAGGGGTTACCACATGCCCAAGGGGGGTTTGCTCAGAGAACATCTTTTTCAGGCCCTCGTACTGCTCGGCATCGCCGCCGCCCCAGGTATTAAAGGCCCAGTCGCCGTCAATCAGCCCGGGCAGCACCGCATTCACGCGGATTTTCTGTTTACCCAATGTCTTGGCGAGTGTCCGAGTGAGGCTATTCATCCCGGCCTTGGAGGCGCAGTAGGCAATAGAGCTGCCGTTGGCGGTGATACTGGCGATACTTGAGGTCATAACAATCTCGCCGCCCTCGGCCGCGGCAATATGGGGCGCCGCCTCTCTGGACATCATAAAGGCACCAATCAAGTTGACCCGCAGGGTGCGCAGCCAGATCTCTTCACTGAGGGCATCAAGCTGGTCATGGGGCACAAAGGTGGTGGTTCCGGCGTTGTTAACCAGCACATCAAGGCGGCCATACTCGGCCACCGTTGCAGTCACGAGGCGTTCGCAATCCGCTTGTTCGGAGACATCTGCCTGAATGGCAATTGCCCGACCACCGGCCGCTTCGACTTGCGCCACCACCTGGGTTGCGGCGTCAGCGGAACGACTGTAGTTCACCACCACGGCGGCGCCCATCGCCCCCAGTTTGTGTGCCAGCGCAGCCCCCACACCCGAACTCGCACCAGTAATCAACACCACTCGATCCGTCACATCCATCGTTACACCTCCGCCACACCATCATTGCACCCAACGCAGTGTATCGTTTGCGGTCGGTTTCGCCACTGCGCTGAGAGGTGTGGAAGTCGGGAGCCTCCCCCGAAGGTGCCGCGGGGTGTTAACAAAGGGCTGCGAGGTAACACGCAGCCTGTGCGCTTGTGGCGCACTGGCGCGAGCCGCCCCCGCTGATCCTGCCCGCCCCTACGCTAACTGCAGAGGCAACGAGCGCAGTCGCTGGCCGGTGGCTTTGAACACCGCGTTGGCAACCGCCGGCGCAATCGGTGGCAGACCCGGCTCACCCACCCCCGTGGGCTCTGTGCCACTATCGATAATAATCACCTCTATCTCCGGTGATTCATCCATGCGCAGCATCGGATAATCGTGGAAGTTGCTCTCTTTGATCGCGCCATTTTCCAGATTCAGACCGCCATAAAGTGCCGCGGTCAGTCCGTAAACCACGCCGCCCTCCATCTGCGCGCGCACAATATCGGGATTTACCGCCTGCCCACAGTCGAGCACGCAGGTGACCTTGTGCACGCGAATGCTGCCGTTATCCACAGAGACCTCGGCGATCTCGGCGACGTCGGTACGGAAGGAATGATGTGCCGCAAAACCTAAAAAGTGCCCGTCAGGGGGGTTCATTCTGGCCATGTGCTCACCGGCAACGCGAATAACGTTGTTGAGCC
>Ga0255781_10004263_pt1 | contig 10874 bp, 25 predicted proteins | sample 101ome_21_FD_179979 | JGI IMG/M metagenome (GOLD analysis project Ga0255781, IMG submission 179979) | Coastal salt marsh microbial communities from the Groves Creek Marsh, Skidaway Island, Georgia - 101413BT metaG (version 2) | ecosystem: Environmental > Aquatic > Marine > Intertidal zone >...
CGCTTTCAGACCGCGCAGGTGGATTTCGTCAGCAGAGCCGCCCTCTGATCGACACGCTCTGTAGAACTCCTCCAGCATCTCCCGGTCGTGCCCGGTGTGCTCAGAATCGATGTAATCCGGTGGCAGCACCTTCGGCATCAGTTGTCCTCCTGCTGTTGTTGTTGTGGGCGCATTGCTTTCTTGAGTCAGTTGTACTAAGTGAGCTGGCCATACGGCTTGTCATCGCTAAGGTCGTCGGCATCTACGGTTTCGATGTCCTTCCATTCGCCGCCGAAATTGAATCCCTGATTCCATGTGAAATAGCCCTGGAGCTTCAGATGGACTTGGCCTTCGTCGGTTCGGAAGCGCACCAGTCGGTAAGCGTCAGGAATTGTTTTCTCAACCCTGGCTAGGCTGATTGTTGTGCCGATTATGTTTTGATTAGTCATCAGTTGTTCTCCTGTGTGGTGGTGGTGGGGCGCACTGCTCCCTTCAATACATGGTCTGATCAGATGTCCTCCCATTGTTTGAGAGCATCGGGTTGTTCCATCCAATCTTTTGGATTACAACCAGTTGCCATCGCAAAATCAATCTCAAGAGTTTGATTACTTTTATTCGCGCGAGGAACACCATACTGATACTCAGCACAATTTGCAGGTGCGTAATTTTCATAAACCCAAGTGAAGAACTCTGCTAAATCAATTTCAATAGTTCCTTCAGCAGTAAAAGACATTTTGAAAACCTCCTATTTAGTGGTGGGGCGCATTGCTTGATGTGCAATGTCACTAATCCAATCGTGAAAGTAGCTGCTGCTCATTTTGCGGTGGAAATGGTGTACTGCAGTGTTTCGACTTGCTGGATAGTCGCCATTGCGGCATCTGTTTCTTCACGTACCAACTGTTCAGGCCATTGATGGGTGCGCAGCATTGCGTCAATAGCCGCAACGCGCCTCGCGAGAGCGCTGTACGCCAGTGCGTAGTCAGTGGGGATCACTTCGACGCGCTCGGGTTTGATTTCAAGCATGGCTTGAGTTGTCCTCCGTGGTGGTGGTGGGGCGCATTGCTTGCTTGAATTCTTCAATAATTGAATCTACGACATGCGGAGGGATCATTTCTAGTCTGTTAAGGATGGTCTTCCACGCCTCGGCATCCTGCTCCAACTGCCAATCAGCAGCGGCACGTAGATCGTCGTAAGTGAACCCACAATTAACATCGCCAATACCCTCAAAAGAGTCATATTGAGGGGAGGCAAATGTGTCGATGATCTCGCCATTTAGTGGATGTTGGTCATTCATCAGGAATCGCCTTTAGTGCGCGAATGATGATGTTGATGTTGCATGTACCCATGCCTTTCCAGGCACGCACCTCTTCCAGTGCCTGTTCCTTCAAGCTCGGTGGCTTCTGGCGGCGTGCGTCGCGGAGATGTGAACCTCTGATGTGCAGGCTTTGACGGTAGGCAATTCTGTCCAGCCACTCACAGCACGCCTCCAGCTCTTCATCACGGGCCTTCTGCAGCTTGGCCTCATTGACCTCGCCGCGTTGGTCATAGCCCCATTCGGCGGCTCGGTTGGCAGTGTGCAGGGCTAATTCCCCAGGCCACGTTAGGGAGCCGTTGAACTCGCTCATCCACTCCTTGATCAACTCAGGCGGTGGGGTGATTTGTTGTCGATCAGTCATTGGTTGTTCTCCTCCATGGTGGTGTCGCCGCGCAACTCGGCGGCGATGGTGCGTAGCTTGCCTATCAGGCGTTTTAATTCAGGAGTGGTTACAAAGTATTCGTGGGCGATGCAGACTCCCACTCCTAATGTCCATCCAAGTAGTAGCAATTCCATTAGTTCTTTGGCTCAATGGTGTCTCGGCGCAGCTCATTGGCGATGGCGAGGAGTTTGGAGCGGATGGACTGTCTGGTATCACGCTCATACATCCACCGTAAATCGAATGAGTACATGGGCTCTTTCGGCACCACCTTATCCGCAACAGCCTCCAGGGCAACGGCGAGGCACTGTTCAGCCCAGTCATCATCAAACGGGCCGCATAGCTCATATCGCTCATTGAAGGCGGCTAGGGCTTTCTGTGCGGGTGACAGGTCAGTCATCAGATTCCTCCAGCTGACCCTGCATGACATCGCCCCAGACATTGCATTTGACATGCTTAACTCGCCATTCCCCCTCGACAAACTCAAATTCGGCCTTTGCTTCAAGCGAGGCGAAATCCATCCTTGCTTTCGCTTCAAGCACCCGCACTTGTCTAGTGCTTTCGGCTTCCATGAGGGCAGCTTTGCCAGCAAGAGTGCGCTGGTAGATGCCAGATCTAGGAAGCCACCAAAGACCTGCTGCAATAGACCCAACAAGCGTGATTCCAGCTCCACCAATAACAATTAAGGTGGTCACTGGTTTCTTTTTTTCGTAATCGAAAGCCATGATCAAAAGTCCTTTGGTGTTGTTGTGTTAGTAGTTGACGGTTCTGCATTGAGCTTTCGCAGCTCAGCGCGGATGTTTGCAGCCATGAACCGGTTGCCATGGCGTTCGGCGATCTCAAGCGCCTTCAAGTAGCGCTCGCGGCGGGATGGTTCAGTCATGGTGCCAACCTCGCCTTGCCCCAGCGATGATCGCGATACCAGCTGGCGATCTCGGGTGCCCATTCCTGGAAATGGGGCCACATCAGTTCGCACAGCTGCTGGATCTCCCATTGAGCATCAGCCTTGGCGCGAAGGTCCAAGAAGTGCATCAAAGCCCGCAAGCTGAAGCTGACAACAAAATGCTGGCGGAAGTCGAACGGCAGCAACCCACGGGCGTGTTCCTCGGCGTAGCCGGCAGCGAGCAGGCCGCGGTAGCGCTCGGCAGCAGATCGGCAGAGAGCGCGATCGATCGCCCGTTGTTCGATCGAATAGTGATACTTTTTGCCCTGGCGGTCGCTGTAGTCGCCCACCGGCCGCAGGTAGAACACCTTTTCGATGTCAATGTCATGGCAAGCAACCTGCGTCACACGCTGACCGGTGTAGCGCATTGATTGCACATCGAAGCTGACGCCGACCCTGTGGGTGCGGGCCTGCTGCATCACCGAGTGCGGGAACCAGCCCACGTTGAGCACGATCTGGGCATGTTCGAGCGGCCCGTAATGGCCTCGCTCGCCCGCCAGGAGCCGTTTCACACAGATCTCTCCAGCTCGCTGCTCATCGGGCCAATTGTCGCGGTCCGCGGCTACGAAGCCCTCGCTGTAGTCCTGGTGCATCCCGGCGTACACGCATTGCTGCGGGTTCGGCGTAGCTGCGATCAGGTCGACGCGGAAGTAAGGGTCATTCATCGCCAAACAATGCCTCAATTTGTTTATCATCCATTTCGCCTACAGTCTTGCTGACGCCCATGAATACAATCACAATCAGCAGCCCTGGCGAGAACAACGCCATCAGCGACATTCTGATGCGCGTCAATGGTCCGTAGACGCGGTTCAGCGCCCGAATCAGCTCATGCCTCATCACTGATTCTCCATCTCGATGACGTGATGCAATGCGCGGATGTAGCCGTCCCAATAACGCTGGTCGGGATCGCCTTTCATGAACGCCTCCTCATAGTGTTTATACCCTTCGATGAGTAGATTTCTCACCGCATTTACAGTAACGTCAAGTGGTCTGTCAAGTTTGGTCACAGTTTAAAAGCAATGGATCTAGTACTCCTCAAGCACCTGCTCAAGAAGCTCTCTCAGTCTACACGAAAAAAGAAGGAGATGCAACACGCGAAAGACGCAATGAAGGACGAAATTGTGATTACGTGAGCAGCAGGAATCCTAGAGACTCACGCGCCTTGCCCGGCTTGATCACCCAGCTGCTCGACCTGCTCGGTGAGTGCTGCCGGCAGGTGGGATTGGTTGATCATCGCTCGGCCTCCTGTTCGAGCAGGTCAGTGCTTGCAGTCGTCCCGCCATAGTGATCCCGCAACCAAGCCGCCACTTCGCGGATCGCGGCGCGGGCTTCTGGCTTCCAGTTGATCGGCTCGTCGCCGTCCCCTGTGATCGCTGCAGCCACCCGCCCCACCAGCGAACTATCTGGTTTCGCCGGATGGTTGGGCGACAGGTCATGGATGATGAGATAGTCGCCGGTCTCGTCCCGATCTCGGGTAATACGCGCCTTGACGGTTGGCCGCGCCTCGGTGCTGGCGGCTTCCAGGGCGTCGATGCGTCTCATCAGAGCCTCGATATGCAAAGCAGCGCTTATATTGGCTCTGCGCATCGCGGCCCATGTCTCCTTGTCATCCTCGTTCCGGGCCTCCAGGGCCTCGATCCTGTCACGCAGTTCGAGGATGGTGGAGAACTCAGGGTGATGGGCCCTCCGCCTAACGAGAGCCCACTGCTCAGGTGTGGCGCTGTGCTGTTTAGCCATAAATCTTCTCCTTGAGTTGTGCAATGGTTCCATCATTGACGATCACCCGATCAGGGGTGATGTCTTCTAATCCGCCTTCGCTGCTGTGGTCGCCGTCGTAGGCAATGCCAGGGCGTTCAATGCGCCATAGCTCGCCGCCGAGGTCGCGGATCATCGCGGCTTCATTTGGAAACCGCACGTCATCGATCACGACAGATCCGCCATCAGCCATGATGCGTTGCGCCTTAACGCGGGCGATCATCACCCAGAAATCCGGATGGATGCAAGCTCGCCCCCATTCGGTGCCGAGCGTTTGCATCATGTGACGTGCGCTGACGCCAAGCTCGGGGATGATGTCTTCTTTGTCTACGTAGATGTAATGAAAGCCCGAAAGCCCGAGGTAGTCGAGCATGCTCCACACAGCACTCTTAAGCGGCGCCGCAAATGACACGCATTCGCGATCATTGAGCAGATCAGTGAGCAGACTGGTTGCGATGGTCTTACCGCAGCCTGGCGCAGGGCTGTAAAGCCCGATGAGACGGGGGAGTGTCATAGTGCAATACCAGCTTGAATGGCGTCTGCCTTAGCAAACTTTTCCGCTGCAATTTTTACAGCGTGTTCTTTGTCTTTGGCAATAACGTAAACTTTATAGCGAGTTGAAGTTGGCGATGTGCGCTAAACCTGAAAACAAGGCCAGTAAGACAAATCGGTTTTATAAGCAGAAACCAGACCAGACGAATCACTGAAACAGCGAAAAAGGTCAAAACCTATCGGCCATTCGGGAGTGACTGGATCAAGCGGGAATGCTTCAATAACAGCCTCAGAGCCGTATTTATGCAGTTCCGCTTCAGCTTTTTCTTTTGTGGTAAAAATAGCGCAAACTCGATAATCCGAGTATTCGCCTGATGCAATTGCGTAGCAAACAGTCATTGTGATAACGGGGGGTTGGATTAGGTGCGACTTCGCTCAAGAAGCTCTCTCAGTCTACACGAAAAAAGAAGGAGATGCAACACGCGAAAGACGCAATGAAAGGCGAAGCGGTCATTACTTGACGCGCTCCGCATCGCTCACCGTCGCACCGGGCCAGCGGTTTTCCGCGTACAGCACAGCACGATCAGCACTCTCAGCAGGAAGCAATACTCTCATTTTTTGACTGTCAACCGGTTTAACGGTTAGACGGTACATTTCTGTTTTAACGCCAGGGATCGGTCTGCTCTGGCCAGGCCCGATCGATGCTTTCGGATCAGTGTCGTCCCACGTCAGCACAGGCAAGTTCTGCGGCTTCATCTTCGATCTTTTTTAATGAGGTTGGACCAAGCTCTTCGAGCAGGATTTCGCGCAACCGAGTGGCATACGCATTCTTGTAGGTCATCGGTGTGCCGCTTTTGAAGGCTTCGATCTTTGCCGCAAACTGCGTGCAGATCCGAAGCTTCTTGCGAGCACGATGCTGCCACTCATCGTCAGGCGTGAGGCCATGCTTGTCCTCAAACTGTTTGACCTCAGCCAGCGAGGTGTTGATGCCTTCAATGCAGTCAAACAACTCAGCTCGTAAGGTTTCGAGGTCTTCTTCGCTTAGGCCCGGCAGTTCAGTTGAATGAACAGCGCGGTCTAATTCTTTGCTGTTAAAAATTGCCATATTTGGGAAGGGGCGACAATGCCGCCCCGATAACTATCAGAAAGGGAAATCGTCTTCGACCACTTCACCGCCGGTAGCTTCGGCCAGTGCCGCAGCACCACCATCAACAGCCGCACTCTCAGCCTTCTCGTACTTGTAGTGAGGCTTGAAGCTCAGGCTCAGGTAAGTCTTGCCGCTGGATGAAGTCTTCTTCCAGCCGCTGATCGCAAGGGGGATCTCATTGCGATCACCAATCGGCTTACCCTGCATGATGTACTCCGCCAATGCGTAAGCCACATCAGCAGGGATGTTCATCACACCGTCATACTGCGGATAATTCTTGGAAGGATCATAGCGATCCTTCATCCGCTTTTTCATGTCTTCGGCGCTCTGGGAAAACAGAGCACCGTTCACAGCAAAATCAATCATCAGACTTAAGAGAACAGAGAATAAAACAGCCATTCCGAGAGGCATCGGAACGGACGGAGTAGCGGTAATCAGCGCTGTCTTTCGACATGCGACCGACCACTTGGGCCACGGTCGAGGGCTTGAAGCCCTCGCCGGACTCCTTGTCGTAATACGGCACGAACGCAGCTTCTTCGGGATTCAGGTCAAGAATTGCCTCGCGCAACGGTGACGTTTTACTGCGGCGGCTGGTGCGAGGGGGGACATCAGCAATGCTGACTTTCTCAATAGCGGACATAAGTGTTGAATTGCTCGTTGAAATCTTAACCCCTAGCGGTGATCTGTGCAATCAAGGTTTTGTGCTCCTTTGCGGTAAGCTCCTCGGCTTTTAGCAGATCATCAACTCGTTTGCGCATTGCTGGCAACTGGTCCGGTGTAGCTTGCTTAATCGCACGCGCAGCAACCTGAAAGTATCCAGTTGGCTGCAGCCTCTGCACCAGTTTTCGCCGCTTCGGTGGCGTCCATTCACACACCACCTCCTCTTTGATGTCCGGGCTGCCGAACACCCGGATGCAAGGTTCATCCCGACGACGCGGGAATGGCATGATCGCCGTCGTTGCGTACAACGTCACCCGCTTGCCGATCCACTGCTGCACGTCACTGCCAAACATCGACCGGATGCAGACGGCATTCACCTTCGCTAACACAAGCTGCATTGCAGTCTCCTCAAAGGTCATGATCACCTTCTCTTCAGTGCCCTGGTCGGTTTCCAGGGGCTCCTTCGCGACCGCCTTGATCGTGTAGTTCGCCTTCCCGTTAGGGATGTTGCCAGCCTTCAGGAATCGGCTCGGGTACAGATCGTCGAAATTCATCACTCAAGGCCCTCCAGTCCAAGGTCATCAGCATCGGTGTCGTTAGCCGGGTCATCGGGGCGGATCCAACGCGGCGCATCCATCACATGCACGCCCCACGATGGCCACTCATTGATGCCACGGCATTCCTTGATCAAGCACATCGCCTCTTCCCGGCGGCGACGGCCCTCCTCAAGCAGGTCATCCGAAATCACGTTCACAGACCAGTTGTGAGGCCACTGCCATTCGTAAGCAAGCAGGATGATCTGTTTCGGATACTCGCCATAACGATCGCGATATCCTTTGGCGTAATGTGCCACTTGGATGTCGTAACCCAGCGAATACGCTTGCGCGGTAAACAGTCGTGGATTTGCGCTGCGGGCCTTCTTCAGGTCCACCAACAGACCGCGATCAGGATCCTCGATATCTGGCAAATATCGACAATCCAGCTGATGCTCGGCGTCGTGCCAGAAATGCGGTTGCTGGCCTTGGCCTTGCAGGTAAACCGAAGCCACCGGATCATTGCGCAGTTTGCTCGCAATCAGGTTCGCGGTGTGGAACCACTCTGATGAGATCACCGTCGCAACATTGGCGCGAGCTTCCTCCTCGCACGCAGCCCAAGCTTCCTTGCCTGCTCTGGTGCGGCGATCGACCTTCGGTGCAACCACATACTTGCGGTCAAAATTGTGCGGCTCGGTGATTAGGCAATCGACCAAGCTGCCTTGCTTCATTGCATCCGTCGGCTGCACCGGCATTCGATTCGGATCTTCATACGCAGCCCAATAGTCAATCGGTGTACCGCACGCGATTTTTTTCAGCTTGCTAGCCGAAATCGCTGGATGGTCATGGTAGTTCAAAGTAAAACGCAAAGCAGCGTACAACCAAAATCATACCATAAAAAAACGCCCTGCCACGCAACCAGCAGAGCGCCCCCATCCCACGGTCACATCATACCGCCGCTTCACGCACTGGGAACTCCAGCTTCTCCGCCTCAGTCGGACGCATTTTCTTCGCCCACGCTTTCGGTACGATCTGGTCCCACACGAACCCGGCATCCTTGCACTGCTGCCGCTCCTCATAAGGCAGCATCGACACATACACCTTCCTCGGCTCGAGCGCCTGGATCAGCAGCTTGGTTAAATCCGGTTCCCGCTTCATCACCTCCGCCAGATACACGCAATCGGTCAATGCACGGTGCGCGGCCCACACCGGCACACCATAATCCAACGCCAGACTCACAACCGAGGTGCGACCACGCCTTGAGTTACGTGGCCACTCCACATCATCCATCGAGCAGATCCAACGCAGATCCAATGCGGGCAGGCTGCCGCCATCGCCGAACCACTTCCGATCGAAGTCGGCATTGTGCGCCAACACATAATCCGCCTCATGCGCCATCCCATAAAACGCTTTCAGCATCGGTGGCATCAGGTCAGGCGCTGATCGCGTCAACTCCGGCTTAATCCGGTTCACATGCTCAGCAGCATTCGAGCCCGATGGCAGCAGCACGCTGCACTGCGCGATCACATCACGCAGTTCCACATCAAACAAAATCGCAGCCAGTTCAATAACGACCGCACCGTCGGCAGGGTCCAAGCCCGTCGTTTCCGTATCCAAGATCAAAATCTTCTTCATAGTCAGGCTCCTTAGGGTTCAGACGTTCGTGGTAAAGCTCAGTCAAAAAATAGTCATAGCGGTCGATTGCCGCTTGGATGTCCCGATCGGTCACATCACCAGTCCTCCACAACAGTCAAAACACTAGAAGCTTGGCCGCGAACCTGATGCAGTGCATCTTTGAAATTCACCGCCCGGAAGTACTCGGTGCACACCATCCCCGATCGCTTATCGCGGAACGTCACCCTGTACGGCTTCAGTTCCTTCATCTTCTTGATCACCTCATCACGACCGGGTGATTCTGGAATGCCAGCGTCAGACATGATCTTGCGCCAATCCATACTTCACAACAGGCTCAGGAATCAGCAGCCGGTAGCTGCAGTCAGGGTAAACACGAGAAGCCTTGTGAATAGCCTGGTGCTCATTCGGAGCCAACACCTCGACATACTTGCGAGCAAAACCCTGGCGCTCGCAGGCAACGCAAAAATGGTACATGGGTGGTTTTGGTGGGAGCAATTCGCCCGGAAGTACCGGGCGATGCTTGCGGATGATTGTGATCATTGTGCTGTCACCTTCTGGAGCGATGAGGTGAACAGGTGCCATCACCGTCGCCGTAGCCATTGCCGTAGCTATAGCCATAGCCGTAACCGTTACCGTTACCGTCACCGTCACCGTTACCATCACCGTTGCCGTTGCCGTAGCCATAGCCATTGCCGTAGCCATTGCCGTAGCTATAGCCATAGCCGTAACCGTTACCGTTACCGTCACCGTCACCGTTACCATCACCGTTGCCGTAGCCATAGCCATAGCCATTGCCGTAGCTATAGCCGTAGCTATAGCCGTAGCCGTAGCCGTTGCCGTTGCCGTTGCCATCACCGTTGCCGTAGCCAATTGGCCTGAACATCACTTCAGTCCCCAATCAGAAGGGACAGGAACGCAAAAAATCTCAGCGCCTTCAGGAATGTCTACATCGGCAATAGGACGCAGATCAGCGTTTGCAGTTTCGACCATTTTTGCAAATCCAATGGATTCCCATTTAAAAACCCACAAAGCACGACTCAAGTGAATGCGTCCGTTTTCGCGTGTAACATCACCGGCAAAAATCCAGCCGCGATCTACAACGACAACGGCGCGTGTTCCTTCAGGACGAGATGCAACGGGGGCGTATTCAACGCCATTGATTGAAATGGTTTCCATAATTGCGAATAGTGAAGAATCTGCCGGATTGGGTGCGGCTCCGGCTGGCCGCTCGTGGGGTGAGTGGGGGCATGTCAAGCGGGCGGCGATGGTTCGTAGCCGATCAGGCTGGCGAATTTGATCAGCTCTGCGGCTGGCAGTGATTCAAAGTGCCGAGCAAGTCGATAGCGATGCTCGTGCAGCCAGCACAGTTGATCTAGCTCCTTTTCGCTCCAAGCAAGGTGTCTTTGCGGTGTTTTCGAATTCTTGGGAATCTTTAGTTCGGGGTATTCCCCAACTACCCACGATCTGCTTGTCTCGCCAGTTATTTCCCTGCGCCTCCAATGCTCGCGCCAAATTGGCGCAGATCTGTTTTTACCGTAGACACGACGGTTTGCGTCAAAGATCCAAACGTGGGTAGGTTTTTCGTTCACAGCAGTGATAGCGAATTGATGTTGCCGGATTGGGTGCGGCTCCGGCTGGCCGCGTTGGTGGTCAGAGATTCTTAAGCGCTGCAATGGCGGATTTGAGATGTATGCACGCCAAGTGTGCCGGTTCTACATCCCATCCCTTCAAAGAGCTAGAGTAAACAGATGGCAGATCTGCATGAACGGAACGCAGTTCAGCGACGAGGCCGTTCAGTTCACTTTTGGCTTTCGACCAGTTCATTGGTTTTCGCATCGTTGTGGTGGGTGGTGCCGAGATTGGTGACGGCTCCCGGTGGGCCGTGTGGATCAGGCGGCAATCAACTGCAGCGCTGATTTGGTAGCTTCGAGGTAGCCAGATAAAGCGCTGATTTGCTCCTTCAGCGAATCAGCATCGGCGAGATAAAAACGTCCATGGCTGGATGCCCCAATAACTAAAGCGCCGTCTTGGTCTTT
>Ga0255781_10004264_pt1 | contig 10874 bp, 19 predicted proteins | sample 101ome_21_FD_179979 | JGI IMG/M metagenome (GOLD analysis project Ga0255781, IMG submission 179979) | Coastal salt marsh microbial communities from the Groves Creek Marsh, Skidaway Island, Georgia - 101413BT metaG (version 2) | ecosystem: Environmental > Aquatic > Marine > Intertidal zone >...
TTGGAGTTGCTTGTACTAAAGAAAAGAATTGATTTTACTGGAAAAGGCTCACCGCATTTTGGCGTTGCTTGGTTTTGTTACAATTTGCTACCACAAACACTTTTATTCAAATAACCTTTAACACCAAAGAGAAATGAACGAAGAAGCATTCAACAAAATGATGGGGTATCCATTGGAAGCCGTCGAACAACTGGCGGAAAGAGCAAAAGAAATCAACCGCAAACGTCTGATTGAATTGAACAATCGAGATTTGCACAACAACGGAATTGAAAATGATTGAACATAAAAATTGCAGTCAATGCGGCAATCATTTACCAGTGACACAATTCAATAAAAAGGGATTTGGAAAGTTGCGTTCCGAGTGTAAAGAATGTCAAAAAAAGTACACACGAAATCGTGTTTGGAAACGCGACCCACATTATTCGGTGTACTATTTACCAAATGAACATTACATTGGTATGACGAACAATTTGAAAGCAAGAATACAAGACCACAAAAATAAAAATGGACGTGACGTGACCGATTACAAAATTGTTGGCCAATTTGATTCAGCGGTCAAAGCGCATTTGGTTGAAACGTTATTCCATTTTATTGGTTGCAATGGTTTTCACGAAGGCAACAGCAAAGAAACCACGAAGGTTGACACACAATTAAATTTATTCAACTCATTAAAAGAAATACTATGACTAAGCAAGATTTTGTCCAAATGCTTGAATCGCATGATTGGACGTACGAAAGAAGTGACGATCACAGCAAATGGACGCGTGGTTGTGAACAACGCCGACGCATCATGGCGGCCAAAGTATTGTTTGGTGCAGACGGCGAATACCTATTCGAGAAATACCGCAAAAAATACGGCGCATGAGAATTAAGAACGTAGAACAAAGAAGCCGCGAATGGTTTCAAATGCGATTGGGTGTGATCACCGGATCGCGTTGTGCCAACGTATTCAAATCGGCAAATCTTTCATTCATGGATGAATTGATTGCCGAACGGTTGAGCGGTGAAATCATTGAATCACCAACCACACAAGCGATGATGCACGGCATCATGATGGAACCAGTTGCATTGGACGAATACCGATTGCGCACGGGTGCCGACGCAAGGGAAATTGGATTTTGCATTCATGACGAACACGAATGGTTGGCCATCAGTCCAGATGCGTTGGTGTACGAAAATGGCACACCAGTTGGCGGCGTGGAAATCAAATGTCCATCGACGAAAAAGCATGTGGAATATCTTCGCATGGGGAAAGTCCCGGCGCAATACAAATCGCAAGTGATGCACTATTTCATCGTTGTCGATTCATTGCAATGGGTCGACTTCGTATCGTTTGACCCACGAATCCAAAAAAATTTGTTTATATTTCGAGTTCACCGAAACGATCCGCAAGTTCAAATGGACTTGGAAATGCGCAAACAATCTTATTTGAAGTTTTGGGATAAACTGCAAACGTATGAAAGGCAAATCACCGAATGATTCGGAACACTGGCAAGCGGCCAAAGAATATTTCCGAGCAATTGGCAAACCACATTTGATTGGAATGTTGGAACGCATTGTTGAGTTAAGGCAAGAAGCAAAAGAAAACGAATGAATTGGATTCCCAAAAATTTGAAAGAACTGGCAAAACTTGCCAATGAGTTGAACGCCGAAAAGCACCCGGATATTCCGCCACACGTATTGGTTCGCAAGAAGTTTTCGGACACCACCGCCAATGAGTTGACCAAAACGATCATTTGGGATATGTACCACGTCCGCGAAGGTGTGGCGTACCGAATCAACAACGGTGCCGTGTACGATCGCAAAAAGGGCGTATATAGAAAAGGCGTCCAACGTCGTGGCATTCCAGACATCATTGGAATCATCAATGGACGTTTTTTTGGCATCGAAGTGAAGATTGGCAAAGATCGCCAGTCGGCCGACCAAAAGGAAATTGAACGTGAAATTGACGACGCCGGCGGCGTGTATTTTATCGCCAAATCGTACGATGATTACCTAAACAAGATTGCCAAACATGATAAACGACACCCATAAAAAAGGCGCATTGACCGAATTGCGGTGTGCCGCCGAACTTATCAAACGAGATTGGCACGTGGCGTTCCCGTTTGTGCATCAATCAAACATTGATTTAATCGCGTATCGCGACACGCGATTTGTGACGATTCAAGTGAAAAGCGGTAATTTGATGAAGGGACAATGGGCAGAAATCAACGTGGTATTTGACCAATACAAGGGTGTTGATTTCATCATTTGCTACGATTTGACCCATCGCCGTTGGTTCATTTTCCCGTTCAAAGATTTAGAGGGACGCAAGTCGGTCACGTTGTCGCCGAAACGATATTCGCGCAATTGCGACAATTGGGCATTGATTAGATAAAAACAAAGAAAAGAGCAAACAACCAAATGGACATCACAAAGATTGCCCAGAAATATCACGACGCCGGGTTTTCCCCAATCCCGTTGATTCGTGGTAAAAAAAGACCATCCATCAAAGGGTGGCAAAAGCACGCCGAAACGCGCATTGAAGATTTTTCCGTTTTTTCCAAAACCAATGGCATTGGTTTGGTGATGGGGTACGACGGCATTCAATGCCTTGACATCGACGCAAAGCATTTTGAAGGGGACGAATACAATGATTTTGTTTCATTAATAGAACAACATGATCCGACATTGATTGATAAAATGGTCATTCAACAAACGCAATCGGGCGGCTATCATTGGATTTTCAAATGTTCAGAAATCGCCGGCAACGAAAAGTTGGCGAAGAACAAAAAGGGTGAAGTAACTTTTGAAACACGTGGAACGGGTGGCCAAATCGTAGTGTGGCCGACGCCGGGTTATAAGATAAAAGGAAAAATCACGGACGTCGTTCAAATCAGCCCAATGGAACGCAACGTGATTTGGTCGTGCGCACGCATGATGGACGCCACCGTTCCACAATCAGAACCGATGAAGAATCAACCGTTGGATTCGGTGTTCACGGGTGAAGTAGACGAAACAACGCCGTGGGGTGAATTTCGTGCCACGTTCACCGTGTTGGAAGTATTAACGTCGGCGGGTTGGTCAATAGTGCGTGAAAACGACAAAATGATTTATGTTTTGCGTCCCGGTGATACCAAGGCCGAATCGTCTGGCGTCGTGTTCAAAGATTCGGGAATGTTTTTCCCGTTTACCACGTCCACACAATTTGAGGCCGAGCAAGCCTACGATTCATTCCAAGCGTTTGCAGTATTAAGACACAACGGCGATTTCCAATCCGCGATTCGCGAATTGCGAAACGACGGATTCGGCAAACAATCAGAACCGGCCATTTCAAACGATGCGTTGTTCGATTACGAGAACGCCACCGATGCCGATATTGATGAAATGTTGTCGTTGTTGCAATCGTTGGAAGTAGATTCAACGGTTGAGGTTGAAGAACCAGAAAAGGCGATCACGTTGCATTTTGGAACCGACCAATTCATTTTCGGTTCATTGGGTAACTTTTCAATGATTCAAGGGAAGGCTAAATCGCGCAAATCTTATTTCCTATCTTCATTGATGGCGGCCGCAATATCAGATCACGACGTTTGTGGCCATATTCGTGGGCACGTGTCAAGTAAAATGAACATTTACATTGACACCGAGCAAGGCGATTTCCACGCGGCAAAGGCAAAGAAACGCATTCAGTCGATGGCGGGTTTAGACCCACGCATCAACCAACCGAATTTCAAACATTACCGATTCCGTGGTTTATTGACCAACAAAGAACGTTTGAAGTTGACGGACTATATTATGAAAAGCAATGACAATTTGGGGTTGGTGGTTATTGACGGGGTGGTTGATTTGGCATCCAAAGGGGTGAACGATGAAGAAGAAGCAACGGCCATTGCATCCAAGTTATTGGAATGGACGGATAAAAACAAATGTCATATTTCAGTGGTATTGCACGAAAACAAGAACGACCGCAATGCCAAAGGACATTTGGGTTCGTATTTGGTGCAGAAGGCCGAAACAACCGTGTCATTGGCCAAATCAGAATCAGAACCGGGCAAATCAGACATTGTGCCAGAATACACAAGAAACAAAGAATTCCCGCCAATGATCATGAACATCACGGGTTACGACACCATTGAATTGGAAGTGAACGAACCCGTTGAAGCGATTCCAGACCGTGTATGGACGTCAGAAGATTACAAGCGTGTTTTGCCATTGATTATTGGAAAGAACGTCACAGACGCCACGTCATTCATTCGTGACACGGAAGGCGTGCCAAATCGAATTGCAAAGAAACTATTGAATGAAATGGAAGCCGGCGGAATGTTTGTCATTGAATACAGTGGACGTGCGAAGGTGATTAAAAACAACGAATTGATATGAGTGACGACAGATATAAAGTATTTGAAGAAATAGCGTTCGACCATTTGTTGAAACGTTACGGTTGGAAGGTTTGCACCACGCCACAATATTCATTGGTTGATGGCATTGCCGTGAAGAACAATGAAATCACCCACGTCGTGGAGTTTAAGTCACGAAACGAATCAATGGAATCAATGGAACGATTCGGGACGTATCTTATAAGTTACGACAAGATTGAAAATGGATTGCAGATTTGTCGCATGATGCGCGTGCCGTTCATTCTCATTGTGTACCTAATCAAAGACGGTGTAGTGATGGGCATTGAAATTGGTGATGAATTCGGTGTGTCGGTTGAAATGGAAATCAAAGAAACACGAACGCAAAAATCAATTGAGGGCGGAACGGTGATCCGTCGCAATGCCTTCATTGATTTGGAAAATTTTTATATTTTATGATTGATTTGAAGTTGCGCAATCAAATCGCCCAATTGTTTGTCGACATGAACGTCGGTGAATCAAAACCAGTTCGCAAACTGGAAATGGTGCCGTTACTCAAAGAAGTGAACGACACGGCAATGATTGGGCACGCCATCCGATTCGTGAAGAATAAGGAAGGCGACGTGATCGCATTGAAGAAATACCGCAAAACCGCAATAGAAAAAAGATTTGAAAACAAAGGTTTGTAGCAAGTGTGAAAAGGAAAAGTCGTTGGATCAGTTCAACAAATTGATTCGTGGCAAGGGTGGGCGTCGTGCGCAATGCAAAACGTGTGACCATCAGTACCGCAAACAACGCGGATTGCAGATTCCGCAAACAACGGCCAAATATGAGTTGAACCAACAAACCATGATGAACCACATGTACATCCATTTTGGTTTTTGGGAATCACGCATGACCAACATCGAGCGTGACCAAAGCAAACGCGACGTGCGCAAGTATTACAAAGAGGAAAAACGAATAGATTTAAGAAAAGAGAAATGAAAGTGTTGGAATTATTTGCGGGTTCACGTTCTATTGGCAAAGCGGCCGAATCATTATCAATGGAAGTGTTTTCATCAGACATTAACGCATTTGATGGCATTGATTATGTTGTGGACATCCTCGATTTTGACGTCAACAATGTGCCATTTGTGCCCGATATTATATGGGCATCGCCGCCGTGTACAACATATAGCATTGCGGCAATATCACATCACCGTGATGGACAAAAACCACGCACACCATTTGCAGAAAAGTCCGACCGAATGATTGCAAAGGTTCACGACATCATTGACCATTTCATCGCCATCAACCCAGATTTGGTGTACTTTATTGAAAACCCACGTGGTATGTTGCGCAAAATGGATTTCATGCAACGCCATGAACGCCGTTGTGTAACTTATTGTCAATACGGTGATAAAAGAATGAAGCCAACGGATATTTGGACGAATCACGCGTTTTCTTTATTCAATCCTAACGGATGGATTCCACGAAAACAATGTTACAATGGGAACATCCATTGTCATCATGAGGACGCGCCACGCGGTTCAAAGACTGGCACGCAAGGATTAAAAGGAAATTATTTACGGAGTAAAATACCAAACGAATTGTGTTTGGAAATACTACAATCAACAACAAATTATGCCTAATGTACCAAAGAGAAAAAACCGGCCGTGGTTGCAAGGTCAGAACAAAGCAAGCAAAGCACGATTGGAAAGGAACAAGTTTTACCAAACGTCAGCGTGGCGAAAATTACGCGCCATGTTCATCAAACGGCACCCGTTGTGTGTCGAATGCAACGGAGTTGGCCAAGTGGTTGATCACATTGAATCCATCAAATCGGGTGGCGATCCGTTGGCGTGGGACAACCTTCAAACAATGTGTCATCGATGTCACAACGTCAAAAGTGGACGAGAAGCACACCAATGACACGATTATTGCCCAAAAATTACCTACATAGGGGGGTGTAAAATGTAAAAATGGATAAATTATAACATCACCGCCCCCATAAAGCGAACACGACCGCAATTTTGGGCGTCAAAAAGTTAAAAACGAAACACCTTGTTAAAAATTTAACAAATGATAAAACTACACAACAACGACTGCCTTGAGGCAATGAAGCAGATGGACGACAATCAATTTGATTTGGCGATTGTGGATCCGCCGTATGGGATTGATGTGGCAAATGACTCAAGATTTGGACAAAAAGGAAATAAGGCCGCCGCAAAAACAAAAGACTACAAAAAAAAGGATTGGGACAAAGGAGTCCCAACAAAAGAATATTTTGAGCAGTTATTTCGTGTTTCGCGAAATCAAATTATTTGGGGAATCAACTATTATCCATTTGATTTTTTGACTGGCGGAAGATTGTTTTGGGATAAAGACGTGCCTCAAGATTACACAAAAAGCAAAGGTGAGTTGGCGTTCAAAAGTTTTGGCCACGGTGTTGACCTTGTCAAAATAACTTGGCACGGAATGATTCAATACGATATGAAAAACAAAGAGAATAGAATCCATCCAACACAAAAACCAATAAGATTGTACGAATGGATTTTGGACAAATATGCCAAAGAAGGTGACAAGATTTTGGACACGCATTTGGGTTCGGGTTCTATTGCGTTGGCGTGCCACAATCGAGGTTTTGATTTGACTGGATTTGAAATCGACAAAGAATATTTCGACAACGCGGTTGAACGATTACGCGTTCACCAATCACAATTGACAATGTTTTAGAAATGGGCAAAGGAAGGAAACCAAAACCGACGGCAATATTAAAAGCGCAAGGCACATTCGATGCAAGCCGTCACAAAAATAGATTGGAAGCCGACGGCATTCCATCGACACCAACGGTTCAATCAGCAAACGAAACGTTCGATTGGTTGGTCAAGAAATTGGACGACCTTGGTGTTGTCGCTGAAGTGGATGCGATGGCATTGCAGATGTTGGCGGACGCGTGGGAAGATTACCAAGTGGCACGCAACGTAATCAAAGAACAAGGCCCGACGTATTCAACCACAACGGCGCAAGGCGATTTGATGTGGCGACCACGCCCGGAGGTTCTGATGATGAACCAGTCGTGGGCGAAAGTGGAAAAGATGATGATTCAATTTGGATTGACGGCATCGTCACGCGCCAAAATCAGCGTTGAAGAAAAGATTGAAACACTTGACGATTTGATTGAATGATGGAAAAGAACATAATACACCACGCGGATTGGACGACCAACGATTTGCCCGATGGTTCGGTTAACCTAATCATTGCCGACCCGCCATATTTTGAAGTCCGTGGCGATTTCGATTTCGTTTGGGATTCGTTTGACGACTATTTGAAGGACGTCGAAAAATGGGCGATTGAATGCAAAAGATTGTTGGCGGAAAATGGGACGTTGTTTTGGTATGGTGACGCAAAACGCATCGCATATGCTCAAATAATTTTTGACAAGTATTTCAATTTAGTCAATTCATTGGTTTGGGAAAACACAAACCCACACAAACAACAAATTCGTTTTTCAAAAGGATTGCGAAGTTTTGCGCCAATCACCGAACGAATTTTGATGTATTCAAACGAAGTGAATCAAACGGGGTTGGAGCGCATAAAATTGGACGTGAATAATTTCCAAACATTGCGAAATCATTTCAAGGAAATGCACGAATGGGTTGATGTTTCAAAACGCGAATTGATTCAAAGAGTTGGCCAGCGTGTTGACCATTGTTTTCGTTACAATTCAACCCAATGGGATTTGCCTACATTAGAAACATTCAATGAATTGATTCAGCAATTCAAAATAAACGAATGGGATTCGTTCCGTGAATACGAAGATTTGCGCCGTGAATACGAAGATTTGCGCCGTGAATACGAAGATTTGCGCCGTCCGTTTGATAATTTCAACAACTTTGGCGATGTTATTCATTTACCAAATTATGAAGGCGGAAAATATAAACATCCAACAATCAAACCCGAAGCATTGACGCGTGCGTTGTTGCTGACGTGTTCGCGCCCCAATGATTTGGTGTTGGTTCCATTTGCCGGAAGCGGAACGGAATGTGTTGTTTCCAAAAAAGAAAACCGCGAATTCATAGGTTTTGAAATCGACGAAAAATATCACGCCGTTGCAATGGAACGATTGAGCGACCAAGAAGAAAAGAGCAACCAAACACAATTGTTCTAATGACACACGACGAAACAAAATCAAACCGAATCATCAATTTCATTGAACGTGTTTGCACGCACGTCAAAGGTGATTTGGCGGGCAAACCATTTTTGTTGGAACCGTGGCAACACGATTTCATTCACCAGTTGTTTGGCACGATGAACGATGGCGGTTTGCGAAAATACCGAACAAGCTATGTCCAGATTCCGAGAAAGAACGGAAAATCAAACTTGTCGGCGGCCATCGCATTGGCGGTGTTGTTTGTAGACAAAGAACCCGGCGCGGAAATCTATTGTTGTGCATCGTCACGCGATCAAGCGAAAATCGTTTTCGACGTCGCCAAACAAATGATTCGGAATTCCGCAATATTGTCGCGCGAATGCAACGTGTTCCAAAATTCAATCGTGAAGAAAGGAACGAATTCGTTTCTCAAAGCGGTGGCGGCCGAAGCCGGGACGTTGCACGGGGCGAATGCCAGTTGTGTAATATATGACGAATTGCACACGGCGAAGAATCGTGAACTATGGGATGTGATGGCGACGTCGATGGGTGCAAGGTCACAACCATTGATGATTGCGATTACCACGGCGGGCGTATTCGATCCGAATTCCATTTGTTTCGAGCTTTATGATTACGGGAAAAAGGTGCGCGAAGGCGTGGTGAACGACACGACGTTTTTGCCATTGATATATGAGGCCGACCCGTCCGACGACATCCACGATGAAGAAACGTGGAAAAAGGCCAACCCCAATTTCGGCATCAGCATCAAACCAGAATATTTTGAAAAGATGGCGAACGAAGCCAAATCGTTGCCGTCGGCTGAAATCGCATTCCGCCAATTGCATTTGAACCAATGGGTGAATTCTTTATCGGGTTGGATTACGGACGACGAATGGATGAAGTCTAGTGGAACGATTGATTTAGAAGAATTAAGGAACCGCAAGTGTTACGCCGGTCTTGATTTAGCGGCTACTGAAGATGTCACGGCGTTCGTCATGGTGTTTCCAATGGACGACGATAGTATCAAGGTCGTTCCAAAATTATTCGTTTCCGAAGCGGCGGTTGAACGACGTCGGAATCAAACGGGCGGTTCTTACGACGCATTCGTGTCCAACAAAGAATTGATCGTGACCGAAGGGAATTCAACCGATTACAACGTCATTCAAAAGACGATTCTGGAATGTGCGGAAATGTACGACATCCAGTCGATTGCGTTTGACCGTTGGAATTCCAATTCATTGGTCCAGCAGTTAACCGACAAAGGGTTGGAAATGGACCCGTTCGGTCAAGGGTTCATATCAATGACGGCACCGATTAAGAATGCCGAAGTGTTGGTGAAGAAACGATTGTTGCATCATGGCGGCAATGGAATGATGCGTTGGATGGTGGCCAATGTGGTGACGAAAAAGGACGACGCGGAAAACATCAAGTTCAGCAAGGCGAAGGCGGGCGATAAGATTGACGGCATCATTGCAATGATTATGGCGTTGGGTGAAATGATGACGATGGAGAATAAAGACGTCACCGGTTCGTCGACGTACGAATCACAAGGCATTCGAATGTTATGATGAACTTAAACGACGCCCGTGATTTGGGATTAAAATTGTTTGAATTGGGATTCACGCCGTGGATCGCTGAAACGGGCGACGGTTATATCATTCGGATATTGTTGGAAGGCGAAATCATCAATGTGTTCAGAAATGATGTTGACCATTATGGCGATAATTGAAAATTATTCATATATTGTGGAGAACAAATATAAAAAGAGCATGAACCCAATTGAAAACATCAGCATCGGCACCATCATTGAAATGGTGCGCACTGGCAAAAGATTCGTCGTGGATAGTATTTCACCACAAGGCATTGTGTTGAAAGAGTGTTCGCGATTGGTTACATTTAGCCCTTCGGCATTGAATGAACGATTCAAGAGAAAATCGGCGGTGGTTATTGAGTATTAAAGTAAACGAAGCCCGTTCGGGCGGTAGTTGTTTTTTGGTTGGAAGGGACGTCATTCGTGGCGTCCCTTTTTGTTGAAAATCAATTTTTTGAACGTTGCACATGATTACGTAAATTAACCCCGAATTGTACAATCACTTCATCCGAATGGCGGAAAATCAAAATCTTTTCGGGCGTATTTTGGGCGCATTTAGAAACAACCCAAATCGTCCATCGACATCGTTGGCAAATCCGGCCGAATGGTTGTTTGCGGACAATGAGTCGAAAACTGGAATCGCCGTGACGGAAAACACGGCAATGCAATTGTCGGCGGTATTTGGTGCCGTTCGTGTTATTTCTGAAACTATTGCCACCCTACCTTGGAACGTAAAGCAAACCAACGACGACATCGTTGTTGATGCCAGTGCGCACCCAATCAATAAGTTGATTCACCACCCAAATGCAATGATAAC
>Ga0255781_10004266_pt1 | contig 10872 bp, 13 predicted proteins | sample 101ome_21_FD_179979 | JGI IMG/M metagenome (GOLD analysis project Ga0255781, IMG submission 179979) | Coastal salt marsh microbial communities from the Groves Creek Marsh, Skidaway Island, Georgia - 101413BT metaG (version 2) | ecosystem: Environmental > Aquatic > Marine > Intertidal zone >...
TTTGGAGGGGACGGAGCAGAGAGCAGTTGGGACTCTGGCGATGATGGTGAGGGATTATGCGGACTTCATGGAGGAGAATAATACAGTAGATGAATTGTTTAATATGTTCATCTCAATGAGGTACAAAGAGTTAATAGATGGAGGACTACACTAATGAACAAGGCAGACCCAGTTAACAGTCCATATCACTACGCCTGTCAGGGTATTGAGTGCATTGAATACATTGAACAACAGTTAAGCCCTGAAGAATTTAGAGGGTACTTACTGGGCAACGTCCACAAATACCTTCACAGGCATAAGTACAAGAACGAAATGGAAGATTTAGAGAAGATGCAGTGGTACTTCAATAGATATGTGGAGGAGTATAAGGATGAATAAAGTACCTGACGTATCCCTCATTCTCTTTATGACTGTCTTTGCCATGTCAGGCTGGGTGGTTGCCTATCTGTTTGCAGGCGAGGTGAACGAAGAGGTGATTCAGGAAGTGGTGATTCAAGAAGTAGTGGAGGAAGTTGTATTCAATGTAGACGGGGTGACTTGTTGGGCAGGTAACTATCCAACTATGGTCTATGACCCCACCGACTCTACGGTGAAGCTAACCATCACCTGCTCAGATGAAGTGGTTTGGCATTATCTGCCAGCAATTGAGAGGACTCAGTAGGAGAGGTCAGTACGGCACCCAAAGGCGAGGGTGGAGGAACCCAGGATGCCGCACTGCCTCAAAACTATTGCGAATAAACAGCCTCGTATGCCGATTTCAACTTTGTGTAGGCATCTCTATTTATCCTTTTAAGCCTTTGTTCTTGGCCTAATTCTAAGACTCTCTTAAAAGCCAAAGCCTTGGCGTTATTATTTTTACTATTTGCTATCGCTCTATACTCTGAAGGAGTGGTTTCTTCTATGCCTCCAGCCTGTATTTGACCAGAAACAGCAGCAGAACCAGTTGCTAATCTTTCTGAAGCCTCAGAAGAAATAGCAGATATTCCCCTTTGAACCCTAGTTTGACCAGCCAAAAATCTTTGAAACCTTTGAGAGCCAATCATAGAAGCCATTGCAGCCCCAGCAGTAACACTGCCCAAGCCGCCTAATAATATCCCTCCAGCACCCAATGTAGTCCCAATCAGGTTGGAAACTGTGGGGTTGCCAGATTTCAATAACTGGTCAATCTCATCTATTTTTCCCAAAGTTTCTGTGTAGGACTGCATTAGTCTAGCGTTTTCTAACTCAGTGCCAGTAGGATTTGCTCTAGCGTTTGCGAGAGACTCTTGAACCTTTTGTTTCTCAAGATTTAAGGCAATGCTCATTCTTTCTTTTGTGTTTTCATTTATCTTTTTCAGTATGTTTGAAGACCTAGCCCTAGTATCAGCTAAATCATCTGCAACTGATTGAAAGCTACCCTGCCCTTTTACATGAAGCCTGGATTGATTTCTTTTCAATGCTTGCAACCACTGGTCTTCAGTAAACGCGCCTCTTACCCCGCCCTTTGTGCTTGCAGAAGCGGTAGCGTCAAGGAGGTTTACATAGACTCTCCATGCGTTTTTCTCTGCCTCAAATACTGCGGCCTCAGATTTTGGCAACTGCTTTGTAATTAGGCTATCAATTTCATCAAGAACATTTCTAAGGACAAAACCTCTTTGAGCGGCCTCTCCTCCCTGCCTAAGAAGATTTCTAACCTCTCTTGAATACCTATTTCTAAGGTCAGATATTGCCTGTCCAGAAATTCTATTTCCGTCTAATTTGCCTTCTAAAAACGCCCTTACAGTAGAGTCAAAATTTATTTTTTTGTCTCCATACAAAAGAGCAAATCCCTCACTATCAACATCGTTCATTCTTTTTTGAATTGAAGCAATGAAGTCATCAGCATTTAGGGTGAAGTTTCTATTCCTGATTACCCCAAAACCATCTTTCCAAGCGTTTTCAAGGAAAGATACAGCGTTTTGTATTCTTCCAGTTTCAATTACTTCATCAAATTCTTTCTGAAGGTCATCGCTCAGATTTCTTGGCGCAGAAGACTTTACTATATTTGTTCTGAACAGCTTTTCTTTTGCGTTAAGAATGCCCTGAACTACATTAGCCCTTGCAGACTCTATCGTTTGGTATCTCCTTTGAATTTGTAATTCTTTTTCTGGGTCTAGTTTTACGCCTCTTGCTACCTTGTTTTTTATTGATTCGGCAGTGCCTTTTATCCTTGTATTAATGTCTTCAACATATTTGTTTATGCTAGATAATTGAGTAATTCCAGTTCGTTCTTGTATTTCTGCAAAAGTTTTATCTCTGGCAGTAAGCAATGGTTTCTTCAAATTATCTAATTGACTCTTAATCATCCCACCAGCTATAGGAAGGCTTTGAGTAATAGAATTGTATATCTTTGTTAACTTAGAGTCCCCAGAAGCTATCAAAGGAACAAAATCCTCTCCTCTTCCAAGCTCTCTTTCTACTCGTCTTTGAGCCAATGCGGAAATCCCAGTGCCAAGACCCCTAAAAACTGTGTTAAATAGGATTGCTGTTTTAGCCCCGTCAAAGGCAGCCTGTTCAGCGTCCTCTCCTTGCAAGGAGTAACCAAATCCTGCTAAAGCACCGTAAGCGGCAGCTTGAGGAGAGCCAGCAGCTAAAGTCCTAATTGTTTGAGGAGTCGCTTGAGTTACCCTTTCTGCAACAGATGCAGCCCTAGAAGTTAATGGGGCAGATACTTGAGCAATCCTTGGAGATATTCTTTCTAGTACGTTTGATACTACTGGCAATGAGACTCTTGTTGCAGTTTCAGCAGCAGCACCTGGGAGACTTCCTGCTATACCGATGACTGTAGCAGCACCAGTTCCAAGAGCGTTTTCTTCTTGCCATTGCAATCTTTCGTTTTCTAGTCTGCTAACATTTTGTCTGTAAAAGTCTGAGTAGGAAGTTTCCCCACCACCAGAAACATCTAATGCTTTATCAACTAAAGCAAGGACAGCAGCAGAGGACTCTTCTGATAAACCAAACGTAATTGTGTCAGTTATGACAGCTTGAAACATATTTAGGTCAGTAGCTCTTGCAGACCTATCCTCCTCAAATCCAGGAAGGTCAAGAGACATATCAAACCACCAGTTATCCTGAGTAATTGGTGTTTGTTCAATAATATTTTCTTCAGCAACAGACGCAGGAATAGATTGCTGCTCAGAAGACTGAGAAACACTGACAGCAGGCTGAGGAGAACCCTCTCTTCTTCTGCGTATTTGCTCTTCTATTCTGCGGACTTCATCCTCAGTGGCTGTAATTCCTTGCTCTGCCATAACCTTTACTCAATTAAAGTCTCTTAAAAGTAATGTTGTCTGCTCTTGGGCCTGACATTCTTTCCCAATTACCATCATCATCTAAAACATAAATATTAGATGTTCCGTCTGGGTTTTCTAAAACCTCAATTTTTCCTTCATAGTCTGTTCCAGTTAAATCAAGCTCTGCTGGAAGGCCTAACTCAATAGCTAAAAAGTTTTGATAATGTCTCTGAACTTTATCTAGCTGCTCTAACAATATATCTAAGTCCATGTCTGAGCTAATAGAGCCAAGAGTGCTTGATAATAAAGACAATTCAATGTTAGAGACATTCCCCAACGCGCCTCCAGTTTTGCTTTCATCTCTCATTCTTTGGAGCCTACCAAAAGCAATATTTGCCTCAACTTCATCGAGCATCCTATCTAAGTTGGTTTTTGCTTGTGTTGCGTATGCTCCTAATAATGGTATGTCGCCAATTTGTTGAGCTGCTCTACTAGCGGCTCCAGTTGCAGTCATGTGACCTTCTGCGTAAAGCCTAGCAGCATCAATAGCACCTAATACACTTTGGTTTTCGCGTATCCTAAGAGTTTTTTCTGCAATCCATTCTGGTGATTGACCTGCTTCCGCTTCATTTGTTGAGGCATTAAGAGTTCCGCTAGGAGTGCCATCAACAGTCTGCCCAGGAGCAACATTCTGCAATGTCTGTTCATTTATCTGATAAACTAGTTCACCTTTTGCGTCTATCCCAAACAGCGTAGGAACACCGTTTATTTCTGTTTGAAAGGTAGTTTCAGCCCCAGCATCTTCAAATGTTTTAGTTTCTCCAGTAGTTCTGTTAAAAATTGTTGAGTTGCTTAACCTAGCCCAAGAGTCTTCACCCATGCCGCCTTTTTGATTAAGCAATTCCGCAGCCTTATCTGGAGTTATGAGCCTTCTTTCCAACAAAGAAGCTATATTCTCATTTCCACTAGCTCTTAAATCAGACACAAATTGCGGGATATTTCTTCTTGCTGTTTCTTGGTCTTCAAGATTTGATAGTCTATACATAGATTCTGCTGCATCTATACTAAATAGATAATCTTGTTGTTGAGCAGTAATAGCGTCCCTTTCTAATTGATTTCCTGCCCTTTGATACTGAAGGTCAAAAAGTTTATTTGCGTTTTCTCTTGCTTGAACAGAGGTAGTAAGACCCTCAACAGATTCTGCTACTTCAAAAGGAAGCAATGTCCTGGCCCTTTGTGTTGACGCTTCTGAAGCCGCTATATCAGCCTCAGCCTTTCTTCTTTGAAGCTCATCAGCTTGTCTCTGCCTAGTTACATCAGCGGCCATAGCTCTCATCTGAGCAGCTTGAGTTCCAAGTCCTAAATTTCCTACAGCTTGTGCAGCTTGGAGAAGGCTTTGTGGGTCGCTAGGGTCTACACCCTTTAGGGCTTCCTGAACCTTCTCAGACTGAGTTCTAACGTCCAGGCCCAACATTCCACCAACACTTCTACGGAACTGCTCTCTCTGTCGAGGCATATCGCGCATAATATCCGCAGCAAGGCCAGTTCGTACAAGACCTGAGCTTGGCTGGATAGTAGAGGCTTGAACCAAACCTTCTTCTAAAAGCCTACGTTGCTTTTGAGCAGGAGTCTCAATAATGTCGCTAAATAAAGATTGTATGTTAATAGCCATAATTATTTACCTTCAGAGAACTCCGATTGACCGCAAATACTCTGCGGTTGATTGCAGTATATTCGGGTCAGTAGAGCCGACTTGACCAGATATTGAGACGCTTGGAGCTTGTTGGGCCTGCCTCTCTGCCCTTAGCAAATCAAACAAGCCTTGGTATCTCTGACGTTCCAGTTGACCAAGAATGTCTTGATAACCAAGTTGTGCTTCTAGTGCAGCCTCGCCCAATCCAGCCTGTAAGCCAAGACCAGTAGCACCCAATGTAGTAGCAAGTCTTTGAGCTTCCAACTGAGGCTGTAGAGCGGCTGTGAGTTGCTGTTGAGGTAGATAAGCTCCAGCAAGAGCAGCAAGACCAAGCTCACCAAAGAGTCCTGCGCGTTGTCTAAACTCACCCAAGCCAGCAAGAGTCTGTTGAGAGCGTAGTGCCTGCTCAGCTCTAGCCTGTTCCATAGCAGATACCGCAGAAGCAGCACGTTGTTCTTCTATGGCTTTACTTAGAGCTAGTTGCTCAGGAGTTCCACCAAACATAGAAGTCTGGACACCCAGTCTACCCTGTCCTGCTAGTCTTTCTTCTAACTGAAGTCTAGCTCTTTCCCTTTCAGGAGCCTGCATAGCTTCCAATCTTGAAAATATGTCAGCTTCTCTAGCAGCCATTTCCCCAGCTTGAGGGGTTAACATTCCAATCACTGAGGCTTGTTCTGCCGCCCTTTGAGCGGGGTCACCTAAGAAGTCAAAAGCCTGCTGACCAAACCCGCCCAGACTACGCATCAATCCCATTTCTTCAGGGGTTACTTGAGCAGTCATACCCTCTGGAGTAAATGCAGCAGTAGCACCCGTAGGAGTAGTTACGGTAAAGGGTTTAAACTGAGCCTGTCTTTGGACTTCCCCTATCAAACCGCCTTCATAGGTAGGGAAAGTAGGAGAACCAGTAACACCAGTCAAAGCCTGTCGCTGCATTTCTTCAATGCGTTCCATAGCCTGACGGTTCATAGCCTCCTGACCTAGCCCAGCCACTAAACCACCAAGAGTTCCTCCAATAAGGCCAGTGTCTTGAAGGAAATCTCCAGCTCCGCTAAGTATTTCTTCTAATGTAGGCATCAGTAAGTCCCTCCATCAATAGTGCCAGTGAATGTTCCTGACACTGTGAGGTTTGCAGCAGTCGTAGTTCCCGTAAATGTCGGGCCAGCTAGATTAGCCTTAGTAGCTACCGCTGTTGCTATGTTATCAAATTCGGTGTTCACTTCAGTTCCCTTCACCACTTTAGCAGGATTGCCTGACACCAGGGCATCCTTGGCGGCAAAGTTAGTTGTCTTCGTATAATCAGTCATTAGACAATCCTTCCAAGTAGTGCATGAATGTTTAATTGTTGAATAGCTATAGACTTACCATCTACCGTAGTCTCAACCCCTACGGACACGACAGCACCAGAACCAGAAGTGTTTATCTTCTGTCTGTTAATCAGATTCAATGAACCAGAATACTCAGCTTCAGTGTTGTATTCAGAAATATTGTATTGAGCAGCGTTATTAGCAGGTAGCGTATATGCCTGCTTCTTATAAGCATTTGTATAGTCATAGGCCCAGTTCAATACGACTGTAGCCTCAGCTCCATCAAAAGTAGTTAAATTTACTTTCTTTAGAAACTTAAGTACGGAGCTATCCCCAAATGCTAGGGGATGAGAGAAATAACTTAGCTGATAGGAACTGGTGTTATCCTGATAAGTATCATACTGAGCGATGCCACTTGCATTGCCAATATAAATAGTGTCATCCACCAGATTAGTGAAACATAGTGATGCGATGCTAGACCAAGTGGTAGCTCTATACGAGCCATCTTGGAGAGGAAACCTTGTATCAAAGACATACACCGCTTGAAGGGACGGAAAGTTAACAAGGACAAACGCCTCTTTAGGCGAATAATGTAATGAGATATTTCCCGTTTCACTAGCTACCAGATTCTTAACGTCATTGTTGACGTTCTTAGATACATCCCCAATGGGTGAGGACTTTTCCTGAATGGTTCTTGCAAGACTTCTTACGCCTGAGCGGTCTAAAAAGATTAAGTCCTTACCTGTAGATACTACGGCATCCCTAGATACACAGCCTATGTTAGATATGGTATCCGCTAAGGTCATGGTAGAAGGAGAATCTGCCCCTTCGTAAATAAGGATAGCGTCCTTACCAAAGATAACTAGGAATCCATTGTGGGCAGATAGAGCTACAATCTCATCATATCCATTGGGCCAGACCTTAGATACGTCTATGGAACCACTAGACCCACCAGTCCAAACAGTCCCATCCAATAGGTCACTCCAGTAAATAGTAGACTTATCACTAGCAAAGTCAGCCACCCACAATCTACCAAAGCCTGCGAGGACTTCGTTACCCTGAGGAGGTGTACCCGCAGAACCAGAATGTGCTGACATAGTTTGAACAGCACCCGCAGTATTGGAATAGACTAGGGGTTCCTGTGACCTTTGGAAGAAATACGCCTTATCGTTAAAGTTAACTATCTTCCAGTTATCATCAGATATTGTGTAAGACCCAGGAGTTGCATCAGTAAGAGTAGTAGTCCCTGAGAATATCTTGCTATTCCCAGCGGAGAATATAACTTCATTCCCACCTGAATCTCTAAACTGGTGTACGGCTTCTATACCCAAAGAACTTCCTAATACAGAAGAACCATTGGTAGACACCATAGAATAACCTTTACGCGCAGCAACCCGTCCCTCTTTGTCAATAATGCAGTTATCCGCAACTGACGCAAAGGTAGGGTCTTGGGCTAACGGGGCATCTTGGGTATTAATCCCCGCAAAGCCTGGAGCCGTAATGGTTATGCTTTGTAGTTTCTGGGCCATTATCGTACCTGAAAGGTTAACTCAGACGGGTATCTGTTAGCGTCAAAAGAAATAGCATCAGATAGGGCAGTAGAGGCTACAGCGAATTGTTCCGCAGCACTCTGCCCACCTGTCTCACCCCTCTCCCTAAGAGCCATAGCGTAGGCTAATTGGATTACGGGGTTAGTGGGTACTGACAAAGTATCTGAATCGTTAGACAAATCAGTCTGGGGTTTAGCTACGTCAAACCTTAAAGCGTATATGGCATCAGGCTGCGGATAGACCTGAATTTGTAAATCCCTATTAGAGTCTACACCTACAAATGTAAAGTAATCAGGCGAACCTGTTATTGGAGCGGTGTTATAGTTTACGTTGTTAAAATACTCTTTACTTCTAAGGTGCATGAATCTTTTGGACGTAGTGTTCATTACGTCTTTAACTACTGCCAAGTCACCACTACCTGTAAGTGAGTAGGTATCCGTCCCGCTTACAGTATTTATGGTTATAGAATCTCTAAGGGCAGTCCAGTCAAAAGAGTTCTCAACTATCTTCTTAGCGTCATTAACTAAGTCACCAATCAAATGGGAGTAGTCTGTTTCGTTAACAGTTGTAACTGTATCCTCCCGTAATCTGCGGAGGACGTTATTAATTAAGTCTAAGTATGTCATTAGAATCGCCTTCCTATAGATTGAATCATTCCCAAAGCCTGAGCTACGTTATCTAGCTGTTTAAGTTTTGGCTCAAATAATTCTCTTGAAAACATCTGTTCGGTTACAGGAGTATTTTGAATAATAGCTAACAATCCCATCTGAGGAGTTGGCTCAGGTGTTATCTGAGGAGTTGGAGTCTCAGTCAGGATTTGAATAGGCGTCTCAGGAGGTGGCGTATCGTCTCCTGGAGGCCCAGTAAATATCCCACTTGGCGGCTCATCATCTGGCTCAGGTGTTGGAGTGGGCGTTGGAGTGGGTATTGGAGTGGGTGTTGTAGGGGTTGTTGGCGTTGTGACTTTAGGAGTTCCACCAGTATCTCCCATACCATCACCATCCCCCGCTCCATTTCCAGCGGTATCTCCAGTGCCTTGATTCTCAATCGCAGTGCCAGATTCCGCAGCAGCTTGGTTAATAGACTCAACACTGTTACCTGTAGCATTGGCTACTTCCTGAACAGATATGCCCCTGTCGTTAACAATATCTACAACACTGTTTATTGCTTCTTTGTTAAAGGCTCCAAAAATATCAAAGGCAGTATTAATAACCTCTTCTAAACTAAGGTCATCTGTTTTGGTCTTTTTCCAAATTTTAGAAGGGTCATCTGTTACAACGCCTGGAACTTCTTCAACCAAGTCAACCATTTTTGGTTGTTCATCAGTGTCTGCTTTAGGTTCATCAGTATCTGCTTCAGGCTCAGGAGGCCCAACAAAAGGCTGCACTGGCCCAACAAAGTCACCAAGGTCAGGAACAGCAAGAGTTACTTCACTAGCTGTAGTGTCAGCAAATACATCTTCTTCAGGGAGTTTATTCCCATACACATCGTATCCAGCAGCCATCAAGGCAGCATCCACCTCTGAACGTGGAATGCCTAAAGTTTGCTCTACAACGTGAGAAGAGTAACCAGACTTTCTTAGATATTCCGCTAAAGCATCTGCTTGTTGGTCTTGAGGAACGGTATATTGAATATCACGCAAATCCCTCTGAGCAGCCTCAAACATCTCCTCAGCTTGCGTATACATACCCTCTGTTTCCATGTATGCACGTTGCGCGGCATCTTGAAGTATTGCGTCAAAGATACCAGCAAAAGGGACATACCCGCCTTGTGGGCCACTAGGACTATCAATAGGCATTACTCTTCCTCAACCATGTTAGCCAGCATATAGTGGACGTTGTATTGCAAAATCCCTACTAGATATACTGGGTCTAATCCTTGCTCAACCTTTTCTACACACCATTCGTTAAGCTCAGAATCAGCTAGTTCTGCTAGAGCGTCCATCTTGTTGACAGGAAACTCTACGACAGACATTTTAGTCTTCTTTACAAACAGGTTCCCAAGCTACTATAGGAACTAGGTCAAAAAGGTTATTAATGGTGTTGTCTAAATTCTTGGCAGTTTGTAAAGGACATAAAGCCTCCTCAACTTCCCTAGCTTTCTTGCCCATTTCAGTAGCGTTAAGAGAACCGCAACCAGTAATAACTAGAACAAATACAATCAAAGCTATTAGGGAGATAGCCCTTATATCGTCTTTAACCATCATTTGAATAACCCCTTTGCCCACTGATAAACCCTTACTGGTGTCCACATAGCCCACTGTCCTATTGGGTGGACGTTACACACAGCTAGGGCTTCTCTGAATATCTTATCTGCCATTCTCTGGTCTATACCGTAGAACTTTTGTCCTGTTGCGGTACATAGATAATCGTGAACAATCGCAGCTCTACGATTCTTTGCATTGGCTACAGGGACTAGCCATCGGAACAATCTTGGAACACTAGCTAGGTCAGTAAAAAATCCAGCAGGGACTTTAATCTCCTGGCCTAGAGTTTCGCTGTAGTATTTAAGGGGAGTTAACAGTCTCCAACCCTTATCAACAGGCTCCATGATTAAATTCTCAGTGACAAAGTGGCTCAAAGTTTATCCCCTACAGATACATAGGCTACGATAAGAATCCAAAACAGCCTTTCAGCAAACGCAATTACTGGATTAATTCTGGATATTTTCTCATCCATTGAATTAACCCTTTCTTCAATTTTAGTTTGCCGACTGAAGATAGTAGTGAGTCTTTCCTCAACCCTAGCCAAAGAGACTACTGCCTCTTGAAGCGAATCAATCTTCTGCTCGACTCTCCGTAGTCTATCTTCAGTCATTTTTATTCCAACGCTCAAAAAGTATTTTTAATCAAGATGTCTTTCAACTGACTCGTCTACAGTCTCCAAAGACTCTTTTAACATCTTCAAGAATGAATCTTTACCAACCTGTAGTTGTTGAAGCTGGAAGCTCATATTGGCAATCTTCCTGTCCAAATCCAAACAATGATTGGTTAGGGAAATCTGCTGTTCTGTAAAATCAGCAGTGTCGTATTCAACTTCGTCAATCGTAATCATCTGAGCTTTGTTGTCTTTACT
>Ga0255781_10004268_pt1 | contig 10871 bp, 7 predicted proteins | sample 101ome_21_FD_179979 | JGI IMG/M metagenome (GOLD analysis project Ga0255781, IMG submission 179979) | Coastal salt marsh microbial communities from the Groves Creek Marsh, Skidaway Island, Georgia - 101413BT metaG (version 2) | ecosystem: Environmental > Aquatic > Marine > Intertidal zone > Salt...
GATGTTGGAGACGATGAAACGCGAGGTTCCATCGCTATCAGTGATTGTTATCGACGACTACATCAGCACGAAACAACACTGCGCCAGCATTATTAATCAGACCGGAAGTGCTATCGCTTGCAAGGATTCGAGCCATGTTGCGTTTTTCCCGGGCATGTTCCCCAGAGAGGAGATTTATCGCCAAAGACTCGAGGAACTTGCTACGGAGTGGGTACGGAAGACAGACCTACTATGTATGTCTGACAGCATCCGAGACTGCCATGTCGTAACGCCTGACGGCCACCCGATGTTTGTTGACTCGCATCATCTTACATTCGAGTTTGCGAGTTATATCGGTGATCTTCTGCGCCAAAGAAATCCTGAATGGTTACAGAATCTATAAAACCGTTAGCTGCAAGGGTCCAGTTCTGCCTCTTTTGCGGTTAGACGAAAATATCAGAGACCACGGCGTGCGTTGTGCTGTGCTTATGCAGCGTGCTGCACATTATTGGTTTTTAAAAGAACGTCATCGGCTTCACGCTTCGAATGCCCCTCAGCAGTTGCTAGAAGCAGTGACCAGTAGAACATATGCAGTCAACCTGGTGTCCGGCGTGTATGCTTCATCGGCCGGCTACTCAACGTAGCGGTGCTCGAAGTATTCACTGAGCAAAGAGGATGCCGCGCGAATGTCTGGATCAGCCTCACAATTCGGGTAGCTATCAAAGCACTCATCAAAGAGACGTTCTTTTTTAAAATACTCCCTTGCTAGCCGGTTATTACTCTCTCTGAAGAGCTCATAAAAATTCAGGGCGCGTGCGCGAATGGGCTTGTAGCCCGGCCCAGCAGCCACGCTCTCAAGATATGCGGCTAGCTCTCGCCTTTGTGCAACAAGCTTGAGCCTAGATTCCGACCCCATGACCTCGTTAAACATCATCAATGCTAATTGGGCGTTCGCACTCAGTGAAACATTTGGCTCTCCTTTCTCATCGAAATCGAGAGGCACACCAAGTTGAGTCTCTGAGAAGTCCTTCACAATGTCGCCACCTACCAACTCTGATCGATCAAAGATTCTCAAGTGCATGGAAGCGCTGCCAAAAGCTAACGACCACCGCTTGAATATCCCGTAGTAGTCGTACAGGGGTGGAAGTCGCCCACCACCCTTGGTTGTTGGGAACTGTCGCCGCGGGGACCCGGCGCGCAATTTCTCATTGATCCTACTTACTGCCATCTCATCTTGGCGCCTGAGATAACAAACCACGCGAACTTCAGAAAATCGGGTGCTCAAGAATTGAGCTAATTCAATAACTGCTTCATCTGTCAGCACCCTTGAAGAGAAATGCTCAGAGGACAGCACATATGTGTCGTGCCGTTCGCCTGCAGCCTCTATTTCATCGCAGAACTCGGAGAGCGTGCGGTCTCTCCATGCTAAAAACTTTTCAGGTTCCGCCAAATCATGCCTGACAAGAAAGTCGTCGGAGACCCTGAAGGGAGTAAAAACCGCAGCCAATCGTCGACTATTAAGGTCCCCCGGAGCGCCCGCATAAAACATTCCCTGCTCTGACAAAGAATCTCTCAGGCCACTTAGGGCCGATTGCAGGGCAGTGGTGCCCGTCTTCTCAGTACCTATATGAAGAACACAACGCATGAAACAGTAAACAAAACCTCCGCTGGTGAGATCATGACGAGCATTTATCGCTTCGCGGCAACGACTGATGATTCATCATGCGGCGTGGATTGGCCTCTTCAGGAGCGGGGCCTGTCTTCGTCTCCACACGGGGCTCATGACATGCTCTTGCGGCCGTGAATGGAGTATGGCGGAGAAGGAGGGATTCGAACCCTCGATACGCTATTAACGTATACTCCCTTAGCAGGGGAGCGCCTTCAGCCACTCGGCCACTTCTCCGTATTTTAAAATCAAGGGCGCGGGTTCCCTGTGCTAACCCTTGAGCCTACCTGGCCACAAAAGTGGCTACTAACTACCGCCAGGAAGCATGACTGCTGTACTTGCGGAGGCGGGAGGCTAACACACCTTCAACCATCCGTGATATTACCTTAGCCTAACCGTTCATTGTAGTCGCCATTCACGCCTTACCCCACCCCCGCGCTCACCACCAGCGGTGGGGCATACCTCGGCAACAAATGCGAGATACGGTTGTGCCGTAACGAATGAGGCTCATGCTTTTTGTCAGCTAGCCCCATTCCAATGGCAAATAAAAAATTTGACGTTCTGTGAGGGTGAGATAGCTTACTTGTTAGTCATGTAGGTAAGCCGCACTGCTCATGACACTGTGCACGATCATGGTCCAAGCTCGAATCACGCCCCTGGGGTCGTTAACCCCGCTAGAGTAGCGTGCATAAATTGTCTTCGTGAGAGACGATCTCTGGTATTGAATCTTTTCATCAGTGCCTCGAGTGATCACAACAAACAAAAATGTATTCGTTCATTGTCGTTACTACTGGAGGCTCCTCTATGGCCAACTCCGCCATTGCCTTGACTCGATACGCCAGTGGAGCAAAGTCAGTATTGAGAGCGGCTCATTCAATGGCGTCTGGGGTCAAGAACACCAAGAGGTTCGGGAACGTATTTGAGCCATAGCGGCAGTTTCTCTCTTTTATGCCAGGCCTTAGGGATTTTTTGCGAAGCGGGCTCAGAGGGGCACTCCCCCTCTTCCAACCAGCCCAGTGCGGTCCGAAATGAGTCTTCTTGAGGGTCCGCGAAAGGCCGGGACAGGTCGTCTTCTGCTGCACACAAGGTGAAGCGACCCGTGTCAGCCAAGCCGGTGTAATAGCCCCCGTCGCCCTCTCCATTCAGCACCTCAAAAGATACCAGTCGTATGCGCGCGTCACAGCCGGGCTGATCAAACGCATACTGGCCGACCGCCTTCCCGCGGGTATTGGTTCCCACCATGACCACCTCGACATGAGGCGCCAGACTATTGATCACCAATTCGCTGGCCGAGGCCGTACCGCGAGTCGTAATAAATACAAAGCGGATTGGATCGAGACTCTCGGAAAAACGGTCAAAATACGCATAGTCGTTGTAATCAGCGCGCCAATCATTATGAGACAAAAAAAAGGAACGCTGTCGGTTGGCAAGCCGCCCACCAAGGAGATCCAGCATCAGATCGGCGATACTGAGAAGGCCTCCCCCGTTATATCGGAGGTCAATAATAAAATCGGTGACCCCTTCATTCAAAAAAAACCGACTGGCACTGATCAACGGTAGCCGAGCAGAAAGCGTGAATTGGCGAAAGTTTAGATATCCGACAGGGCTTAATCCGGACCTATCAATCAACCTGGGTGCTTCTGCCAGAGCAGGGGGGTCCAGTTCATCCTTTTCGACATAGATCTCTAAAATCGCATCTCCACCATCCCTCAGGCGGAAGCCTCTACCCACACCGCGCTCAGAGGGTCCAAACACCTCTTCCATAGACGCATTACGCTGCATCAATGATTCCCAAGTTTCGAACCCTAAACCGGTATCGACGGCCAATACCTCCATACCTCGCCGGAAACCGGCGTCGTGCGCCGGTCCGCCTTCGAATACATCAGCCAGAAACAGTTCGTCATTGGGCCCTACGCCCGAGCGAAAGCCGAACCCAATGTAAGCGCCCGATGTAAAGTTCGATTCATCCTGTTGACGCGTCGTTAAGTAACTAAAACCCGGATCTCGACCATCCGCCGCTAACGGCTCCGTCAAGGCACTCAGGTATTGCTCTGCTGTAGCAAAGTCCGTCGGGTACACGTCAGCAAGCTCGTCGTTCCACAAGTACCACTCTCTGACGACTTCCCCAACCCAATCCTTCCTAGATGCTTGCCCACAGGGAGAAGGATCCGTGCTTCGAAATTCATTTAAAGTCGTGAGGAGCCGGCTGAACTGAAGCTCCGGGGCAGCGAGAAGCTCCGCAGGGAAAAAAGCCGCGAGGCACCCCAGGAGCCATAACGTGGCGCCTGCGCAACGATGATGAATTGGAACCCTCAAATGTAAATCTGCCACTGGATTTCTCCCTTATAGAGGCCATAAGCGCCACAGTAGATGCGCTTGTCTCGCTAAACCGGGGCCTGCTCTGTGGCGCTGACATTTACCAGCACAAGCACCACCATTCCCTGTGAAGCAGACGCGCTCATTTTTTACATTTCTGCCAATAACTTAGAACAGTGTAGACAAATCGGCCGACTCGGCCGAACATAGAATCGCATGATCTTGCCAAAACTCTCAAACATAGTGTGCGTTACGGGGCTATGCGGCCTTGGAGCTCTCTGCGGTTGCGCGACAGTGGAAGAAGTAGCCCCCTGGGACAGAGGCTATCTCGCTGAAGCTGGCATGCAATGGGACATGTTAGCGAGAGAAGCTAAGCTCGAGGGACATGTCTACACCAGCAAAGAGGCCTCGAGCGGTGGCACGGGCTCTGCGGGCGGCGGCTGCGGCTGCAACTGATCGGCACATTTATGCGTCCCCTACCCGCCAGATCCCCACTCGTCAGGCGACTCAGCCAAACGGTTGCCGCTCTGCCGGTTTATCACGGCTCCGTGCTTGCTGACGCGCCGCCCGCGTACACCGAGGTAGGCGTTCGTTACACACAGTACGCGGAAGATTCACTAAGCGACGACAAAGTACTTTTCGGTTCACCCGACCGATACGACATAGACATTACCCAGCTGTGGATTGAAGCCCCTTTGGGCGCCAGCTGGGCCGTCGCTCTCGACCTGCAGAATGACTACCAGACAGGTGCCTCTCCTTGGTTTGTAGGCGCCACTGCAGACGGTAGTCCCGGGGTAATCATGTCCGGGGCGAGCATTCAGGACAACCGCGTCGAGGTAGGGATTACCACCCGTTATTTTTGGGCAGACGGTAACGCCGGGTTCAATGTCGTTCACTCCAAAGAAGACGACTACGAAGCCTTGGCCTGGTCTATGGATGCAGCTTGGAACACCAATCGCAACGCCACGACTTGGTCTGTGTCCGCCAGTAGCTCACACGATACTGTTGAACCCACGCAAGAAAAAATTCCGGTTTTCATTGACAGCGAGACACTAGATACCCACTCACTCTATTTCGGTGTCAGCCAGATCCTCAGCCGCACAGCCGTAGTCAAAGTCGGATTGAGCTACACCTACAGCGAGGGCTTTCTGAGCGACCCCTATAAGCTCCGCGACCAAAGACCCGAAGAGCATCATCGCTATACCCTGGCAACGGGGTTACGACAGCATTTCATCTCTCTTGGGGGATCTCTCCACGCGGATTACCGCTATTACAGCGACGACTGGGGCTCAAAATCGCATACTGTCTCATTGGGGTGGGTGCAACCGTTCGATCGCCACACCATAAACCCCTATGTTCGATATTACAGTCAGGGGCAGGCTGATTTCTTCAGCCCTATCGCTGACTTGACTTCTAATCATTACTCGGACGACTACCGCCTCTCCTCATTCGGAGCGCTGACGGCAGGCCTGCGATGGACCATCGAGCTGGGTGACTGGATAGCGGAAGCTCAGGTTGAACGCTACGTCAGCAATCACGGCTGGAGCACTTATAGCGGCGACGAAGCACCGGCGCTGGTCGACTTTTGGCGAGGTACTGTCGGGATTATCTGGCGCTTTGATTGAGGACGCGCAAGGCATCACCCAATCGTTCAAGATCATGGGTGGCCCTGCCCGAGTCACCATCAATTCGGTTCACCATAGCGCGCACGCGATAAAGATCACCATCGATGGGGTTATGTCGCGTTTACTTGCCCTCGAGGCGCGGTACAGTCGTTTCAAACCCGACAGCCTTATTTCTCAGATTAACGCTAGAGCCGGCACAGGCGTCTTCACTCCAATTGATTTGGAGACGCAATCTCTAATCGATCTATCAGACCAATTATGGCGAGAGACCAACGGATTATTTGATCCGACCGTCGGCGTAATGAATCAGCTGTGGGACTTCAGAACAGGAAGAGCAAACACCCACGTGCAGTTGGTTGATCTTTTAGAGAAGGTAGGCTGGGATCGAGTGGAGATTGACGAGAGCGGCATTCGCCTTCCGGAGGCAGGTATGGAAATCGATTTTGGCGGCTTAGTGAAAGAATTCGCCGCAGACGCTGCGGCCGCCATACTCCGAGAGGCGGGATTCCAGTCTGCGTTAATTGAACTCGCGGGTGACATTGTGGCGATAGGAATGAACTCCCATGACGGACCGTGGAAAGTTGGCATTAGAGACCCTCAAGGGCCCGCGAATAGTATTGTGTCCGTGAAGCTCACCAATGCAGCAGTGTGTAGCAGTGGAAATTACGCGCGCCGCTTTTACCACAAGGGAAAATTCGTCAGCCATTTGCTTCATCCTCGAACTGGACAACCCATTGATGGACCTTGCTCAGTGACGGTGGTCGGAGAGTCCGCGCTGATAGCTGGCGCACTAGCCACCGTAGGCTGCCTTCAAGATGAAGTACATGCTGAAAGCTGGCTCCGCCAGTCAGGGCTTCCTTGGCTAATGATCGATAAAAAGAATCAGTGTTATGGCCCCCTTGGCTACCGCCCTTCCAAACCTTCGTGACGGGCGGTGCTTAGCGCGTCGGCAAGTAGGCAAAAGCGGTTAGCTAAGGCTAGCCAACGTGCACCGTCGCCGTTAAAGTGGTGGAAAAACCAGAAGGAGTTACTCATGCTCAGCTTTGCATTACGACCGATTCTCGCCCTCATATTTTTGACTGGCGCCTCATTTATCCAAGCTCAAGATCTCGGATGTTCAAGCGCGGTCTCGTTGAATGGCGGCACGATTGAGGTCGAGGCCGACGCATCGGGTGATGATACTGAAAATATCCAATGCGCCCTCGACGCGGCCTCGGCCGGTGGCTACCGTAATGTTTCCCTGACCTCCACGGATTACAGCATTGGTGCCATCGCCGTCACGGGGTTTGTGGGTGATCTCACGGGTCGCAGTAAAACCAATACTACCGTGACGATTCAGGATTCCTCACTCACTTGCGATGGAGCAATGGGAGTTGCGCTAGAGTTTCGCCTCGGTACAGCGTCGGTACGGAATATGACCCTCTCCGTGGATTCCCCTTGCGGAGACGGCGGTTCGGCCAGTGTTATTGCGTACTACTCAAATCCTGACCAATGTAGCAAGCGTGCTACCTTCGGCAACGTGGACAGAGTTGTGATCACCGGCGCGGGCACATCAGGCTTGGACGCCGTGACGGGTGTGTTAATGGAGGCTGCTCCCGGATGCGACGCGGATAACGAGCGGATTACGGGCACCCTCAAGGTTAACCGTTCCGACATGGTCAATCTGGATTTTGGCGTAATCAGCTCAGTTGCGGCCGGCGGTCAGGTCGACATCAACTACAACACTTTTGAGGAGGTGGGGTTGCCGCTTACGATACTTGATGCATCGCAGAGCACAACTATCCTCAGTAATACCTTTAGCTTTAACGACGTGCCCGGATACCCCGCTGGCTCAGGGCTCGGTACCACCGCTGTGTTTATCGCGAGCACGCAGGATTCACCTAACAGCAACAGCACAACCCTGAAAAACAATCAATTCAACGATGGTGGCGCTTCAACGTCGGGGTACGGAATCTTGGTGGGGCAATATGAGAAGAGTATCAACCACACAATGTTGGTCAGCGGCAACACGTTCACTGGCAACTCAGCCAGCACTGAGGGCTCGGGATTAGCGGCCATCGATACTAAAGATGGTCTGGTGTCAGGTAATCGCTTCTCGGGCAAAGCTGGCACGTGGGTAGACCTTCGCAGCGGATCTTCTACAGACGGCTTCGCAGGTGGCGGCGTGACGGGCTGGGCGATAGTGGCCAACAATTTCTCTGCCTCACAAGCCACGACTGATGTGCTTTTGGGTACACGAACCTCTGGCATCGTCGTGGGAAAAAATCAGAACCTGCCCATCGTCGATGATCAAACCGGCAACAACGACGTGCTTGAAAGTAGCTCTGGTAGCTGGACATCGACTTGGGGGAGCGCTCGAAGCTCAGTCGATACCAGTGCCCGGACTCGCTTCGACCAGCAGCTACAGACACTAACGGCGATGCGAAAGCGCCGATAGCAGGTGCTTGGACTGCGCGCACATCGCGCCAAAATGTTTAGCAAGAGGGCCCTCCGGGCCCTCCGCGCAAAATCACACTCTTACGCTCGCCGATGTCGACCTTCACCTAGCCGGGAGAAGCTTTGGTTGACTTCTCCCTGCCCTTATCAGTTAACGGCGCTACATCGCACGAAATCAGCTTTGCTTGGGACTTGCTTTCCCCCAGCGTCGGCCCACTAATCCCATTAGCAGCATCAGCATCGCCAGACCCCACGCGTTCAAAGTGGGGATAGCATTCGGGCGTGAGTCTGCAGCATCGGCCGCCACTACTTTTTCTGCGCCGGATTGACTGCCTCTCGCAATAGCAACATCACCGCTTGACGCAGATCCACCCAACGTGAGAACCGTCTCCAGCAAACTGAGGAAAGTAGACTCAGCTTGACTATTGAAAGGTAATGTCCCCACCGTAATCTTCCCGGCTGCGCGCGACTCACTTTGCCGAGGTGGCGTTACGTCTGAATACACTCCCGCAATACTGCAATTGTAAGACTGATCAGTGGGTAATCCCCTTACCTCAACCGGCGAACTCGTTCCTCTTCCGGAAAACAAATATTGCGTCTGAGCAATGCCCCAACTATTCAGGGTCCCATCATCTCCAGCAAATCGATCTTCAATATGTAGAGACCAAGTGCCAGAAAGTGTCTCGCCAGCTAATTCCGAAAACGGCGTTTCTGCGCGAAGGCTGGTTGGGAATACGCCTATAACGTCATCAGCACTGTCATCGGTATCAGGATCCCTCAGGGTAATCCTCTTTCCACTGGGCGTCTCAAGTTCTATCAGTAAGTCGCTCCGCCAAGTGTGTGTAATATCCACTTCAACTTCGAATTCATCAGGTGACACTTCACCTTCTGCCGATAAGCTGATCTGTGAGGTTACTGCTTTTGAATCATCAATTGTGAAGGCGGGCGCTGTCGATCCTGCAACGGTTCTGGGGGCAGTTACCGCTTCACCTGTAAGGCTCCAGCTGTTCAGAACTCCATCATCACCCTCATATCCATCGCTGACCTCCAATCGCCATTCTCCAGAGGGTAATTCTCCTGCCATAGCGGAAACCAAGTATGTCTCCTTGACATCCTGAGACTGGTCTAAGCCATCAAAATCTTTGAGCGTAGCAACGGTACCCGACGGGGAAATCAATTTGATAATCACATCACCGCGGTAGGTGTGAGATATATCTACCGACACGCTCACGCCTGTGGGCGAGATGAGGCCGTCTCCACTCAGCGAAACCGATGAGGTGATTGATTGCGTATGATCAAAACCCTGCGCACTAGTTGCAGAACCTGATACTGGCGAAATTGCAGGTTCACCAACACAAACTGCATCGTAATAGTTGACGCCGTTGGCTGCGCCAGGAGAGAAATCCAAGCTGATGACCGTATCGCTCTTAACAGAGCCCGTTACATTCTCAGGTGCGGGGACCTCTGGAGTTGCTGCGGCGCTGCTGTTGAGCGCAAAGTCGGCAGCTGATATGTCAAAGAAAATGTTATCACGCCCTCTGACCATCAGCCGAGCCTCATCGGTATTGATGCCAGCGGGGAATTCGACTCGCGCATAGCCATCGTTGGCCACCGTGGCAAAGGGTGTTGATTGAAATGTCGCCCCGCCGTCAATGGATAAATAAAGTTCAACCTCTTTGGCCAAAATGGGCGAAACGTCTGTCTCGCCGACATTCCATCGGACAGTGCCCACTTTTCCCAGAGAGCCCCCTAAATCAGGCTCTGCCAATGAAAATGATTTGCCAACTAGCGGTGCCGCAGCCACTGTAATCGCCGTATCGTCTGAGTTTCTTCCACCCAGGCCATCGCGAGCCGTCAGGGTAAAATTCATATCGCGTGACTTGCTTGGCGATTTTTCAGCGTCTGTAAAGTCTCCGGAGACCAAGGTTGATAACCTCGGTAAATACCGTTGGCCACTTTCAACAGGTGCATAGACCCGAAAAAGTGGAATGGAGCCATTATCCGGTGCAGATAAGGCAGCAGCGGGACCCAAATCCCGCTGCTCCCATGAATAGCTCAGAACATTCCCGTCAGAATCCGCCCCTGATCCCGCCAAAACCAGCGCCGTATTAGCAGGCACTATGTACTCGGCACCCGCTTCGACTTCAGGGTGGCTATTGCCGGTATCACTTGTCACACCGCATGTCGCGCCAAAACCCTCGACATAATCGGCCGCTTGCTCATAGCTGATCGAATGAAACATCGGGTCTGCATTGTTATTCTGCAAATGAGCTTGAGGCACATTGTCCCCTGGGCAGATTCCTGAATAACTCATGATGGTGGTGCCAGAGCCCGGCTCAAAAGCCGTGCTACTGGCACGTTGCTCCACGCAATCAACATGACTTGAGTTGAAAGTGTGAGACATACTGAATTGATGCCCAATCTCATGGGCAACGTAGTCAACCGCAAAAGCGTCGCCGCTGACCCCACCAGATACTCCTCTGGCCTTGTAATCGTCATCGCAAGGGCCCGTGCTGGCCAAGCCTCCGGGGGACGTACTAAAGGTGTGGCCAATGTCGTAGTTTTCTGAACCAATTATTTCATCGATAACCTTCTGAGATTCGTCAATCAGCACCTCGGTATCGCCATTACCTTCAAAATCATCGGTATCAGGATCTGTAAAAATGATCAGATCGTTGTTATCGATCAGCGTAAATCCCACCGACAGTTCGGCGTTAAAAATTCCGTTGACGCGATTAATCACCTTGACCACGGCGGAAAGGGCTCCGTCGACTGAGCCACCGTGATTCTCGCTGTACTCTCCGGTTGTCGCCACCGCGATGCGGTAGGTGCGAAGCTCTGCGCCTCTG
>Ga0255781_10004269_pt1 | contig 10869 bp, 7 predicted proteins | sample 101ome_21_FD_179979 | JGI IMG/M metagenome (GOLD analysis project Ga0255781, IMG submission 179979) | Coastal salt marsh microbial communities from the Groves Creek Marsh, Skidaway Island, Georgia - 101413BT metaG (version 2) | ecosystem: Environmental > Aquatic > Marine > Intertidal zone > Salt...
TTCTCAAACCGTCCTAAAATGTGGCAGTGCAATTGCCTGCACACGCACCCAATCATACCGGTGTTTAACTTCGATATCTCCGGCCACCCTCTGAGTAAAACTTTCGAGAGTAAACTCATCTCTCGCATCAGTTGCAGTTGCAAATCGTCCGGCAAATCCGTGTACTCGACGAGACCGGTTCTGCGAGGGACTAAAACGACCCACGGCCACGTGGAGTCGTTGTTTAAATAGACGTCCGATAACGGGAGAGCGCAGACGAAGTGTTTGTCGCCTTTGAGCGAGGGCCAGATTTCAAACGGTTGTTGTTCTTCTTCTTTGGTGCTCATTGTGTTTGATATACGTGCGCGCGCTTTTGTGTTGTTAGTTTTTTCTTGATGAATCAAATTTGGAAAAAAAAGTTGAAATGAGTCTTCACTTCGAGGACGGACGAATACACACCGTCGCGCGTCTTACATCCAACACACGCGCGCGCGCGATATATGGCGCGCGAAGACGAAATCGAGGACGACGTGGAGGTGCGCGCTCTTTTCTCTCGAACGACTCTTTCTTTGATGACAATCTCGCTCATCTTTTCAACAAAAATCTCTCAATCTCTCTCTGAAATCTTTTCTTTTCCGCGGTCTTCTTCTCTCACCTCCGTTGTTTATGTTTTCTCATCATCAATCAAACACACACAGGACGCGCCTCCCTCGCACGTCTCCACCATCGACGACGCGCATTACGGCGAACCGTTATCGTCCGCGCGCACTTTGTGCCGAAACTCCTACCGGTTAGGTTTTTTCGGCCTCCCGTTCGTCTGGGGCGCGTGCGCGTACTACTTTTCGTCGTCGTCTTCCCGGGAAGAAGACGAAGTCGTCGTCGCGAAAAGAGACAAAGTCGTCGACGAATACGTCGCTAAAATGCGTTTCGGGTTTAAAATTTGGATCGCGATGGCTTCGTCGTGGACCATATTTTGGCTGGTGTTCGGCGAGAGCGTTTTTGGACGCGAGATGTGGGAGCGCGCGAGCGTCGCGCGCAGCGCGTGGGTCGAGCGCGTTTTCTTCGCCTCCTAGAGAGAGCAGAAAAAGAAAATTGGAATATTTTTTCCCCGCTTCCACACTTTTAAACGCAACGTGTATGCTTCAACAGCAGTCGCAACGAGCAGCCGTGCTTTTATCGCGAAGAAGCGCTTTCTTCTGTGCCACCACCGGTGATTCGAGAAGGAGAAGGAACGCGTCGTTGTTTATTTCGCGCGAGAAGACGAAATCGTCGGCAAGAAAAGAAATGAAAGCATCGGCGTCTTCCAATGATGGTGACGGTGATGTCGTCCCCGAAGCGCGGAAACCAGGCGTCGCGTCCGACGAGGAGATGAGAGCGTTCCTGGAGAAGAACAGAGGGAAGAAAGTGACGGTGGTGGATTCCAGAAACCCGGATTTTACGGTCGAACCGTTCGACGAGACGTACGGGAAAGCGGATGGCCCCTTTCCCATTGCAGATTGTGGGACGGGAAAACGTCCCAACGCGGTGAATTTACCATTCGATAGAGAGAAGAAAGCGTTGAGCGGGTTCGAGGACTCGATGTTTTCGGAGAAGGACGCGCCGATAATCACGCACTGCGGTGGCGGCGGGAGAGGACAGAAAAGTAAAGAGTGGTTGGAGGCGAAAGGTTTTACGAACGTGATTAACGGCGGCGGACCGCAGGTAACGGCGTTGTGGGATATGTTTGGTAGTTTGTAGCGCACTTCTTTCGCACTCTGTACTTCTTATATTACTCGTTTTCTCTCTCTCTCTCACTCTCTCTCTCGTATACAATTTTCTCCATTCTCCCTCTCTCTCTCTGTTGTCTAAATATATATATCTTCTTCTTACGTTGTTTTATGACCCGGGACTTTTCTTGCGTTTACTGTTGAGCGCACTGCACTCTCTCGCCTCCTCTCTCGTCGTCGTCCTCTTCGTCGTACGCGTTCCCAGCCGCTCTCTTCTCTTCCTCTCTCCTTCTCGCTTCTACTTGCGGGTCGACGTCGTGCAACTCCGACTCCTCGCCGTGCTCCAAGTCTAATTCAACCGTCGGTCGTTTCGGCAAGATGTTCTCCAACGCTTGGATTTGGTCGCCGGATAACTCGCCATTCTTCGGGAACTCAATGGTAAACTTCACAAACATTTTCCCCTTGTTGAACGGGTTCCCTCGGATTGGCATGCCTTCGTTTTGGATGGATTTCAAATCTCCCGGGCGAATAATCTCCCCCGGCTCGCAACCGACGATCAATTTTCGTCCGTCCAAATGTTCGATTTGAAACTTGAACCCGCACAACGCCTCCGTCAACGTCAACTTCTTCTCAATGAACAAATCGCTTCCTTTTCTCGTAAACGTCTTGTGCTCTTTCTGTTGAACGACAAAAACAATATCCCCGGGCACGGTATCCGGCGCCTCGTCCGCTTCGCCGTTGAAAACAATCTTTTGGTTGTGCATCATCCCTTTCTCGATGTGCACTTCCAAAACTTTCTTCTCTTGGACCACTTTTTGCGCCTTACATCCCGGACATTTGTCTTTTTCGGAAATCGTTTGGCCGTTTCCGTGACAATCCGGACAGACGGTTTGCATTTGTTGCACCATACCCGGGGCAATTTGTCGAACGACCAACTTCACGCCGGAACCGGAACACGTTCGACACGTCCCTAAAGCACCCGACTTGGACCCAGTTCCGGTACACTTCGGGCAAATAATATTCTTCGCCAGCGATAACTTCTTCGTCACGCCGTTGTATAAATCTTCTAACGATAACTTCAAACCGTGGACGACGTCTTCTCCTCTTCTCACTCTCGATCGACCGCCGCCTCTCCCGCCGCCGCCGCCAAACGGATTCCCGCCAAACATCTGCTCAAAAATATCAAACGGCGACCCGCCGCCGCCGCCAAAGCCACCGCCATCTTTCAACGCCTCTTCGCCGTAGTTATCGTACAACTCTCTCTTCTCCGGGTCCGATAAAACCTCGTACGCGTGCGTGCACTCTTTAAACTTCGCCTCGTCGCCGCCTTTATCCGGATGGTTCTTAATCGCCGCTTTTCGGTACGCTTTTTTGATTTCCGTCGCGTCCGCGGATTTCGATATCCCGAGGATGTCGTACAGTTTCGTGTCGTTGGACTGTTTTTTGATGATGAATAAGAGAACGTTTTCGTCAGCGTTTGTTTCGTTATCGATTGATTTCGCGTAAAAGACGGTAGAAAAGAAGTTGAGAAAAGAAGGAGACGAAGACGTCCTTCTCCTTCTCCTCTTCTTCTTCTTCTTCTTCTTCCTCTCGGGGAATAAAAAACAGAAAAATCATCGTCTCGACCCCTCCCACATCGCGCTCTTTCGAAGCAGCGCGCGCGCGCGTGCTCTCTCTCTCTCTCACGCCGCTTTTCTCCTCCCCACCACGAATTACGTTTTCTCGTTGTCGATATTCATGAACATTACTCGACAAAAATCCCAGATCTTGTGCGTTTCGCATCCCGAGAGAGAGAGAGACGAGACGAGAGACGAGACGAGGAGGAGAAACGTCAGCCGTCGATTGGTTTTTTTTCTTCTCGCTCTCTGCGCCGCACAACGCGTGTTGAGCGAGATCGGGAGAGAGATTTTTTCTTTTTCCAAAAAATCAATCGCGCGTTTCTTTTTTTACTCTGGGATGCAAATTGACCCTCTCTTCTCGAGAAGAGAGAGTCATCGATGGCGCCTACTCTGCATCTCACTTTCTCTCTGCGCATATCGAGAGAAAACACGCGCCCACCGCGCCCTGAGCCGGCAGAGGTGATTTCTCTCCACAAAAAGTCTCGTCAAAGAAAAAAAAGAAAGAAATGGAAGGCCCCCGCAGAAAAAAAAAACGCATCCACCCAAAAAAAAAACGGCGCGCGCGCGTTTGTGCGCCAAACCGCCGCGCTATTTGTGTTCCGTACCTTGCGTCCGCGAGGCATGCCTCCGAAATTCATTCTTCTCTATGTTATGCGTGTTAATAAAAACTAAAAAATAAAAGGATGTCTCTTTTTGTACTCTCGTTTTTAGAAGAAGAGAGGCAAAAAGAGAGAGTGCTGCGGCTCTAAAAAGTGAAGAGAGAGAGGAGAGTTTTTCTTCTTCTTCTTCGAAAAAAGCTTCTTTTTTTTCGTATTTCATTTTTTTCGCGACTAGCTTTTTTTGGCGCCAACGACGAGAAGAGTTGATTTTTGCCAGAGACGACAGACACTCTTCGCCAAAACTCTTCTTCACAAAGTAAATAACGAACTTATATTGTTTTATGTATTTTCGTTGAGAGAGAGAGAGAGAGAGAAACAGAGAGAGAGAGAGAGAGAGACGAAGGAGAACGAGAGAGAGACGTTCTTCTTCTTCTTCTTCTTCTTCTCGTTTTTTTGGTTCTTTTTGAGCGCGTGCCCCGGGGAAAAGTTGTGTTGAAGTTGTTGTTGTTGTTATGATGATGATGTTGACAACGACGAAAAGCAAAGATGAGGCAAAGAAGAAAAAGAAGTTCATCGAGCGTTTGCGTCGATCGGTGGCGGACGCGTCGAGGGTGTACGTCTCCGGCGAGGAGTTTGAGAGCTGCGAGAGAGATATGGGCGCGCATAAAGGCGCGACGCCAGATGCGGTGGTCAGAGTTGTCTCGAGCGAAGAGGCGCAAAATATCGTCAGAGCGTGCGTGGAGTTTAAGAAACCGTGCGTGCCGAGAGGCGCCGGGACAGGGTTGGAAGGCGGGTGCGTCGCGTATTTCGGAGGCGTCGTTTTGGACACGTCTCTGTTGAAGACGATGTCTTTGGACGAGATGCAACGGACCGCGACGGTTGGCGCCGGCGTGTTGAAGAACGAGTTGAATAAATTTTTAGCGCCGCACTCTTTCGTGTTTGGGCCGGACCCGTCGTCAAATCCGTCCGTAGGCGGAATGGCGAGCACTGGGGGTAGCGGATTGTCTACGCTGAAATACGGCACGTCGAAAGAAAATATCGTGAGCATGAAGGTTGTCACTCCGAAAGGTGAACTCATCGAAACGAGGCGCAACGTTAGAAAAAGTTCCACGGGGTACGAGTTGAACGCTCTGTTTTTAGGCGCGGAGGGCACTTTAGGCGTGATCACAGAGTTGACCGTGAAACTGTTTCCGATTCCAAAAACGAGAGTCGGAGCCGTGGTTCAATTTGAAACGGTCCAAGACGCCGCGGAGACGGTCGTGTTGGCGAGAAACGCGAATTTGGAGACGCTGTTGAGATGCGAAATGTTAAACTCGGAAGGCGTGCAAGTATCAAACGTCGTGTTTAAGACGAAAATGGTTGAAACTCCGACGTTGTTTTTAGAGTTTGTGGATTCCAAGCCTCCCGGCGAAGGTGGGTACGAGAGATGCAAAGCAGATTACGAGCATTTCGTCGAGTTGGCGAGATCGAAAAACTGTCGCGAGAGTTCGATACAGTTTGCCAAAAACGCCGACGAGTTAGATTCGATTTGGGAAGCGAGACGAGGATGCTATCTCGGTGCGATGCGATACCGCGGCATAGAGTTAGGCACGCACAAGAAAGAAAAAGTATACGTCGGAGACGTGTGCGTGCCTATTTCAAAACTCGCAGAGTCGATAGCTAACGCGGAAAGGTTGTTTAAACGAGCGAGATTCCCGTGCGTCATGTGCTGTCACATCGCCGACGGTAACTACCACTGCTTGATTCCGTTCAACGACGACAACGAGAAAGAGTTGCACAAATTAGAAGAACAATTAGTTAACGCCGCGTTAGATGTTGGAGGAGTCGCTTCGGGCGAACACGGCGTTGGCGTCGGGAAGATGAAACACATCGTCCGCGAACACGGCGAGGCGCACATTGAAATCCAAAGGTCCATAAAGAAAGCGTTGGATCCTTTGAACATCATGAACCCGGGGAAGGTGATAACGTGGACGAGCCCTTCTTTATCTTCTTCTTCTGTTCTGAGATCGCGAAGTAAACTGTGAGAAGAGCAGAGATACTATTTTTAGCAGCAGAGTATAGTTTTTAAAATAGAGAGTTGCGCAACGTTTGTTTACAGCTGAGTTTGTACAAATACGGTAACTGGCACAACTTTACACACAAAGCATAAATATAATAATACACACATCAAACTTCGCTCGTGCTCTCCTCTTCCGCCTCTGCTTTCAAAGATACGAGTTCTCTTCTGTAACAGACGTTACACAACCGATCTCCAGGTTTATACTTGCCTTTAGTCTTCGGTATCGCCCAGTTCCCGCTCGTCTTCTCGCTTCGACACTCGGCGCACCGCACGTCGAGTGCCGTAGCTCTCTCCCGACAGTAGCACGAGTGACACAATCGCCCGGTTTTCGCGCCCGTGAACTTGTTCCTGTACCACTCGACCGAACTGGACGTCTGGCATATCTCGCACGAGTGAGTTTGCAAATCGTTCTTAATCCGAATTCGCCTCGTTCGGTTGTAACACGCGTTGCACTGCGTCTTGTTCTTGTACCAGCGAGAAGAGGCGGTTCGTTCGCAATAGTGACACTGGTGTTGTTCCTTCTCTTGGTTGTTATTATTATTATTATTAGTAGTATTACTATCATCATTCGTCGTGGTCTTCCTCCTCCTCCTCCTCGCGGCGACGTACGCTTCCTCGTCGTGCGTCAGCGCGTTCGTCGTCGTCGTCGTCGTCGTCGTCCTCCTCCTCGTTTTCTTCGTAACGAACTTTATCCACCTCACGTTCCAACCTCTTTTAGCATTCACACTACTCTCTTCCAAAACGCGAAAAGACATCGAATGGTGATAACACGCGGAAAACGAAGAAGAAGAAGAAGAAGGTGAAGCTGAAAAATAACATCTCAGCGCGAACCCTTTCGAGGTAGAATTCGCGAACGACGCGACGACGGTGGTCCTCGTCGTCGTCGTCGTCGACGTTGTTGGTGGGGTAGCAGTAAACACCGCCATTTTTTTTTGTCAAGAAGCAAGTTTCCTGTCCCAAAAAAGTTAACAAAATTTTAGGGTTTCACCCTCAGAAAAAGCTCCACTCCCGCGCGCGTTCAGTCCTTCGTTTGCCTCAAAACAAAAAATCGAACGCGCTCCTCGTGCGCGCGCTCTTTTTTTCGATAAAACACATGATACTAAGACGAGAGATGAGAAGGAGAAGCGAAAGGGTGCGGATGCCGTCGTTGTTGTTGATAGCTATTGTGGTGTTGTTCTGCGGTGGTAACGCGCACGCGCAATCGCCGTACACCCAACGATTCGCATCATCATCATCAGAAGGAGGAAAAGAGCAGCAGAAAACGAGAAGGAACATCAACAAATCGGACGCGGAGTGGACGTTCGCGACGCCGGCATCGAAAGGGTTGAGTCAGAGCAGTTTAGAGGTACGATTCGCGATCCTTTCTTTCATCTCTCGTTCGTGTAGTTTTCCTTATTCTCCTCGTCCTCCCTTCCAGAGAGAGGAGGAGGAGGCCCCCGGTTTTGCGCTTCTTCGAGCCGCGGCATTTCCCTTTTTAAAGAGGGGGTTGGGCGCATTTTTGGGGGGAGCGCGCAAATCTTTTCTCTCTCTCTCTCTTGAGATCGCGCGCGCTCGGACGAGACGCGCGATTGATTTCGATGCGTTCGCTTTCTTCTTCTTATTTCACTTTCGCTTCAGAATACTGACCGCACGCACGCTCTCTCGCTTTCACATCTTCTTTTTTTATTATATTTTATAGACCGCCGATGCGCGTCTTTCCGTCCTTCCCGGGCGAGACTGCTTCTTAGTCGCCAAAGACGGCGCCATCGTGCACGAGAGCTACCCCGGGTTCGCCTCGGGCCCGGACGCCAAGAGAACGACGGATACGTCTGGCGTGCTTTTGTCTTTGGCTATGATTGGTGCCGCGGTGAAGGATGGGTTGATTGAACTCGACGCGCCGTTGTTAGATTACACGCCGTTGGCGGTTGAGATTTTCGGACGAGATACGACGGTGACGACGAGGCACATTTTGCAGCAGACGCACGGCGGCGCCGTGGAGGAGAACCAAAGAGCGAACGAGCCCGGGCAAGAGTGGGACGTGGACGATAGTTTCGATAGAGATCACAGGAATTCGTTATATTTGAAAGTCGTGGAGGATGCGATTCAACACGCTGTGTTTAGACGGGTGAAGAGAGACGCGAGGGAGTGGGCGACGAAGGCGGTTTTAGAACCGCTCGGGTTGGAAGAGGCGTTTTTGAACGGAGACGATCAAACAGACGGAGAGTTCTCGTTGACGGGAAGGTTTAGTTTATCCTGCAGAGACGCGTTGAAGTTGGCGCAGTTGTTTTTGAACAAAGGCGTGACGTTGGACAAAACCGGCCACTCCATTCAGTTGTTCAACAAAGACTTCGCTTACGACGTGTTCACGCAAACCGAGCAAAACGATAAGCACGGTTTGTTGACGTGGGTACACCAACCTTTGGAGAAAGACGAGAAGATCCCGGAGAAAGCGACGTGCTGTTCGCCGGTGGCGTTGGGGTCGAGCCCGTGCGGACACGCGGCGAAGAATTTGCGCGGTCCTCTTTTCGGCGCGTCGACGACGTCGTTCGTTGCGATGACTTTGGGCGATAAAGGGTCCGCTATTTTCATGTTGCCGAAACAAAACGTGGCGATTGTGACTTTTGGGCGAACGAGCGGAGAAACGGGAAATTGCGAAAGTTATCAGAGAGACGATACGTTTTTAGCGCACGCGTTGTGGGGCGCCGCAAAGGTTGGATTAGAGCCGGATACGATTGGCATGAAAGGTTTAGACGATGGGAAGTTCCGCGTGGTGGACGGCGAGCCGCAGTTATCGGCGGCCGCACAACAAGAGAGCGGCATTGAGGTTGGCCCCGACGGCAAGGAGAAGATGAACACGAAAGTGGTCATCGATCCGCAAAGCGGCAAACCGACGAGAGTGCCGATTGGCGAGGGAACCATGGTCACGACCGCGGACGGAAGGAGAGTGCAAGAATACGAAGAAGACAGAGAGATCCACGATCAAGTCTGGAAGGAGATGATTGGCGGCTATTACGTGGAAGCTGTCAACTCCGCCGCGGAATTTTTGCAAGAGCACAAGAAAGCAGTCAAAGCCGGCCAGGACGTCTACGGGTCCATGCAAAGATGGCAAGACGCCATTCACATGTCCAAGCACGAACCGACCGTTGTCGAAGAGGAGTATTACAAAGAGCAAGGTATCGACCCGAAATTCTTGAAAACGCCAATGGCAGAACTCGAAGAAGCGGCGGCGAGAACGGTTGCGGCGAAGAGGAAAGCCGGCGACGAAGACGCCAAGTACAGCGCCGTGCCGGAATATCCGGCTGTGCAACACGCTGAGCCGCACGAATATTCCGTCCCGAGCTTAGGTTCTGCAAAAGTAGAAAAGAAGAAGAGCTGGTTCCGACAAGCGTTGACGCCAACACAAAACATGGCGAGAATGGCCGTCCTCGGCGACGTTCCTGTGAGAGTCATGGTGATGGGCACAAAGAAAGATACGGCGAAGCTCGGCGAAGGATCCACGTCTTCTAAAGAAGCGACACGTTTGGGCGAGTCTCCGTACGTGCATGAAATGCGACAGCGCAACGCGCAACGCAGAGTGTTTCTCCAACCTCGATCTGAAGCCGCGATGAAAGAAAGATTACTCGCGCCGAAAACAAATCGATTCGTTGAAAATGAAAACTCTGGATTGAATAGCGAGAATATTCAGAGAGTTGCGCGCAACATTCAACGCGAACAAGAAGCGCAAGAGCAGCAACAATATCGAGATGGAACAGAAGAAGATGCCGAAGAAGAAATGAGCGTATTAGGTGACGACAAGAGTCAGTTGCGTAACGGAGTTAATCTCGCGCCGCAACGACTCACCGACGCGCCGATACGATCAAACAACTTTGAAGATTCACCATCAGCATACGGTTCGTGCTCGTGCGCGTGCCCGGGCAAAGCCGACGAAGTTGAACACCACTGCTACGATGTTGTCGACGAGACGCCTAACGGCGACGCTTCGATGGCGTGCGATACCGCGAGACAGCTCGGAAACGCGCAGTGCCCAACCTCTGGCGTCGTCAACGCCTGCGTTGAATCTTCCAAGGGCGTTTTGCTCGGCCCCGAACAGCATCCGGATCAAAGTTGCAAGCAAACGCGCGCGTGCCCAGACCCGAGCGCGAACGCGAGTGAGCTCGAAAGAAGCTTCGTCGCCGAAGTGTACGAGTGCCAAGCCGTTCGATACGCGAGTTGCTCGTTCTCGTTGAAACCGTGTAAGAAATCTACCATGGTGTTACGCAGAGCGAACACGGAAATGGAGTTCGCGCCAACGAAAGCGCCTGTCATCATTCGTGTCCCTGCTACGGGAGCTCAAGAGCAACCGCGAGTTCAGCAACTTCCGCAACGCACGTGGACACCGCGTCAACAAACCGCCGTTTCCTCATCCTCCTACGCGCAACCGATCGAGGATATCACCGACGAAGATTACGAAGTCGAACAAGTAAAGTATGAGCGACCGATGAGACCTGCTAACAAAGCTCGCGTGGTGCCCAAAAAATCTCTTCCTACTCCTTCTTCCAAAGTTCAAGAAGCTTTGAAAGAGACGAGCGGAACGGTTGAAAAGCCTTTGACGAAAGCACCTCGCCGCGCTGGCAAAATGAGCAACACTGCTTCATCTTCAAAGGAAAGCTCCTCTATCAGCAAGAAAGAGTCAGTGATGTCGAGTAATAGCAAAAGTAAACGCAAATCGTCGAGTAGCAAGAAGGAGAGTGTCTCTCCGCGCGACTTGACCGACGCCATCGAGATGGACATCAAGAAAACGAGAGAAAAGCCTCGCACACGCGAAGAAGCTTTCGTGCAGTGGGCAGAGTACTCTCCACCATTCATTGCGATCGGCACAGCGTGTGTAGCGTTAGCCGTCGCTTTGTTAGCGATCGCAAGAAAGTATCCGAGTTCTGTGTCGCATCCGT
>Ga0255781_10004285_pt1 | contig 10840 bp, 7 predicted proteins | sample 101ome_21_FD_179979 | JGI IMG/M metagenome (GOLD analysis project Ga0255781, IMG submission 179979) | Coastal salt marsh microbial communities from the Groves Creek Marsh, Skidaway Island, Georgia - 101413BT metaG (version 2) | ecosystem: Environmental > Aquatic > Marine > Intertidal zone > Salt...
CAATCTATGTATTAAATGGACGTGTGGTAGTGCCAGCAGGTGTAGAACTTACCATCGAACCGGGAACCATTGTCAAGGGAAAAGAAGGGGATGGCGCCAATGCCTCTACATTGATTATCGCACAAGGCGGTGTACTTAACGCACAGGGTACCGAAAGTGCCCCAATCATCATGACCTCTGTTCTAGACAACATCACGGTGGGTGAAAGCGCAGGAACGAACCTTGACCAAACCGATGCGGGTCTATGGGGAGGATTGATTGTTCTCGGAAACGCCCCTATTTCAGCTGATGCTGCTACGGCATTGATTGAAGGGCTTCCTGCTAACGAAACTTATGCCGTATATGGCGGCACTGACGCAAACGACAATTCTGGTATTTTAGAGTACATCAGCATTCGTCACGGCGGTACACTTATCGGAGATGGAAATGAGATTAACGGACTTACTCTCGCGGGTGTTGGCTCTGCAACTACTGTTAACCATATCGAAGTTGTTGCAAATATCGACGATGGGATTGAATTCTTCGGCGGCACGGTTAATGCCACAAATTTAGTGGTATGGGCACAAGGCGATGATGCTTACGACATTGACCAAGCGTATTCCGGAACGATTGACAATTTTGTTTATGTGGCAGGTCCAGACTCAGACCACGGAATGGAGATAGATGGACCAGAAGGTTCTTACGGAGCAGGCTTTATTGCCAAAAACGGAACCCTTTATGGAATGACTGCCGAAATCGCTGATTTTCGTGATTCAGCCATGGGTACTGTTCAAAATATCTACATCACAGGTTTTAACGATGCAGGTGATTGGGAAATTGATGAAACCGGTGGCGCATTCAATTATCAAAACGGCCTGTTAAACTTCTCGGAAATTGAAATTGATCTAAGCGGTTATTCTGCAGGTACCACTATTGACAATGTATTCCTAGATAAGAGTGGCTCAGGAATGATATGGAACCCTGCAAGTTTCGCAAATGCTACAACCTCACAAAGTGTAGGCGCTGATGAAACATTGTTTACGTGGACATACACTTCTCTAAAAGGCGCATTCTAAGAAAAGTCAGTTAACAGAAAGTTAACCAAAGATTAAAAGGCCCGAGACACCCGTCTCGGGCCTTTTCTTTCTTTTTGCACCAAGTTTAACTGCAACCTAATGAAGCAACTACTTCCTTTTATTTTTCTTTTCATTTCCATCACTTCTACAGCACAATCTGGAATCATTCGAGGTACTGTTTATGAAGACGAAACTGGAGAGCCCCTCTTCTATGCAAATGCGCAAATCCCTTCTCAAGGAGCCATCTCCTTCACTGATTTTGACGGTAACTTCGAGTTAAAGGTAGCGCCGGGAACCTATACTTTGGAGGTCAGCTTTCTAGGCCTAGCAACGCTTCAAATCCCTGGGGTTGTTGTTAAAGATGGTGAAGTGACTGCCTTCGAGAACTTGCGAATGTTACCTTCTACCAATGAGTTGATGACGGTGACAGTAACGGCATCAGCCATGCGCAACACAGAAAGCGCATTATTAGATGTAAAGAAGAAATCCGCCACGGTAATGGACGGTATCTCCTCACAAAATTTCAAACGAGTGGGCGATGGCAATGCTGCTGCTGCGGTGACTCGTGTTCCTGGGGTAAGTATACAGGGCGGCAAATATGTCTTTGTTCGCGGTTTAGGGGATCGCTACACCAAGACCCAATTAATGGGCATGGATATCCCCGGGCTTGATCCAGATAAGAACTCGCTTCAAATGGACATCTTCCCGACTAACATCCTTCAAAATATTGTGGTATTGAAGTCACTGACTTCTGACCTTAGCGCAGATTTTGCGGGGGGACTAGTCAACATAGAATTAGTCGACTTCCCTACTCGTAAAACGCTCAACATTAGTAGCTCTTTGAGCTATACTCCGGGAATGCACCTGATTGAAGGACTAGGCTATAAAGGCTCCGCTACGGATTTCTTAGGCTTTGACGCTGGTTTCAGAACCAACCCACTACCCTCACAATACATTTTTGGCGGTATTCCAAATCCAGCATTAGACGATCCAATTACTACGGAGCTTACCCAAAGTTTTTCATCAGTTCTTCAGGCGCAATCGCAACAAATGCCTTTGAATGGATCCTTGGGTATCAGCTTCGGTGATCAGAAGAAAAAAGACAACGGCAAAACTGTTGGCTACAATGGTTCTTTCTCTTACAAAAGCAATACTGACTTTTTCGGTTCGGCGACAGATTCGAATAGAACCTACAGCCAAAACTTCTACCGCAAGCCAAATTCTGTGGATGATTACCAATTATTAGCTGACCGCACCCAGATAGGATCTTTAGCCGTTAACAATATCCTCCTTAACGGTCTACTAGGATATTCTATCAAAGATGAAGACGACAAATACCGCTTCATGGTAATGCACCTACAAAATGGTGAATCACGCACGGGACGATTCACGGAGACTGCTTCAATTGAGAATTCCTTCGTCGGCCAGCGTGATAACCTAGAATACAGCGAGCGTTCCATTTCTTCCATGTTCTTTAACGGCCAACACAGTCGTAACGAGAACAAAACGAAAATTGATTGGCGCATTGCTCCAACTTACAGCCGCATTGCGGACAAGGACATCCGTTCGACCTCATACCGCACCGAAGATGGCGAATTCAACATCGCCCCGGGAGAAACAGGATTCCCAAATCGTATCTGGCGTAATTTGAATGAATTCAACCTCTCGAATAGAGTGGACGTTATAAAAACTTATGAATTGCGTGGAAGAGATGCCAAAACAAAATTCGGTGCTAGCTACAACTTCAAATACCGCGATTATGAGATTTTGAGGTACCAACTACGCGCGAAGAATTTAGGCGAACTAGATGCGTTGACTGGAAATGCAGATGAGCTTTTGACAGATTATTACGTTTGGGACCCAACCTCAGATGCAGGCATGTACTACAGCGGGAATTACGAAGCAAACAACGCCTACCAGGGTATTCAAAGCAATTTCTCTGCTTATTACAGCGAAGAATTCAGCTTGAACGCTCTTACAAAGGTGGTTGCTGGCTTGCGCGCTGAGCGTTACGACCAATTCTACACTGGGGTAGACCAACAAGAGGCCGCTGCACCAGGCACTGGATTAAATTACAGTTGGGAACCTGTATTGAATAACTTCAACCTCTTCCCTACGGCCTCGTTGATTTATTCTGTGAACGAAAACACCAACTTCCGTCTTGGAGCATTCCGTACTGTGGCTCGTCCATCATTTAAGGAAAAGAGTGCTGCTCAGATTGAAGACATACTCACAGGCATCACCTTTATCGGTAATCTCGATCTGGTTAACACCATCATCAACAACTTGGACGTTCGTTATGAATACTTCATGGAGGGTGGACAAACCATCGCTATCTCTGGATTTTACAAGCACTTTACCAACCCCATTGAATTGGTAGCGTATAGCGCTGCTGCACCTTCGAATTTCCAACCAAGAAACGTAGGAAACGCAACTGTGGCAGGTGCCGAGTTTGAGGTACGTAAGAATTTAGCGTTCGTGGGACTTAAGTATTTCGAAGTGAACTCAAATCTTTCTTTGATCTACTCTGGGGTAAGTCGTGATTCAAGTGAATACGCTGCCCGAGTTGCTTCTGCCCGTACGGGTGAGGTGATCAATGAGATTCGTCCGATGCAGGGTCAATCACCTTACTTGATCAATATTGGTTTGAACTATAACAATCCAGAAAAAGGATGGCAAGGCGGTTTGTTCTATAACGTCCAAGGAGAAAAACTCTACATCGTAGGTGTAGCCGATAATCCTGATGTTTTCGAAGTGCCTTTCCATAGTTTGAATTTCAACTTGATGAAAAACTTCGGAGAAGACCAGCGCTACCAAGTCGGCTTCTCGGTAAACAACATCATGGACGATACCCGTGATCGTATTTTCCGTAGCTACAATAGTTTCTCTCCTTATTTCAGCACATGGGCACCAGGAAGAACCTTTAAATTGAGCTTCCGCTATTCGTTGTAAGCTAGAAGACAATACCTAATTTTGAACCGCGTCCGAAATGACGCGGTTTTTTTATGCTTGACTTTCGCGACATCACCGCTCAAAATTTTGAGCAAAAGGCATTAGAGCTCTTCCACTGGCAGTGTGAGAACAATGCTGTGTATGCGAAATATTGCGAGCTCTTAAGTCGGGAGCCAGCGAGTATCTCGAAGATTCAGGACATACCTTTTTTACCCGTAGAGCTTTTTAAAAACCACTCTATTCAATGTGGCAATTGGACCCCGGAAATATCTTTCTCATCGAGCACAACTTCGGGCGGAACGCCTAGCTTTCACCATGTGCGTGAAAAAGCACATTACGAGCGCGTATACCAAGACGGTTTTAGACAAGCCTATGGCGCCATGGAGGATTGGACCATTTTGGCACTACTTCCTTCCTATCTCGAGCGCTCTGGATCTTCTTTAGTAACCATGGCCGAAGGTTTGGTCGAAGCATCCAACGATACACGAAGCGGATTTTTCTTGTATAACCATGAAGAATTGGATTCAGTACTCCAGGTACTTGCCGAAGAACACAAACCCACTTTACTGTTGGGGGTAACCTTTGGGCTTCTTGATTTTGCCGATTACCTCAACGGTCGCACCATAAATTTCCCCGAGCTAAGAATTATGGAAACAGGCGGGATGAAAGGACGTAAAAAAGAGATGATTCGCACCGAAGTGCACCAATACTTGAAAACATCATTTCCTGCCTCACCAATAGATAGCGAATACGGCATGACGGAACTTATGAGCCAGGCCTACCTCAAAGATTCAGGGCTCTTTACTCCACCTGCTTGGATGCGTGTATACACCCGAGACATTGCTGATCCCCTAGCACCACCATTGCAGAACGGTTCCCGTGGAGCACTCAACGTTATAGATTTAGCTAATGTAGATAGCTGTGCGTTTTTAGCACTCTCAGATCAGGGCCAAGTCTTTGAAAACGGTACATTTGAGGTATACGGTCGACTAGACAACAGTGAAATCCGTGGCTGCAATTTGATGATAACACTATGAGAACATTACTCCTTTTAACTTTTCTGAGCAGTTCCTTTCTTGCAAATGCACAGCTGATTCGCCGTTCAGCGGATTTAGCCGAGGATGGCGGACATTTAAGTTTACGCGACAGCGTTCGCGTAGCCGCATACGACAACGGAATCAGTACGTATGAAATTCACCTGCATTGTTGGGTGCATGAAGATTTTGTGAATGTTGAAGACAAGAGAGTCATGGCGGACGCGGCACTACTTTCTGCAAAATTTGACACTCTGGGCAAGGTACGCGATAGTTATCCTTTGGATTCATTATGGGAAAGTAATGGCCGTCGTAAATCAAACTACTATGAAGTGACTCTATCCGGAACCTTAAACAGTCGACACCTTGAGCGCAGAAGCCTTCCTACCTACCGTATTGAGCAGTTCTTTTCAGAGAAACACGTTGGATCGGTGAAAGAAAACTTGGAAGCTGAACTTGAAAAAGGAGGCTGGGAAAGATCTAGATATGGAGAATATGATGCTTGGGCCTTCCTTGACCACCAAAAAAATCCGGGCAAACCAGAATTACAAGCCCTGTTCATCTTCCGTGGGAGTATGCCTTATGTGCTTATCAATAAAGGAGAGCTATTCGAATATCCAAAGCTTAAACTCACCGAGGATAGAGATTATGGCACCTATTATTTCTTCCAACGGCCGAATGACCGTTTCTTGCAAGAGATTGATGACATCGTTCTCAATTACATAAACCTCTAACAAAAAAGGCGCCCTGCGGGCGCCTTTTTTGTGTGGTAAAAATTTTTGCTTAGTCTACGATGGAGATCAGGAAGTAATTTTTCTTTCCTTTCTGCGCGATGATCAATCCACCGGCAACCACATCCTCTTCGGATAGTGATTTGTCCAAATCCACCTTGCTCTTGTTGATAGCCACACCATTGCCTTGAACCATCTTACGCGCTTCACCTTTCGAAGAGAAGATTGCTGTGTGCTCGGCCAAGGCCTCTACGATGTCCAAACCGCCAGCAAGAGCAGCGCGCGACAATTCAAACTGTGGCACCCCTTCAAACACACTCTCTAGCGTGGCGCGATCGAGCTTGCGAAGCTGCTCTTCAGTGGCTTTACCAAAAAGGATTTGTGAAGCCGCCTGAGCATTCTCGAGATCTTCTTTACTGTGGACGCGCTCGGTCACTTCTTCTGCTAAGGCTTTCTGAAGCTTGCGCTGGTGCGGGGCCTCATTATGTTCTGCAATCAACGCCTCGATTTCCTCACGAGATTTGATGCTAAATATTTTAATGTAGTTCTCGGCATCCGAATCCGCTGCGTTCAACCAAAACTGGTAGAAGGCGTACGGCGAAGTACGGTTTGGATCCAACCATACGTTTCCGCCTTCGGACTTACCAAACTTTGTCCCATCTGCCTTTTTAATCAATGGGGTAGTCAATGCATGTGCAGAGCCACGGCCCAATCGACGAATGAGTTCCGTACCTGTGGTGATATTGCCCCATTGATCTGAGCCACCCATTTGCAGCTTCACACCGTTGTTTTTCCATAGGTGGTAAAAGTCATAACCTTGAATGAGTTGGTAAGAGAACTCCGTAAAGCTCATCCCCGTCTCCAATCTGTTCTTTACGCTGTCTTTGGCCATCATGTAGTTTACACTGATGTGCTTACCGACGTCGCGGATAAAACCGAGGAAGTCAAACTCCTTAAACCAATCGTAGTTGTTCACGATTTCGGCACTATTGTCCCCACAATCAAAATTTAAGAACTTCTCGAGTTGTGCTTTTTGACAGTTCAAGTTGTGCTGAAGGGCTTCCAAATCCAAGAGGTTGCGCTCGGCACTCTTCCCGGAGGGATCACCCACCATTCCCGTTGCACCACCGACTAAAGCGATGGGCTTGTGTCCAGCGCGCTGAAAGTGTACGAGGGTCATGATTTGCACCATGTTTCCTACCCCTAATGAGTCTGCAGTAGGATCAAAGCCGATATAACCACTGACCATTTCCTTGGTCAACAATTCTTCAGTTTCAGGCATGATGTCGTGCAACATGCCTCTCCAACGCAGTTCTTCAACAAAGTTTGTATTCATGGGTCGTCCCTTTCAGTAATCGTTTGAATGAGCCGCTAAAATAGCCATCATTCGTCATCTACGCCTAACTCAACCATTAAATCTGGGTTTTGAAAGAGGTAGGCACGAAAGCGGAGGTCTTTGGGCTGAAAAAGCTGGAGGCCATCCACTTCCAACGGGATTTCAAGGTTGGGCTCGTCAAGGTCGACAATGCAAAATTCTTTGCGGGTGAAAGACCAAAGAAAAGCGCCCATACGGTCGCGGCGGTCCTCTAAGCAATATTCAACAATGTCCCACTCGTAGAGCATTCGTTTGTCTATGTCAAACAGCCCTACACTTTCGTCGACTTTGTTGTGCTCTATTTTGATGCCTGACCACCAGAATTGGTCCCTAGAATAGAAATGTGAACGACTGCCTATTTTACGGGCGTAGCCCACCACTTCATCTTCGTGACGCAATCGATATCTGGTTTCTAGGGTGGTATCCATCACCCCTAAAAACAACGCCCGGAGCAGAAGGTTCTGTCCGGGCGTGATATTTATACGATAGGATTTACTTGCTAAAGGCGGAAATGCCGCGGTCCATCCATTCGATATAAGATTCAGTATCGAGATCTGCGCCTCTTGTTTCGATCAACGGCTTGAGATCATCGTGCCCGAGGAAAACGTACAATGGCTGGCTTACCGCCCCAAAGTTCACTTCCTCAAACTCGCTCCACTTGTTGCCGATGTTCTTGATTTTACGACCTGTTAATTCGCTGATGTATTGCTCATCTTCAGGGAACTCCGTGCGCTCATCTACATAGAGGGAAATGAGGACTACCTCGTCTCTCAAACGTTTGTGTACACGCTCATCTACCCAAACATTTTCTTCCATCTTGCGACAGTTCTGACATCCCCATCCGGTGAAATCTATCATGATCGGCTTGCCTACCTCCTTGGCATAGGCCAAACCGGCATCAAAATTATTGAAACAAGGCAAGCCGTTGGGACAATGATCGCCATGCTCCACCTCTATGGCCGCAGACTCACCCGCGCCAACCATGTTGATCACCGGTTGTGCATAGGCACCACTTTTACTTTCTGCATAATGCTCTGGCGGCGGGAATCCCGAGATGAGTTTCACTGGGGCACCGAAGATTCCTGGCAACATGTAGAAGCCCAAAATCATGAAAACCATCGCGAAGCTAAGTCGTGGCACTGAAATAGTGGTTACAGGACTATCTAATGGCATGCGGAATGCCCCCAAGAGATAGAAAGCCGTGATGAAGGCGATGGCTACCCAAATGGCGAGGAATAGTTCACGCTCTAACCAATGCGCTTGCCATACCAAATCTGCCGTGGACAAGAATTTCAAAGCGAACGCTAATTCCAAGAATCCGAGGGTCACTTTCACCGTGTTCAACCATCCGCCTGATGAAGGCAAAGAATTCAACCATCCAGGGAAAGCGGCAAAAAGTGTAAATGGAATGGCCAAGGCCAATGAGAATCCAAACATCCCTACGGCAGGTCCCAGTAAGGATCCTTTTGATCCCGCCTCGACGAGCAGTGTTCCGATAATTGGACCCGTACAAGAAAAGCTCACCAAGCTCAAGGTGAATGCCATGAAGAAAATGCCGAGCATACCACCCTTGTTGGATGCATCATCCGCCTTATTTACCCAGCTCGACGGCAGTGTGATTTCAAAGGCCCCGAAGAAGCTGGCGGCAAAAATGACAAAGAGGGCAAAGAACGCCAGGTTGAACCACGGGTTCGTGGCCATTTGGTTCAAGGCATCAGATCCAAAAATGACGCTCACTGCAAGACCAAGGGCCACGTAAATCACGATGATCCCCAATCCATATAATGAGGCTTTAAAAATTCCTTCGGCCTTTGTTTTAGATTGCTTGGTAAAAAAGCTTACCGTCAATGGAATCATTGGGAAAATACAAGGCATGATCAGCGCTGCGAAACCGCCCAAGAAGCCGAGCCAGAATGTCGAGCCCAATCCTTTCCAGATGGACGGTACAGGTGCATTGGTCACGCGGACCGAGAAATCTTCATAGGTTGGCGGTAAACACATTTCGTCGTTACATACCATGAATTCGAGCTCGCCTTTGACCGTGAATTCTTTCTCAGTCGGCAAGAGCTTGATGGTGAAATCCGCAGCATCGCTGAAATAAGCCAAATCCATATCGAAATTTGGATCAAACTCCACATGAGGCTCGCCTTCGGCCCAACCTCCCTCTGTGGTAAAGGAAGAATCGACTTCCAGGACAAGCGAGGTTGGAATAGGCCCGCCTTCGTCAAGGTTTTGGCTGTAAAGGTGCCAACCTTCCGCAATTTCAGCATGAACAGTGACGAACGTGTACTCATCAGTGTTCTCGTAAGAAGTGGACCAAGTAACGGCTTGCGGCTGTGCCCAAGCCAGGGTGGTCATTAGGAAAATAAAGGCGGTAAAAAGTCGCTTCATGTGATCAAAGTTTCAGAGATGCAAGATAGGCCATGTCATCGCCTTCGGCAACTTTTACGTGTGCTGCGATTCTATAGCCGAGTACCCAAAATATTTTATCGTTGTGCAAGGCCACGTAGATGTGCTTTTTGCGGTGGCGAGGAAGGCGCAAGTCGTTCAGGAAATCGGCCACTTTTTTTGATCCTTTCATCCCTAAGGGCAAGAAAGAATCTCCTGGCTTCCATACTCGAATGGTCCAGGGAAACGGGGCTGCCGCGGGGCTGATCCATTCGTGATCATCATTAAATACTATTTGTGCTCGCGGGGTAGGCTGCAGGGTGAGCGTAAAGGGCAAATTGGACAAATCTTTCGGCCCATGGATGGTATATGTATTGGGGTCCAATTCCTTTTTCGGCGCCAAAATAAAGGTGGTGCGGTCTTTGACTAAAATCTTCTGGCGGCCAGGCGTTAATTGGCCCGAATCCCCCTTCAAAACATGGCCACACTCCTCGTAGGAAAAGCCTATATCCCAGCGCAGGCAGTACCTGTACAACAAAGTCTGGGCATAGGACTGCTCAACCCAGGTACCGAAATCAATTTGGACTTCATCGTCTAGTTCACTCACATGAAGGCGCTCGAACTCGTCCAACATCCCCTCCAACAGTTCGCGGTCGCGGACCAAATTATCAATGGTCTTTGCCAAACCGCCGTGCCATCGAGGTTCCACTTCATCGAGGACCTCCGGCAGCAAATTTCGCACCTTGTTTCGCGTGTATTTCAACGTCTGATTCGACTCATCCTCTCGCCAAGTGAGTTCATGTTCCTGTGCAAAGGCAAGAATATCCGCCTTGCTCATCTGCGCCAATGGACGAAGAATGTGGGGATGAGACATACCAGTTAGGCCGGTCAATCCCGCGCCGCGAAGGGCGTTCATTAAAAAGGTTTCCTTTCTATCATCAAGGTGATGCGCCGTAAAAATATATTCCGCCCCAAGGGCTTGTGCACGTTCCTCGAACCAATGATACCGGAGCTTCCGGGCCCAATTCTGAATGTTTTCTCCTTTGCGCTTTGTAGGATCGGCATGCAGCACTTCAATTTCAAATCGATGCTCCTGAGCAAACCAGCGGCACCAGCGTTCGTCTTCCTCCGCCTCCTCACGCAAACCGTAATTCACATGGAGCAAATACGGACGGATATTGTACCGCTGCAGCAACCAATGACTCAACACCACGGAATCTACGCCGCCGCTGAAGCCGAGAATTGCTTTTGATCCGGGAATAATGGTCATGAATGGAGGATTATAGTGTCAAAACTACAACCAAT
>Ga0255781_10004304_pt1 | contig 10808 bp, 17 predicted proteins | sample 101ome_21_FD_179979 | JGI IMG/M metagenome (GOLD analysis project Ga0255781, IMG submission 179979) | Coastal salt marsh microbial communities from the Groves Creek Marsh, Skidaway Island, Georgia - 101413BT metaG (version 2) | ecosystem: Environmental > Aquatic > Marine > Intertidal zone >...
AATCGAAGTGACAGGATTCGAACCTGCGACCTCCTGTTCCCAAAACAGGAGCGCTACCAAACTGCGCTACACTTCGGGATGGTAGTTCCTATCGCCGCCAGTCCTGAACTACCAAGGGAACTGCCGCAGTTGATTTCTCAACTCTCAAATTATAACTCTAGTGCTCACGTTTGTCAAATGGTTCCCAATGCTGCCAATCATATTTGTGAATTGCCCAGATACCCAATACAGGAACACATATGAGAAGAAACCCCAATAGTCCCAAAGACCATGAGGTTTCCATCGTGTATCTAGCAAGCAGAGAGAGATTATGAATCATCGTCTTCCTCGGGTTCGTAAAGTGGACAAGGTTCTTCAAACAAATGTTGCATTCTAAGTTGCTTAATTCGTTCTCGGAGTTGCTTGTAAAACTCCCTCCTTTCTTCTGGATTCATTAAGCTGGGTAATCCCATTTGGTAATGAATTCTGTTTTGTGTGTCGGGCCCCATAACCCCTCTCCGTGAAGGAAAGGCACTGTTCTAATAGGACAGGAATCTCCCACACACAATAAATCATCAACAATTCTCCATGATTCTAATACTTCTTCAGAATGAACAAAATTAGATTGATCATCATTCAAAGCATCATATAAAAGTTTTTCATATCCATCTACACCCAACCAATCAGGATATCGGTGAGTAAGCGTAGCAGTCTCTACATCATTATTAAATCCAGGTGCCTTCATATCAATGCGAATATCAAAATGAGCATGTGGTTGTAGTCTCATTACAATTCGATCATTGTATTCATGACCTTCAAATAGTTGCTGTGGTGGTGCTTTTAATTTGATAACAACTTCAACGCATTGATATGGCATTTTCTTGCCGCTCATGAAATGAAAGGGGACACCCTCCCATCTCCAATTATCAATGTAGATATCACCTGCAACAAAAGTTGGAGTTTCACTCCATTTACCTACACCTTCCTCATTTCTATACCCATCATATTGACCAAAAATAGTTTTGTATCCAAGTCTTGTTGCAGCAAGAACCTTGGTTTTCTCCCTACGAATCTCTGTCGCATTCATTTTACAAGGTGCTTCCATGGCGATGAGTGCCAGAACTTGCAACATATGATTTTGAAGCATGTCTCTAACAACACCAGCATCCTCATAATACTGAGACCTACCTTCACACCCTAGAGTCTCTGTAGCGAAGATCTGAACCTCTTCTATGTACTGCCTGTTCCAAAGTGGCTCCAATAATATGTTGCTAAAACGAGTGGCAAGGATATTATTAACAGTATCTTTCCCCAAATAATGGTCAATGCGATATACTTGTTTTTCACGTAAATGTCTGCTAACCACAGACTGTAAATCACTAGCAGATTTATAGTCGTATCCAAAGGGTTTTTCGATAACCACTCTTGATCTTTCTGGTTCATCTAGAAATCCTGCTTGCTTAAGGTTTGTAATTGCATCAGCATATGTGCTTGGTGGCACTGATAAAAAGAATGTTGTATCTGCACTTTCATCGTGCAGTTTCATTAGACTCTCTGGATTTGATAGGTCACAAGATACAAAATCTAACCAGTGTGTAAAATCTTCTGGATAGTCTCCCAGTTTTTCTAACCAACATTGTTTGGTTATTTCTCTACGAGAAGCACCAACAATCAAAAGATCTTTTGGTAAAAGATGCTTACACCATAATTGATACAATGCTGGTATCAACTTTCTTTTGCATAAATCTCCAGTAGCACCGAAGATAACTATGCGTTTAGTGAGCACATCCATTTCCATCGTAGTCGTCTGAGTCGTAGTAGTTATTTTCACCTTTTCGTATCCCGAAATAGATCGTGGATAGTACAAAGGGTATTGCCAAGATTGAAAGGGCATTACCTAAATTCATTGTTCTCCGTAAGTCCTAGTGATTTTAAGTAGTCTATCCACCATTGTGGATCTTTTTTTCTCTTCCAGTTAGGTACAGGAAGTCCCAACTCAGAGTAGTGTTCATATAAAGCATCATCTATAGTCTGTGCGATCTCCATATTCCTCTTCCTCTTCATCAACGTCTGCATACGCATCCGCCAAATAGGGTCCATGTGGTTTTCTGGATTCTGACTCAACATACTTCTCCTCAGCATAGATCCCAGATAACCATACTGCAAATTTCATTACTATGTAGATAATTGCAAGTGGCAAAAAACATAAAAGAAGAATTGCTTGCTGTTTCATCGGACGTGGTGGCCACCAAACATATATCTCATACCATTTAAGATTTTGTTGGCATATTTTCCAAGTCTCCTAGAATTAAATCTTTCAAAGAGGGCGGCAGAGATAACAGGAGTGGGCACACCAAGATCAACAGCAGCGTGAAGAGTCCAACGGCCTTCACCAGAATCGCTGACACCCCCATCAAACTTGTTGAGATCGTCATGATCATGGCGTAATACATCAGCGGTAAGGTCAAGTAACCAACTACCAACAACAGACCCGCGCCTCCACAACTCAGCAACCTCAACAGTATTAATATCGTAACAATAATCTTCGGGGTGTTCCATGGGAGCCACTTCGGCGTCACCTTGAGCAACATATTTTCTTCCTGCACCAGCCTCATGAAGTAGGTTAAAACCCTCTGCATACGCTTGCATAATGCCATACTCCACTCCGTTGTGAACCATCTTTACAAAGTGACCTGAACCAGGTGGTCCACAATGTAACCAACCGAATTCTGCAGATGTTTCACATGGATCCCTGGGATCTGTGCGAGAGGCAGCTCCAATGCCAGGCGCGAGTGCCCTGAAAATGGGGGCACAGATGTATACTGCCCTATTTGCACCACCAACCATAAGACAGTATCCACGCTCCAGACCATAAACTCCACCACTAGTACCACAGTCAATATATTGGATGCCAAGTTTAACCAAGTATTCCGCTCTCCTGCGAGAATCTTTAAAGTTGCTATTGCCATGATCAATAATAATATCCCCGTCGCTAAGTAGTGGTAATAGTTCATTGATTGTTTCCTCTACTAATTCTGCAGGAATGACTAGTTGAAAAATACCAGGACCATCCTTTTTTACTGATTGAACTAGACTTTCTAAACTAGAGGCAATTCCACTAACATAACCCTTTTCATATGCCTCCTCAGCTTTAGCATAGTTTCTCCTATATCCCCAGGTTTCAATACCTGCTTTCATCATGCGGCGAGACATACCCTCACCCATCCTACCCAATCCGATTATACCTACCCGCATTTTCGTCTTCATTGAATGCTTCCTTTAGTCTAATCCTATCTATTCTATCTCGCAACGGGTAATAAAAATTAATGAGTAGTTTGTCAAAGTTTACTGACACAAAACCTCAGCGTAGGACTTTTAGCACCTCATTCTCCACTTTATCTATGATATTATCCACAACATTGACATCCAAATCCATAAATGGGGGGATGACACCTAGGATTCTAAGCAAACCATCAACGAATAATGCAAGGCAGATTAATCCTAAGGTCATGCTGATGAGTGAGGCATTGCGATTATGCTTTCGCATTGCCTCATCTATAGCGTCTTTAATTAGTTTATCTACCTCTGCTTTCGTATAACAATGCTCAGGCTTCAGTTCCGTCATTCTGTGTGACATGACTTAGATTGCTCATAGGATCGGGTTGTCCTCCTACTATAGCACAAGCTCTGGTGTAAAAGTAGTTGTCGGTTGTTCCGTTTTCCTCAAATACTTCTTTGATTTTTGCCCAGTTAGAAAGTTCGTCGGGATGCATTTACCTAAAAATGTAACAGCATGATACTATTTACCGATTTAATGCTTTCTAAATGTTTTATTTTCCTAACGGAAAGGGTGAGATTTGAACTCACGGATGCTCTCACATCGCTAGTTTTCAAGACTAGTGCAATAAACCACTCTGCCACCTTTCCAAATCAAGTGTAATTAGATCTGCATGGTGCTTCCTATGACAGATGGCACACAACCTAATACACTTCTTTGCCTCTTCTTTTAGGGCAGCGAGACCTTTCCCATTTGCGTTGATTGTGAATGCCTTATCACTAGGATTGACGTGGTGGAGGTCCATACAGACTGGTGGAAACACTTGTCCGCAATGATAGCAAGGTCCAGTCTTCAGTTCTTCAACTAATTCCTTGCGTGAGTCACGTTGTTTCTTACGTTCTGCTACACCTTTGTCAGTGTGAGCCCACTTTCGTGCTGCTTCTCTTTGCTTTGCCGGGTCCTTATATGGCATAATAATCAACGGGTTCAAATCTATTTAGTAATTAGAACCCTTCACCTTTCCTCAAATTGTATGCGACGAACCTTACGTCTGCGTCTTTCCTCCTGATACTGGAGTTCTTCTTTAGAGAAATGACTATCAATCTTTCTCTCTACATTGTTAGCAACCATAACGACTTTATCAAGATCGATGGCACCAACCTTGTCATCCACAACTCTCATTTGGTTGGGGCAACCACAAAACTGAACTTTGCTACTGCTTGTCAGTTCTGTACTGCATTCTTTGCATCGTACAACGATCATTTTTCATGGACCTCCTTAATGGGGATGGGAAATACTGGGATCGAACCAGTGACCAACTGCGTGTAAAGCAGCTGCGCTACCGCTGCGCCAATTTCCCGAGAGCGGAGTATCGGAATCGAACCGACGACATCTAACTTGGAAGGATAGCGTTCTACCGCTGAACTAACTCCGCATGTGAGTCTATTCTAACATAGACTTCTCTTGTTTGGCAAGTCTGTAATACATTTTGTAGTATCTTTGCTTAATTTCTTCTAGAGTATTCATGTCTTCTTCAAACCCCATGTATTTAAGGTGTTGATAAGACCCTTCCAACTCACTAATGAGGCGGAGAATATTGGTAGAATGGACTTCCATACCACCAAAAACATACTTACTTGCGTCCATTTCTGTTAATTGAATGTGTTTTGGTGCCTTAAGATTATATTTTAACATAAATTTGTAAAAATTAACAGGCACGGCAGGACTCGAACCTGCAATCGACTGCTTAGAAGGCAGTTGCATTATCCATTATGCTACGTGCCCATTCAGTTAGGCGCGGTCTACACCTTCAATAAATTCCTCAAATTCTTCTTCAGAAATTTGGTCGATGCTGATGACTTCTAAGTCTTCTTTGGGGTCCATCCACTCATAAAATTCATCGATGAGTGCTAATTGGTCATAGATTTGAGTAACATCCATACCATTGAACTCCTGAACCCTGCCAATTGCCCAATCTCTGACATGATTGAACAACTTTTCTTCATCAGGTTGCATCATAGTAGTCCTTTCTGAAGTATCTGCTGAGGATGTTGCTATTATAGTACTTGGGGACTCCGGTGTCAAGGGACTCTGTGAGGACTCCATGGATGAAGAGTTGCCTTGTTTCTTCGTAGTTTGTCTTGCCAGGTGTTTTATGTAGTGACAAGATAGTTCTACTAAAATTTTGTCTACCCAATCGTTCAATGTCTTCCTTAAGTTCCGGGCAAGACCCATAATACTTTCTCCAGTCAGATTCAGATTTTACTTTTCGTTTTTTTCCTCTCGGTTTACGAAAAGACCAAAAATATTTTCTCCCAATGTATTGTCTACCATTGGTGAGATTGGTAATGTTATAAACAAAACCATGGTTGTCCCCAATAAGACTCCCATCAAAAGGGGTGCCATTATAGATCCAAGGATTTTCATAGTCTAACATCAAGGATATCTGTCTATTATAACAGATATTTATTCTCGATATGCCTCATACCCATCATAATCACCGAAGATGAAATGATCAAACGTGGCTGCTTGGCGATATGCATTTGCAGACTCTTTCCTCCATGTATGATCATCGGGGAGTGGTTCAGTGCCATATTCCCAAGTGTCATAATCCTCTTCGTTCCTAGGATCAGGAGAGGTTGGTGGAGTTAGAGGTTCAATTTTATCCATCTCCATCCAAACTCTCTTAAATTCAGAGTTTGAATCCTGAGAATGTGTCTTTTTTGACATCTTGTTTGATTCCGCCGACGACATACGATTCAACCTCCGTTTCTTGTGGTGCGACTTGGAGACCCTTTGATGAGATCCAGTGCTGGGTCCAAGGCAGTGGGTTTGCAGATGCTGCAACATCATATACTGGTTTTAAACCAATTGCTTTTAGTCTACGATTTGCAACCCATTCAACATATTTTTGCAACAACTTGTCATTAAGACCGATCATGCTGCCATCTTTGAAGAGATAGTCCGCCCACTTCTTCTCTTCATTGACTGCACGATCAAACATCTTATATGTCCATTCTTGCTCTTCCTCCATGATCCTTTTCATCTCAGGATCATCACCATCACGCCACTTATTTAAGATGTTTTGAGTGATAGCGAGGTGTTGGTTTTCGTCTCTTGCAATAAGGGAAATGATTTTTGCACTTCCTTCCATAAGTTTGAGCTCACCGAAAGCAAAACTACAAGCAAAAGAGACATAAAAACGAATCCCCTCAAGGATATTAACGTTTGCAACTGCTCTGTAAAGTTTTCTCTTGACATCTTTTATTTCCCATTCACGAGATGGTGATCCCTTAAAGTCATCTTGCCACATATTCCCAGTACCCCATTGCTGAGCACTGCGGATGAAATCATCATAGGCACCTGTAACCGTGCTAGCACGCTCTAGAATGCGGTCATCAGTGACAATGTGGTCAAGCACCTCTGAAGGGTCTGGATACACATTCTTGATGATGTAGGTGTAGGAGCGACTATGAATCATCTCCATAAATCCCCAGACCTCCATACATGCCTCTAGTTCAGGCAAGGAGCAATAAGGAATGAATGCCATACCAGGACCACGACCCTGCACAGAGTCAAGCATGATCTGATATTTTAGGTTAGAAGTGTAAATGTGCTTCTGTTCTGGACGAAGAGTATGATAATCACCACGATCCTTCTGCAAAGAAACCTCTTCAGGTCTCCAGAAGTATCCCAATTGTTGTGTGGTGAGTTTATCAAATACTGGATATTTGTACGAATCGTACCTTTGAATTCCTAAGGGAGCACCAAAAAACATTGGTTGCTTCTTTGTATTAACTTGTTTTGTGTTGAAGACTGTCATGCCTTCAATTTCTTTTTTCACATTATTCACTGAATCAACTTTAAACTGCACAGGATTCACACTCTCCCTCCTCGGCTTTTTCTAACGTATCTAAAAGATTTTCTAACTCGGTGTTTGATTTTTCTGAAACATCAATCACCTCATCACTCTTCATATCGTGGGTATTTTGATAATAACTGGTCTTCCAACCGTACTTATATGTAGTCAAAAAGTCTTGTGCCATGACGGACACTGGGACTTCATTGTTCTCATAGTTCTCTGGGTTGTAACTCCAGTTGCCACTGATTGCCTGATCAAAGAATTTTTGCATTACAGCAACGACATTGATGTATCCAGTGTTGTCAGGCATGTCCCAAAGCAGGGTGTAGTTGTTTTTCAGATAGGTGTACCCCGGAACCACTTGCTTAAGCGGTCCTTTCTTTGATTTCTTAATGGACAGGTAATCGCGAGGTGGTTCGATTCCGTTTGTGGCGTTTGACACAACGGAACTGCTCTCTGAAGGCATTTGTGCGGACAGTGTTGAGTGCCGTAAACCAAATTCATTGATAGATGCTCTAAGAGCCTCCCAATCATGCGCCAACTCCTCTGTAGTAATTTCATCTACATCCTTCTTGTATGTATCTATTGGAAGAATTCCATCAGCATACTTAGTGCGACCAAAGTATTCGCAATGTCCTTTTTCTTTAGCAAGTTGATTTGATGCTTTCAATAGGTAATATTGGAATGATTCAGCCAAACCATGCACTGCATTCCATGCTTCCTGACTGTCATATTTGTAACCAAGTTTTGCCAAATAGTGCGCGAGACCAATAAACCCAATACCAAGGGAACGACGTGCCTTAGTGGCGATTTTGGCTGCCTCTACGGGGTAATCCTGATAGTCAATCAATTCATCCAATGAGCGAACAGCAAGATCACAAAGATCCTCAAGTTCATCATCAGATTTGACCTTACCAACGTTGATTGCGGAGAGAATGCACAGGGCAATTTCGCCAAGGTGATCATCAATATGACTGATAGGATAGGTTGGAAGAGTAATTTCTTGACACAAATTACTCATATTTACCTTATCTTTGAAGGAAGAGTGAGAATTGCAATGATCGATGTTCATGATGTAAAGGCGTCCAGTCTCTGCACGCTCTTTCAGAAGATCAAGAATTAATTCTTGTGCACCAATGGTTTTTCTTGGGATTGATTCATTAGATTCGTAACTGCAATATAACTCATCAAACCTATCGGTCCCAAAACTCTCATACAAACCAGGAACATCATGAGGGGAAAATAGCGTGATTTCCTTATTTTCGATAAAACGTTCATAAAAAAGTTTGCTAATCTGAATACTATAATCTAATTTGCGAACACGATTATCTTCTGTGCCTTTGTTGTTCTTGAGAACAAGAATATCTTCTATTTCTTGGTGCCAGATTGGGAAGTGGACAGTTGCTGATCCACCTCTGATGCCATTTTGAGTGCAGCATCGGACAGTGCTTTCAAATTTTTTGAGAAATGGGACAACGCCTGTATGCTGTACTTCTCCGCCTCTGATCTTAGAGTTGATTCCACGGATTCTACCTGCGTTGATACCGATTCCCGCCCGTTGTGCAACATATTTGCCGATAGCCATATCAGAACTAAAGATGCTATCGAGGGTGTCATCAACATCAACAAGAACACAGCTAGCAAACTGTCGCAAGGGTGTTCGCACGCCTGCCATGATTGGCGTTGGGATGTTGATTCTGTGCTTGCTGATTGCGTCATAGTACCTCTTTACGTATGACATGCGGGTTTCTTTAGGATATTCCGCAAAAATTGTCAGTGCAATCATCATGTACATGAACTGAGGTGTTTCATACACCCCACCAGTACTTCTATCCTGCACTAGATATTTATCTGCAACCTGCCTCAATCCAGCATATGTAAACAAAAAGTCACGATTATGGTCAATATAAGAATCTGCCTTTTTAATCTCTTCTAAAGAATATTTACCATAAAGTTCAGCATCATATACTTCTAAATTTACACAGGAATAGATATGCTCCTCCAAAGATGGCAATTCTCTCATCTTACCATATAAACTTTTTCTCAAAGAAAAGAGAAGAAGACGTGCAGCAACAAATTGATAGTTAGGATGATCAAGATCAATCAAGTCACTAGCAGACTTAATCAAGATCTCTTGAATTTCAGCAGTGGTAATACCATCATAAAACTGAATGCCAGAGGTCATTTCAACTTGACTTGCAGATACGCCTGCAAGACCCTTGGTTGCCTCTTCAACCATGATGTGCATCTTCTCTAGGTCAAGAGGTTCAATTCTTCCGTCTCTCTTTTTTACTTTAGTGCCGTTGCTCATATCTTCTTCCAAGTGGTGAATTTAAGTTTTGCTTCTAATCCAGAATATATATTGGATTCTATCACAGATTGTACATCTTTGCCAGACATCACCATATCATTGATGTCTTTGTCATCTATATTGTCAGGCCAAATGACTACTGACCCACCGGCATCGATGGTTTTGGAGATTCTGTTTGTAATCTCTCTATTGCGCGGTTCGTTATCATAGATCCACACAGGATTGTCAATCCCCCAACTAGACACATCAGCGTCAGCTCCACACATAGCAATCGAATTGCGAACGAATGTGCTGTCGAATGGTCCTTCTGTAACGAAGACTGGAGCATCTGTTGTGATGTTATCCAGTCCATAGATTTTTGGTGCATCATCATCAAGCATCACGGTAATATATTTAACCTTGCTCGGACCTAGTGCTCTGCCTTGGAATCCGATAAGATTTTTCTTGTAATAGAGAGGAATGATGATTCGTTCTTCATCATTATCTTCACTATCAAAGGTCGGTTTCATTCTATTAGCAAACCTTTTGAAGTGCTTTGCGTAATAGAAGTCATCTGGATTGAGTTGCCTTGCAGTCAGATAACCAGCAGACCTAGGATCCTCTGATGCCTTTGGTAATTCAAGTTTCTTTTTGAACTTAGGTGCTTCAAATTTGAAGACTGGTTCATCAACAACAAAGTTTCTACCACCAGCATGTCCATCCTTGAATTTCTCCAAGGTATATGATTTATGTAGAACAGGATCAACGTGCTTAAGAAAATTATTAAGCGACATTGAAGCACCACAATTGTGACACTTATAATTTGTATTGTTCTTTACATCATAAAGATATCCCCGTGCCTTGTTTTTATGTTTCTGTGAATCACCACAGATCGGACAACGGAAATTATATAGATTACTTTTGACTCTCTTGAATTTTTGAAGTCGTGACGAAACTAATCCAATATACTTGGAGTCAACTAAATCCATTACAACAGGGTATTATTTCTGTCCCTCTATTATAGTATCGACGGATCCTGGAGTCAATACATTTGACATCATTCTTTGACCTGGCACGCTAACCAAGAAAGATATTATAGTAAGAGCCCCTGCAATGCTCCACATTTTTTTCTCAATCAATCGAAGTCTTTCATCAACTAAACGTATATCTCTTTCGCAACCTTTCTTTATTTCGTCTGCTCTGCGATTAACTTCTCTGTGTACGCTTTCTACCTTCTCAAAGAGTACAGCATCGATTCTATCTTGTTTGTCTAATTTCTCGTTATGGACAGCAAGAAGTTGTCCCATCTTTACAGAATTATCCTGTAGGGATTCTACTACTCTTTCTAATCTCTCTAGTATAGCAGCATTAACCCCAGCTTCATCCATTATCCTTTCCAG
>Ga0255781_10004308_pt1 | contig 10806 bp, 8 predicted proteins | sample 101ome_21_FD_179979 | JGI IMG/M metagenome (GOLD analysis project Ga0255781, IMG submission 179979) | Coastal salt marsh microbial communities from the Groves Creek Marsh, Skidaway Island, Georgia - 101413BT metaG (version 2) | ecosystem: Environmental > Aquatic > Marine > Intertidal zone > Salt...
AACATGATTCGCGGTCTGCGTAAAACTCAAGGGGCCGGTTGGGCTCACTATGCTATCTACGGTGTATCCTATGAGGTCAAAGCGCAAAGAGTTAAAGTTCATCTCGGCACCGATCTGGTACTGGGCAACACCGCTGAGTTGTTTGTTGGCGAAATCTGTGGTGTTCAAATAGAGGTTGAGCTCCACAAGATCTGCCGTGTCGGAACGGGAATTGTAATCAATGGGCGCGGTCATTTGCATGGTGGCCGGCGCATGTTTGGTCGATTGACAATTGAATTGGCCCTTGGCGCCAACGCTTAGTAGGAGTAGTGCTAGGAGTCCAATTCTTTTCATCATTGTCTTTGTCTTACAGCTTCGTACAATAAAATCCCAGTAGCTACGCTCACGTTCAAGCTATTGATTGTTCCCATCATAGGAATCTTCGCTTTATGATCGGCCAATTGAAGCAAGCTTTTGTGTACGCCCGTTTCTTCGTTACCCATGATTAACATACAGCCCTCACTGAAGGGTGCACTGTAAATATCATCATCTGATTTTTCCGTACCTGCGATAATTTTCAAGCCTAGGCTCTGAGCGAGGAATACGGCATCTTTCATGTGTCCTACTTTACAAACAGGTAGCTCTAACAAAGCTCCGGTTGAGGTGCGAATGGCATCGGCATTCACAGGTGCGCTATCGTTTCGTGGGATGACAATAGCGTCTACACCAGCACTTTCTGCCGTGCGTGCGATAGCACCGAAATTGCGTACGTCGGTAATGCGATCTAAGGCGAGAATTAAGGGTTTGCGCCCAGCCTCAATCACGGCCATTACCGTGGCTTCGAGATCTGCAAATTCAATAGGGCTTAGGTAAGCAACAGCGCCTTGGTGATTTCCAGCGGTAAGGCGGTTAAGCTTTTCGACTGGAACGTATTTAGGTGAAATTCCTGCAGCACGTAATGCGCCTTCGAGTTGAGTGTACAAAGGACCTCCAATACCTTTTTGTAAATAGACATTTCCTAGAGCTTGTTCGTCTTGAATTGCTTGAAGGATCGGACGAAGTCCGTAGATGAGTTGGTCGTTTGCCATGTTATTCTTCTGAAGATTGCGCTTCGATTTGACGGTCGGAGTATTCACCTAATTCGGCTCTGTCGACCATGCGGTTATCTAATTCTTTTTTTGTTTTACTGCCCAATTTCTTGAGTTTTTCCACCTGGGTAATCAAATTACCACGTCCATCCATCATCTTGTTCATGGTGTCTTGATAGGTGTTTTGGGCCGTTTGGAATTGCGTGCCAAGTTTTTTCAAATCTTCACTTAGGCCGACAAATTTGTCGTAGAGTTTTCCGCCAGCCTCCGCGATTTCCATAACGTTCTTAGTTTGTTTTTCTTGACGCCATGCCATCGCTATGGTTTTCAAAGTTGCAAGCAGGGTAGAGGTGCTGACAACAATGATTTTTCTTGAGAAGGCGTATTCGTAGAGTGCTTGATCGTATTTCGTAACCTCCATGAAGGCCGCCTCGATAGGTATGAAAAGCAGCACAAACTCCGGCGTGTCGCCGCCATAAAGCTGTGGGTAGTCTTTATCACTCAAGTTCTTTATGTGCGATTGAACACTCGTGGACAACGCCTTCATGTTCAATGCGGCATCGTCTTCATTATCCGCATTAATGAAATTATCCCAAGCCACGAGTGACACCTTGGAATCGATGATGATCTTCTTGTTCCCGGGCAGCTGAATGATTACGTCCGGCTGTAGGCGGCGTCCTTCCTCGGTGGTTTCGCTGTTTTGAACGAAGTATTCTTTGTCCTTTTGTAACCCGCTCATCTCCAAAGCGCGCTCCAATACAAATTCACCCCAGTTTCCTTGTTTTTTATTGTCACCGCGCAAAGCTTTTGCCAATCCGCTAGCCTCTTCGGAAAGCTTGTCGTTCATGTCCTTAAGGGATTTGATGTTTTCCATCAATGCCGATGTGGATTTAACTTCCTTTTCGTGGTTGTCCTTTACGGTCTTCTCAAAATCTTCGAGTTTCTGCTTAAAGGGAGCTAGTAGCTTGTCTAATTCTTCAGAGTTCGTGGTTTTGAACTGTTTTTTCTTCTCTTCTAAAATGGATTCGGCAAGGACCTTGAATTCATTTTTCATGGCCTCTTTTGACTTCTCTTCCTCTGCTTTTTGTTGCGCGTGCATTTTCTCAACGCTCTCGAGCTTTTCGCGCGCACTTTGCAATGCAGTTTCTAATGTGGCTTTTTCAGTGGCCGATTGAATTTGTAATCTATTCAATTCATCTTGCATTGCCTTCAATGAAGCGTTCAACTCAGTATTCATTGCTTTCCCCTCAGCGATCTGTTCTTCCGCCCATTTAGGAAGCTCATCGCTGTTGCCATTAGTGGCCGATTTACCATTGCCACGCATTCTAACAATCAAATACGCGAATAGTAATAAGTTCAAAACGGGGAAGATGTACTCTGTCATGTCTCTATGGTGCTGTTTTTCAGTTTAAAACAAAGTCTTTTGTCCTGAAGAAGGCAATTCCCAATTTACGCTTTCTAGACCCTTTTCGGTCTGTTTATTATTAAAAGTTGTGAAGGGTTTGGACCCGAAGAATCCGCGATAAGCACTTAGTGGTGATGGGTGTGGGGTGTGGATAATGTTTCCCGAAAACGCGGGATGTTCTTTAACAAGGCCTTTGACTAAAGTATGTGCTGGGTTGCCAAAACAAATAAACCCTACATGGGGATTGGTTTGAATCAGGAAATTTAGGGCGTTGTGAACAAAGGTTTCCCATCCCCATTTTTTGTGGGAGCCGGCTTCACCATGTCGCACGGTGAGCGCGGTGTTGAGAAGAAAAACCCCCTTGCGCGCCCAGGCGCTCAAATCTCCATTGGCCGGTGCATCAAGCTGAAGATCGTCTTGATACTCTTTGAAGATGTTGCGCAATGAGGGTGGGAGCTTTTGACTTTGTTCCACGCTGAAGGCAAGGCCATTGGCTTGATTGGGTCCGTGGTATGGGTCTTGGCCGAGAATGATACACTTACAGTGCTCGGGTGGCGTGTATTCGAATGCGGAGAAGATTTTGTCCTTTGGCGGGAAGATGGTGTGTGCTTGGGATTCTTGGGATAATTGGTCCATTAAGACCCTCCAATATTCCTTTTTCTTTTCAGCATCAAAGAACGCTTGCCAATGTGGAATTTCGATTGTGGAAAGGAATGTGGACATTTGACAACAACTTTGGCTCTTGTGCGTTACTTTTACAACACGCAAAATAACGATTCTCAATCGTCTCAATGATGAAAAAAGTTTTGACATTGGCTGTAATTGCAGCTGCATTTTTAGCGCTCTCTTCATGTGGAACGGCAGAAAAATGCCCTTCGTACTCTTATGTTGAGGTTCCAGCGCAACAGGGATAATAAACCGAGCTCAGGCACGGAATTTCCGTTTGTACACCCGCAGTCTTTCGAGGAAGTTGCGGGTATTCTGCGTTTTAAAGGGACCACCTTTATATACAAGCACAGTACACGCTGTAGTGTGAGTTTATTTGCAATGAAGCGCCTTTTAGGTGTTGTGCCCCTAGACGATGAACAATGGATTTATATCGATGTCGTAGGACAGCGGCCCATATCATTAGCCCTTGCAGAGGAATTGAATATTTGGCATGAAAGTCCACAACTTATTATGCTTCAAGAGGGTAAAGTGGTTGCACATTGCTCACACCATCAGGTCAATGAGGACACTGTAGAATCGTGGCGAAAAACACACAAAATAGAGAACTAAAAACGTCTTAGGGCGTTAATTTGATATGGTTGACAATCCTACAAATACTGCTGAAAAGATCACTAAGGAGCGCGTCCAAAAGCCGAAATGGTTGCGTGTAAAACTGCCTACTGGGGAGAATTACAAGCAAGTACGCGGGCTCGTTGATAAGTACAAGCTGCACACCATCTGTGAGAGTGGTCATTGTCCTAACATGGGTGAATGTTGGGGTGCAGGCACGGCTACATTTATGATCTTGGGTAATATCTGTACGCGAAGCTGTGGGTTCTGTAATGTTGCCACCGGTCGTCCTAATTCCGTTGATTGGGAGGAGCCTGAAAAAGTAGCGCGGAGTGTGAAACTCATGAAGATCAAGCACGCTGTTTTGACTTCGGTAGATCGCGATGATTTAGCGGATGGAGGTTCTATCATTTGGGCAGAGACCGTTCGTGCTATTCGTCGTATCAGCCCAGAAACAACAATGGAGACGCTTATTCCTGACTTTAAAGGTGAGTTGCACAATGTTGACCGCATCATTGAGGCGAATCCGGAGATTGTTAGCCACAATATGGAGACCGTTCGACGCCTTACTCGAAAAGTGCGTATTCAAGCTCAATTTGATCGCTCATTGATGGTGTTGAAATATCTCAAAGATCAGGGCATTCACCGCACAAAAAGTGGCATCATGCTAGGTCTCGGGGAAACCAAAGAAGAGGTGATCGATGCCATGCGCGAATTGCGTGAGGCGAACGTAGATATAATTACACTGGGTCAATACCTTCAGCCAACAAAACGTCATTTGCCTGTGGTTGAGTTTGTTACTCCGGAAGTTTTCAAGGAACTTGAAGTAATTGGACTGGAAATGGGCTTCAGATTTGTAGAAAGTGGGCCTTTAGTACGTAGTTCATATCACGCTGAAAAGCACATCGCATAGGCCTTGCGGTAATCAATGCTACGCCCTATTTTTAAACCTTTAAGAAAACAGAGTTAATCACACATATGAAACAAGGATTACGATTTGCCCTCGCGGGTACAGTTTTAGCCGCCGCCACAATTGCATTGCTTCCTAAAGAAGCGCAGTACACGCCAAGAGTTGTGGAAGAACAAAGCGCTGCTGGAGCTGCTTCCTACTTGCATAGTTTGCGTGCAAACCAAATTACTGGAGAAATCACTCAGGAAGATATCCAAAGCGCTATTGAGAGCTTGGAGAACATGCCTGAAAGTTCGATCGGTTTGACTTGGGGAGAACGCGGACCTAATAACCGTGGTGGTCGTACACGTGGCCTCGCCATCAATCCAGCGAACCCATCAGAAATGTACGTAGGTTCTGTCAGTGGTGGTTTGTATTTCTCGAATAACGGTGGCCTTTCTTGGTTGGAAGTGAATCCAGATCAGGAAAACTTAGCCGTAATGACCATTGCTTACAGCAAAAACGGTGATGTTTATTACGGAACAGGTGAGGGCTTATACAATACTTGGACCACGGGTTACGGAGCTTCAACATCATCAGGTTTCCCAGGTGCGGGTATCTTCAAAAAAGGAGCTTCTGATAATGACTTCACTCAATTATCAACGACGTCTACATTGAGTTCAGTTGGAGCTTTGGTGTGTGATCCAAACAACAACGACAAAGTATATGCAGCGACTTCTTCAGGAATCCGCATGACTACCAACGGTGGAACGGCCTGGACGAATCCTTTGCAAGGACAGATTGGTTCAAACGGAACTTGTTGGGACATTCACATGGATGCCGGCGGTAACGTATGGGGAACACTCGGTGGCCGAATCATGAAAACCACGGATGGTGGTTCTACTTGGGTTGAAATTTCTAAATCAAGCGCTGGTTCGACCGGTCTTCCAAGAAGTGGTGGTCGCATCATGTTCGCTTCAGCTGCTGATGATGAAGATTACGTATACGTTGTTCAAATCACATCTGGCAATGCTTTGGCAGGTGTATACCGTACGACGGACGGCGGTTCGACGTGGACTAAAATTGGTCAAAAATCAACCTACTTCGATCCATTCTGTAGCTCACAATGTCAAGGTGAATACGATTTGGCTGTGGGTGTAGATCCAAGCAACAAAAATCGTGTAATCGTCGGTGGTATTACCGTTTGGGAATGGGAGCAAGGTCAAGGTTGGAACCAGGTTAATGGTTTCGGTCCTTACAATATCCACGCGGACAACCATGATGTTGTTTGGCACCCAACGGATAGCTCAAAAGTTTATATGGTCAATGATGGCGGTATTTACTTCTCGAACAATGCTGGAGAGACTTGGCAAACTTTGAATAAGAATTACGCTACTACGCAGTTCTACAATATTGGAATTTCTGAAGATCGCTACGTTGTTGGTGGTACTCAGGATAATGGAAGCTTCGTGATGGACGGTTCCGGAAACACTCCAAACGAAGGACGCTCGCTTGGTGCTGTGGATGGATTCTCCGGTGATGGAGGTTATTCAGCTATTTCATGGTTGGTACCAAAAGTTTACTTCACAGAATATCAACAAGGACGTATTGGACGCAGTGAGAATAAAGGACAATCATTCTCATCTTTTTGGGATGCACGCGTCGGTCAAGCAATTGGTTCATGGATGACGCCATTCTATTTGTATGAAAATAGTGCGGATGCAATGAGCCAAGATTCGGTTGAATTTAAGGTAGAGCAAGCAGTACGTTCGCTAGGATTTGCAAATGCCGGTCAGGATACTTTCGTTTCCAAAATTGTTCCATTGCAGGCCTCTGCGAATATGGTCGCAACAACTTTCATGGTTCAAAGTGGAAATATGGTTGTAACCAGCGATGCTAGTGGTAACTTAAGCGGAGACGGTACAGGAAACTTCAACGCTTCTACAGGTGAATTTACGGTTGTGTTCAATTCAAGTCCGGCGGCAGAGATTATCGCTAAGGTTGATTTGAGCTACGATGCAGGAGCAGAGATTGTTGCTGGATCAAATACAAACGGATTGCCATTTAAATACACGTTACCAAACGCAATGGCCATGGGTGATAGCATTATCATCCAAGATCCAGTGAGCAGTATGTTCGTTGTTGGATTTAGTGGGTCTGTTTGGATGACACGTGGTGCTTTAGATTTCATGCAAACGCCAGAGTGGTGGAAGCTAGCCAGCATTACGGGTACCGTACAGGCATTAGAAGTAAGTGCTGATGGTAACTACATTTGGGCAGGAACTAGCTCAGGTCGTTTGTACCGAATCGCAGGCTTGCAAGGTGCTCGCTCATACGCAACAGCGGACTTAGACAGCGGTGCTACTGCAGTGACTGTTGATCTTGTAGATAATTACATGGGTAGAAATATTACGAGCATTGCCGTTGATCCAAACGATAACGACCGTGTATTGGTAACGTTAGGTAATTACGGTAATACGAACTTCGTTTACTACTCTTCGAATGCGACCAGCGCCTCTCCAACCTTTGTGGTTAAGGATGGTAACTTGGGTAATTTCCCAGTATATGCTGCAACGTTTGATAAGGGTAATTCAAACTACGCTATCATCGGTACCGAATATGGTATTTTCTCTACGCAGAACATCAACACTACACAGCCACAATGGGGTGCTGATAATAGTGGTTTAGCACGTGTTCCGGTCTTCACTTTGAAGCAATTCAGAACTAACAAGAGTTCAACTGATGATATGGACGTAATGGAGGGCGATATTTTCGCTGGTACCTTTGGTCGTGGAACATTCCAAACGACTACACTACAGACCACACGTCCGTTGAACATTACCGAGCGTGATTTGAATGATGAAGCTCAGGCAACCATGAAGTTGTTCCCTAACCCTGCTGAAAATGAGACAACACTTGAGTTGCATTTGACAGAGGGCAACCACAGCATCGAAATTCTTGATATGAATGGTCGTGTGGTTCGTACAGCGGAGTACCAAGCTTCACAAGCAGGTGTGCAGCGTGTCGCCTTAAACGTAAGTACCCTAGGCAATGGCTTGTACATCGTTGGTGTGAAGTCAGTTCCTTCGAGCTACACGCGTTTGCTTATTGCACGCTAATCGAAAAATTTAGATTTGAATACTTAGGCCCCGCCCACGGCGGGGCCTTTTTTTGTGCCTATTTTTGCTTCATGGATATAGAGTTTTTAAAGTACCCTATAGGGAAGCCGACAATCGAAGAAAGCCCAGAGGAGGCGCGTATTGAAGGTTGTATTGCTGTTATTGGACGTATGCCGAAGCAACTGATGGAATTCGCAAAGAACCTCACAGAAGAGCAGTGGGATACGCCCTATAGAGAAGGCGGTTGGACTGTTCGTCAGGTAGTTCATCATTTGGCAGATTCCCACATGAATGGATTCAATAGACAACGCTTGGCTGTAACATCCGCGGAGCCACCAAAGGTTCCAGGCTACCCACAAAACCTCTACGCTGTATTGCCAGATTACTCTGCAGATCCGTTCTTGAGCGTAATACTTCTAGCGAGCCTGCATGAGAAATGGGTAAGTTTCCTCAATGGTATTACCGAGATGGGGTGGGAGAAGTCCTATTACCACATGGAGGACGAGAAATTCTATTCTATGAAGGAGAGTGTCCAATTATATGCTTGGCACTGCCAGCACCACTTGGCGCATATCCGCCTCGTTCTAGAAGCAAAGTCAAATTAATTCAGCCCCTCAGTTGAAGTAAGGCGCTGGGTGATGATGCCGTTTTCTACTTTGAAGTAAACTGGCAATCCTTCGATCCCCAGTCCGCTGATAATGGCACTGCGTCCACCTTTGAGGTCACTTAAATGTATTCCGCCAAGTTCATCGGTCTTGATGGCATTGTACCAATCGGCCAATGGACTTCTTTGAGACGGTAACCCATCAATACTTAGGTAGATCCAATTATCTTTTGCCCCTTTATTGCGCGTGGCAATCAATTCATTTCTACATCCTGTGCACCAAGAAGCCCAAATAGCCACGACATTATTTTTAAGGCTCATTTTCTTGATGGTCATTTCCTGGCCTTGAGGCGTCTCAAGAGTTAGTTCAGGGAATGGATGGCCTGGCTGGAATTTAGCGGCAGCCTCTTGTACTTTACGGGTAAAGTTGAGCATCTCCTCGTATTTAGCGAGCCACATAGCGAAGGTGATGACATCGGGACTACCTGGGTGTTTTGCATTCAGTTTGCTGTAAACGTTTTGCAATAATTCACGATCAATCTCGTAATTCAAAACAGGTTGTTGCCCATTCCTGTGGTACACCGTAAGTAGGTTTGAGAGATACTCTGGATGCAGGGTGAGGGTATCTAAAATGCGCTGGCGGTAGGCATCTCCATAGGCTAGAAAAGCCTCATTTAAAGCAGCAATTCCATTAAAGGTTGCGCTATCCGCGTAAGTACCTCGAATGATGTCCATACTATCTGTAAAGGCAATAAGATCCAGCTGCATTTTGCGCTGAGCGCCGAGCCAATTATTCTCCGGATCTCCTGAAATGAGCCCCTCGCGATTAATGATTAATGATTTGGACTCGGGGCTGACCACTGCGTGAACGACCGGCAGTTCACCTTCTAACGGTAAGAAGCTAACGATACGTGCGGTATCAAATTTTACGGTGAACACATCGTTCCCAAGTATTTCAAGGGTATCGATAACCTCAAATTCTCCAGAATCATCGCGCATTTGCACCGAGTACTTTCCTGTCTGAGCAAGTTCGAAAGCGATAGTGGTTCCCTCATAGCTTGGCGAACTACAACTAGCCATCAATCCCAACAATACCCCAAAGAAAGCTACGTTACGCATCCAATTTCTCGCGCAACAGTGCGCTTGCTTTTTTAGGATCTGCACTTCCACGGCTGTACTTCATCACCTCACCCATGAAGAGTCCGATAAGTCCTTTCTTGCCTGAGCGGTATTCCTCAATCTTTTCTGGGTACGCAGCTAACGCTTGATCTACCCATGCTTGAAGCTGGTCGCTATCGCCTTGTTGAATCCAGCCGTTTTGCTCACAAAGTGCCGCAGCATCAGCCGTTGGGTCTTCCAACAATGCAGGGAATAATTTCTGCGTCGCTGTCGAGATAGAGATTTTTTCCTCGTCCACTAGCGTTTGAATGCTCGCGAGCGCCGCAGGCGCGATTGGGAATTCTTCGATTTCAACACTTTGTTCATTCAACCAGGATTTCACAGGGCCAATAAGCAGGTTGGTCGCTCCTTTATAATTGGTCGTATGCTTAATGACCTCTTCAAAATAGAGGGCAAAGGCCTTGCTGTCGGTTAAGACATAGGCGTCGTATTCACTTAGGCCCAATTCTTTCGTGTACTTCACGAATAGCTCGTAGGGCAGGGGCGGCATGTTTTCACGTACACTGTCTACATAGCTTTGTGGCACCATCACGGGTACTAAATCAGGCTCTGGGAAGTAACGGTAGTCATGCGCATCCTCTTTTGAACGTAGGCCAATGGTGATGTTCTTCGCTGCATCGTAGGTGCGCGTCTCCTGATGAATTTCTTCGCCCGATTCAATCAAATCAATCTGACGAATAATCTCAAAGTCAATAGCTTTCTGTACGTTGCGGAACGAGTTCATATTTTTCACCTCGACTTTCGTTCCAAACTTGGTCGCACCTTTCTTGCGAACGGAGATGTTCAAATCCGCACGAAGCGAACCTTCCTCCATATTCCCATCAGAAATTTCAAGATAACGGACCAATTTTCTGATCTCACTCAAATAGCTGTAGGCCTCTTCGCCATTCTTAATTTCCGGTTCCGATACAATCTCTAGTAGTGGAATGCCCGCACGGTTTAAATCTACTAGCGTATTGAACGGGTCAATGTCGTGAACACTTTTACCGGAATCCTCTTCCATGTGGATGCGGGTAAGGTTGATTTTCTTGTCCTTACCTTCGGCGTCTTTGATACGCACAAATCCCTCTGTACAGATAGGTGTGGTGTCTTGGGTAACCTGATAACCCTTCGGCAAATCCGCATAGAAGTAGTTCTTGCGCGCAAATTCATTGCGCTCACGAATTTTACAATCGCAGGCAATTCCGAGCTTCACGGCGTAATTCATCACTGCCTTATTGAACACAGGCAGTGTGCCAGGATGGCCCAAGCTAATCGGACTCACC
>Ga0255781_10004318_pt1 | contig 10783 bp, 10 predicted proteins | sample 101ome_21_FD_179979 | JGI IMG/M metagenome (GOLD analysis project Ga0255781, IMG submission 179979) | Coastal salt marsh microbial communities from the Groves Creek Marsh, Skidaway Island, Georgia - 101413BT metaG (version 2) | ecosystem: Environmental > Aquatic > Marine > Intertidal zone >...
CATGGTTCAATCCTCTTGGTATTGATAAGAAACTATTATTTCAATCTGATAGTTCTGGTTAGTTGCGCCAGAGCTAAAATCGTTTACTGCACTTCTCTCAGTTAAAATAAAAGATTGGGAATCCCTGAAAGACATTAAAACCTCAACGTCTTTCTCTGCCGCCTCAATCAATGCCTCATCACCAACGCCAGGCAATCCGTTGTAGATCAAAGATACGTCACCTTCTTCCATCCACGATCCTTCACAATAAGTCATCTTCTCCCTATACAGAGCATTAAAGTCAGCCGTAACCCATATATCATCTTGTGGGTTAGTGGCCGCATTAACAGTGTCATAGAATGGAACAGACATAGCAGGGTTTGTAAGCCATTCTCTGAACTTCCTTCTGACATACAACGCTGACATTAGTTGCCCCTGACAATTCCACGCCAACCAACCAGAACGTCATTCAAATGTACTGGCGTAACGCTATCCAATGTGTACCTCTCTGGCCCTATCTGTACCCGATCAAGCTTTTCAAGCTTAGGCACATCAACAACCTGAACAGTGATTATCTTGCTGCCCACACCCCACGAGTTAATGATGTCTACATCACTTGAAGTCTTAAAGCCCACGATGCAATCAACCGCATCTGCCGCCTTCGGATAAACCGTTGCAGGAACACCAAGCGCATCAATGGTGTCTCGATACAGCTTGTGCCATGTACCCTTTAAAGTATTACTTAGCATTCGTGAAGCCTGTAAAAATCGAGCGTTGACTGCCAGTGCATTGGTACAACACCGCCAATAAGAGCGCCGTGATACTCAGAGCCAGAACCAAACTTATTGTCATAAGTTATCGTTCCAACATCAGGAATGGTTATCTTGCTGATAGCTGAGTCAGAAACTTCCCCCAGAACCTTGCTGTAAGCGCCCGATATAGAGCCATACATAACCGCCAGCAGATCAGCAGGATATGCACAAGGCTGATACCCGCCAGAATATAGAACCTCTACAGACTCCCTGCCCTCATAGCCTCTGAACCATGCGATTCCGGTTTGGCTGTCTACAGTGAGATCAACAGCCTTTTCACCATGAACCCATAAAAATTCAGGCTCAAAAGGCCAAAGGTGAAGCTGCCAGCCATTGCCCCGAGTTCTATAAACTCGCTCAACAAAATCTTGCCTATATCCAAACTTTCTATTGCAGTATCTTTCTATAGCAGAAAGCACAATAGACATGGCCTGCTCTATCTTGGCGTCTATATCGACATCGGTAGAATCCTGCAATCCAAGATGATTCTTTACATCTTCAACCGTCCAACAAAGAGTCATTACCAGTACCCCTCAATTTTGATGCGATACTCTTCGCCTACCACCAGCCCCTTGTCGAATCTAGTTTCCTCTTTATAAAACTTGAGGTGAGTAGAGCTGTAGTTTGAAGCGCCCCTTAGCTCCATTGCGTACCAAAGCTCGCCTTCCATGTTCCAAACCGTCATTTTGATGCGACTATTCCACCCAAAATCCGGCGATTCTGTATGCTTAAGCACAAGGCCATCTAAGTCTGCAAAGCTAAATGCAACGTCAGCGGCAACGTAAAAATGTCCATCGTCGGGCCTGCTCGATGTTGAGTACTTGAACCGCCTGCCAAAGATGGGACTGCCAGTCTTGCCATCGACATATTCTTTGGTAGCAAATTTATCGTCTAGCGCAGTAATCGCTTCCTCAATAAGCGGCGTTGCTTCCTCAACCGCCACCTCTTTAACCATCCCGCAGTTAGCAAGCGCAAACGGATAACGCTTGTCTCTGCCAGCCTCGTACCGGATATATCCCAGCGGATCGTTGGGTTCGATTTGATCAACATTGATCCGTGCGTTAGCGGCCATTGCGCCACCGGACAGTTTTAGGTAGCGACTATCAAGCTCGGATAGCTCAATGCTCTCCTGATTGATTGCAAAGAATCTGATCTCGCAAGTGTCACCAACAAGGAAGTTGTTACCCTTGTCCTTCAGCGCCACCTCAATGTTGCTGATGCCTGTACCCTCTGGTGCCTTGGTGCAAGTGAACAGCACATAGTTGGCAGGCTCATCAAGATCAACGATCTCAATGTAATCACCCGCCTTAACGTCCGATAAGCCTATTGTTAGTCCGTTAAGATCAGTAAGGTTTATCGTGATCATGTTGTCTTGGGCGCTGAGATCATCTGATACAAGCGCAAACTCACCAGCGTTGCGCGGGATGTTGTCACCAGAGAAACCAATATACTTCCATTGGCCGTGGGTTCGTTGCGTCAGCAGCGTCTCAAGGCCCAGAGCAAGCTCTTCAATCTCAGCTTGTAGCTTTCTGTCATCGGCCTTGGACTCTTCCTTAGAAATAGCTTCCAAGTAGGGCGAGGATGGATCGGAGTAGTACATCTCTACAGGCTGCCCATCAATAAGATCATCGCCCTCAGTTACGTTTCCGCTTACATGGAGGACGTTCCCGTTCGTAAACCACCCTGCGCCAGCAGTCTCCCATCGCTGAACAATGTCGCCCTGCTTTAACCACATCTGGTTTGAATTGGTATCAATCACGCTGGTGTCAGGGATAATAAACTTAATCTCGTTAAATGGACTTCCAGGCCCACCTGCTTGAGCCTTCCAGCACAGCATTTTGCCAGCCTCACCCGCCGCGCCTGTTGGCCTTGAGCCAGTGATCTTGAGAGTCTGAGTGCCAATGTCTACGGGCTGCGGTGCATCGCTGGGTAGCGCACTTGCTACCTCATCAACGCGGCCATCAACGTATTCCTTTGGTACAAGCTCGTTGTCTTTAAACTCGGTGTATCCGTTATAAAGTGATACTGAACCAGATGCAGACAACTCCATGTAACTCCGCCCATCCTTCATAAGATAAAGAGCGGAGTCATCGCCGTTGTCAACATAAAGGCCGCCAGTGACCTCTATGCCCCAACCATCCCTCTGCTCAATAGCAGACACTTTGATAGGCGTGGTAAATGAGGTGTCATCTTGGCCCACATAAACCTTGGTGCTAGTGGTACCCAATCCCAAATAGCTGCTGCCTGAGTTTGAGTACACGCCCAAGGTGTGTACGCGGTTGGTATCCCTCGATCCGGTGTCGGGCTGATTCTTTACATTCAGCGGCCCTTCCATGTCATCGCCGCCAGTCTTGCTAACATAACCATCAAGGTTTATATCACCGGTTTCGATGTCAGAAATTGCGTTATAGAAAAACTCATTAACGTCACGCTGATTCTTTAGATTGGCAAGCTCTTCAGGCGTACCAATGAATTGCCCATTTTTCGCATTACGGAAAGGATTGGGATTTACCGCTACTGCATCTGTTGTTAGCTCAAACTTGACGTTTTTGCCATTTTGCAGGCCAACTCCTGAAATCGGATCAGCGTTATTTGCAGTTTGGAAGCTGGTGAACTTAGTGCCACCCGTTCCACTTTCAGTAATAAGCGCGTATGCAGGCAGGATAGGCAAAGTACCGCCACCGCCACCGCCACTGCCGCTGCCATCACCAACACCGGCAACAGCAGTAGCACCTGAACTTATCTGAACCCAATCACCACCAACCTCAAAAACGCTTTTAGGTGTCGATTCAGTAGTTACGCGGCTGACATACAGAGCGCCACCGTATGTAACCAGATCGCCGCGAATATAAGACTGGCCAGAAGCCCACAATCCACGATAAAAGCCAACAGGGATAGCTTCTTGATCCAGCAAGTGCTGTTGCAAGCGCTCAGTGAAGTTTTTAGCTTGCTCATTCCAAGCATCAATTAATTTATCCTGAGTTTTAGTTTCAATGCTCTTGGTTACTTCCGCAGCAACATCCAAAACCGGAGAAAGATCAACAGTCTTGGTAACGACTTCACCATCGGCACTCTTCATTACAACAACTAGATTAGTGCCGTTAAGCTCTATGCAATCAAAGTTGTCTCCGTCCTTACCGTCTTTACCATCAGCGCCGTCTAAACCATCTTTGCCTGGAAGTCCTTTTTCCCCTTTCTTGCCCTGCGGCCCTCTGCCAGCAACAACCTTGTGCTCTTCTCCGTTTGACAAGAAAAGCCCGAAATCTTTAATGAACAGATCACCAATTTCATACTTGCGCTCATCATCAAAGGCACCAGTCATCCTGAATCCAGCAGTGCCTACTCTCTCCCAGTCCTCTGAATCTACATTGGATGCTGTATCTCTAAGTGCTTTGAAGTATTGCCCATGATGCGCCTGAACAAGCGCTCCCTCACGGTAAACGCCATCTGTCCAAATTGGCACATCAATACCAACGCCATCATTACCATCAATACCGTCAGCACCAGCAGGCCCAACAATAGACTCTCCATCCTTTCCATCTATACCGTCCTTGCCATCTGCGCCATCTTTACCGTCTTTACCATCTACAGGCTGATATATCTCTATCGACTCAAGCTCTTCAATTCTCTTGGCTAGCTCATCTGCGACAACGCGAATAGAAGTAAGCCCGATTGAGGAATCAAGCTGAGTCTCACTGATGGCTTTCTCTAATTCTTCAATTTGAGACTCAAGAAGAAGTGCCTGATCAAGCTGTCGCTTTATATCTTCCTTAGCAGAGCCTAAGCGCTCCTCGACTAAACTTTTAACCTCTTCCGCTATAGTTTGGAAAGTTTCGTGCATCATTGTCTTAACGCCTTTCTGAATGTCTCACGATCAAATGCAAGCTCTACCTCATCTTCAACATCTACATTCGCTTGAGGCTGATTGCTGGCGGGCATAGTGCCCAACTGAACCATTTGAGCCTGAAGGTAGGGAACGTCACCATTCTCAACAGCGTGAAGATTCTCTTTTGCTCGCGCTTCGTTTACCGTGTACAAGCCGCCTTGCACCGCCTTAGTTAAACCGTCAATCCGCGTCTGAAAATCAGCGCGTAAAAGCCCAGTAACGTCAAAATCTATCTTTTCGTTGGGTGGCAAGCTAAACAGCCTGCCCATGCTCTGCTCTATGTTTTCGAGCAGCGAAGATAGAGACACAGAAAGCCAAAAGCTAATTAGCTGTTCTACATTGTTTAGTGTTGAATTTGTCATATCGCCAATGATCGGCAACGGAACGCCAAAGCAACGTGCAATCTCTTCTACTGAAAATCTTTGAGCATCCATAAGCTCGGCATCTTGGCTACTTATGCTCATCTGCTGGAATTTAAGCCCGCCAGATAGAATCGGAATCATGCCCTGATTCATGCGGGTGGATTGCTGCTGCCAAGCCTCACGCAAGCTCACCAACTGCTCTTTGTTCAACACGGCATCTGTACTTAAAACACCGCTGGGCCTGCTCATCTGAGTGAAGAAAGCCGCCTGAGAGTGCGACAGGGAGACATTGATACCTGCCGCCAAAGAAGCCGCTTTAATCGGGCTTTCTCCTACCAAGTTATGTCTTGGCGTATGCACTCTCAAATGAAGGACATCACGCGCAGGGGCCATGTACTGCATATCTTCCGGCAAGAATGGATTGCCAGTGCTGACAGAATAGAAAAGCTCACCCTCAACAACGTAAGGGCTACAGGTTCGGCTAGATAGCCTATGAATGCTTGCCACTTGGCCTCGATCATCACGAGTAGCAAGCGAGAATGATTCGCCATCAAACAGTAATTGAGCAACGGCATTAACAATGTACTGCGCCCAAGTCTCATAACTGTTTGGATTTCGGATTATTCGTGCAACCGCTGAGTCATCAACATTAACCCACTCACCGGATGGGAGCATTCGCTTGTGATGAGGCTTGCACTGGCTTACTGCTCTTGCGTTAGCCATGACGCTAGCATAAGCCGCTGGGATTCGCTTCCCATCAATAGGATGATGTAAATCCAATCCCCTCTGGAAGCCATCGTCAATGCCTCCAATGTGAAATAGATGCCCGCCGTTTGGCCCCTCACTAAACGCATGAGAGTAGCCACGATAGCTACCCTCTGCGCCAAAATAGCCTTTGATCTTGTCCATGAAGCTCATGCGGCAATCCCTAATTTGTTGTCAAGCGAGATGGAAGCTCCATATACCTCACCAAAGCACCTCATCATCACTTTTTACTTCACTTTCTTCAGACTTCTCTACATTCTCTTCAGCCTTTGCCTTCTTCTTTCGAGTCTGCTTTAAAGTCTTAGTCTTGCCGCTGATAGGCAAAAATTTGTTGGCACCGTCACTGGCTAATTGAGCAGTGCCACCTTCGATCATCTTTTTTCCGTCAGATTCGCTTACATCAACAAGGCCAGTCTTGCCTCTGCTAATGTCACTGGGGGTATGTATCCAAAGAAGCATATTGATTCCCTTTAGGTGAAAGGGGGGCAAAGCCCCCCGTTAAGATTTACCAATCTACGCTAGTCAGAGTTACAACAGCGCCATCCCGAAGTGCTGCCCAGTCGCATTCAAGAGTCAGACGCAATGCAAGACTGTTTGTCTGATACAAGGAGCGAACGGGTGCAGCCGCAGTGCCATCGGCAGCATGAAGCGGAGCAGGAGCAGTATCTTCTTCGTGAATGGAAGCAACGTCAGTACCAAGGAAGCGCGGCCCAGACATTGCAGATGCAAACTGAGCGGCGTCCATCAAGAACACAATGTCCTTTGGTACGTTAGTTGAAGTCACAATTGGGATACCGTAGAGAGTGCCGTTGGCAGTCTCAGGGAACGCTGGTGTTCCCACAGCAGTCATCGACATATTCAACGCAATCTGGTTGGTTGGATGCATGATGTAAACAGGGTTTGCGCCCAAGTTCTTATCAGTCATCAATCCCAACATTGCCTTCATGTCAGAAGTGATTTCAGCGGCAGTGGAACCAGAAGAAGCAAGCGTATTGGATCCCGCGTAGTGCTGAAGTCCTCCAGGCTGAACTGCATCAGGAGCAACATCGCTAATGAATTGCAGATCCATCGCTTCAGAAGTATCAGTTACAATCCACTGACGAATCAACGCTTCGATAGAAGGGGTGCTTCGCTCTAAGCATTCTTGCGTGAAGGGGGTGATAACGCCCATAGACTTGGGGGTTAGCTGCTGAGTCGTTGTAGCCGCTCTTCGGACAACAATGGGATCACCTTCCTTGCGCCATGCTCCAGCAATCTTGGGTGATTCTGCTCTGCCAGCAATGTTAATTGCAGTAAAGCCGTTGAACTCATAGCGCATCATCGGTACTCGGGGCAGAATAGCCGCAGGGTAGAGCAAGTCCATGAAGCCGGTATAGCTTTCACGGCAAAGCTCTTGCGCCCAAGTAGGAACATTTGACATTGCAGGGTTAGTAACACCCTTAGTCAGCATTGGAGCGACAGTCTTTAAGGTGTCATCTGAGCCATAACGGGCTTCCATGATGCTCTCAAAAGGACGCTTGGTTACATGAGATTCAAACGCACAAAGCGCTGAAGCAATCACGTAGTCAACAGGTGAACGCTCACCACGGCTGTGCTTAACAACAGCAGGGGCATCAAATGAAGCCGCCTTAGATGCAAGCGCAGACTCAGCCTTACGGTAAGTCTCAAGCTGTTGCGTTGCTTTCTCTACAACAGATGACTGCTCTTCGATAGCAACTAAAGTTGCCTCGTCTTGGGTTTCATCATAGCTCTTTGTGAGCGCTACCAAAGAATCTTTGGCTTCGTTTACTGACTGCTCGGCAGCCACAACTTTTTCTGAAATAGACATAACTATTTCTCCGATTTATCAATGGATTTACTTGCTTTCTCTATCGCTACGGCTGCGCGATTTAATACGTCATGTGCCCTAGACTCTTGATCGAACAACTGCTCATCCAAGTCTGCTGGCTCATTGGCGTAATGCTTTACAGTCGATATACCGGCTTGTGCATTTGCCGGAATGGTGACTAATGACAATTCATAAAGATCAAACTCAAGAAATCTCTTAGCGCCTGTCTTTAATGGAATGGATTTGGTGGGCCTAAAGCCAATGCTTAACCCTCTAAGCAAGCCTGACTTAACCTGACGCCAAACTTTCTCAACGTAATCAAGCCCTGACTCTTTGGCGATTTGAGCAACAATCTCAATACCACTATCTGATGCCTCGGCTTTGATAACCTGTCCTACAGGCATGGAATGATCGTGTTGAGCGAGCAGCGGAAATGGCAACTGAAACTTAGCGCCCTTAGACATAACCTCATCACCATCACGATCCGGTGTTGGTGTACTTGCTATGCCAGTAATAATCCGCGCATCTTCATCGTAAGATTTAATCTCAAGCGTTGAATAAGCCTTATCTGTCATATCTTGCCTCTCACAAGTGCTGGCTGTGATACCGTCTGGGAAATCGTTAGACATAACTCGCCATGAACCTTCAACAGCTTCGGAAGGCTCAAACTGGGCGATTATGTAATGGGTAACTTGGCCTTCTTCTTCGCGGGTGCGAACGGCCTGAACATCAAAATCGTGGGAAACAGCCCAATCAATTGCATCTTGGGCGGAATACATTTCTGCTTGGAAAAATAGAGCCTGAACGACTCTTGGGCTATCTTCGGCTTTTATCGTCACGCGGATTCCGTCTCATTTCTGAGCCGGATTTATCGCAGGAACTTGTCCTGCCACCGCGCTTGATTGCGTCTCTAACTTTTTTTCCTAAACGGTTAGATTGAGTCATGCGCGACTAATCCCCCAACCGTAGCCTTGTTAGGTTTCCGAATACGCTTTCTTTTATCTTCCCTCTTACGGGATTCAAAATTCATCGCTCTAGCCGTTTTTTAGTGCTAGTAAACCGATGATAATACCGTTAGTTCTATTTTGCAACCCAAGTAATTTCTTTTTCTAGTGTCGCAATTTGATAAGCTAGATTTAGACTATCCAGTGGCTAATGTCAGCGCCCAAAGCCTCTTCTTGGTGGACTAGCGGGTAAATAGCCATCAATAGAGCCACTACAGCATCTATTTTCGGGCCATTTTCCTTTGGTTTGGACAATTTCCTATTTGATGCAGGATCAGAAGTCACCAAAGCGTTAGCAAACCCCATATTCATCACTGGATGATTATCACAAAGCAGTTTGCGCTGAAGCATGGCAGTCTCTAACGCTTCAATCCTTGGACTCATGGACTGATAGCCTTGCCCAACCTCTTTCCTTTCGGCCAATGCAGCGAATCCAGTCCGATCACAAGCGCCAAAAAAGTCCTTAGCTCGCCATCTATCGAAGTGAATAGACGCAATGGTTACGCCCTGTTGCTCTTCAATCTCTATCTTTAGCCATTGGCAGATCATCTCATAATCTAACGTATCACCAGGAGGGGCATAGAGAATGTCCTGATCGGCCCAAGTGTTGTAAGGCACCTTATCCCGCATTGAACGCTCATTTATGCCGCCAAGAGGGGTAAATGGAAGCGTTTTTACGTGGATTTTCTCGCCATCGTCACAAGCCAAGACGCAAACCGTTAAATCGTTAACTTTCGATAAATCTAAGCCAGCGTGAACTGTATTCTGCCTGAAGGCATCCCAACTGCTTTCACCGTTGTTTTCAGCCACAATTTTGGGGGCAAAAGCCAGTTTTTCCGCTGAAACACGCTGATTTAGCAGTAAATTACGGCTGCTGGCCTCCAAACTAGGCAATCTAGCCGCCTGTTTAAGCTGTTCTTCCAGATCAGCCTCACTTCTGAACAAATTGAGCGCCGGATTAGCCCTCTTCCACTGCTCTTTGTCCATCAAATCGGCATCTGCGTCAGCTTGATAAAGATGAACCACCGTTTTTTTATCATCTGAGCGTATAGCGTCATCAATTAACACGCTGAAAAAGTCAGCATCATTAGGGCTTTGAGTGCTAATAAATATCTGCAAAGGAGAATCGTGAGCGCCCTGACTTGTCATAATTGCGTCCAAAAACGGGCTTGTCGGCCCCTTCACCTGCCCCGATTCATCCAGGATAGCCAAATAGGGCGACATTCCGTGAGCAGTAGTACCGTCAGCCGAAAGAGCCTTGTAAGTCACATTATCCCGCAAGCCAACAATCGTTTTCTGGCTGGGGATAACGCGAGTAACCTGCTGAAGCGCAGGATTCATGTTTATCATCTTGCTGGCTAACTCAAATACTAACGCCGCCTGATCCCTAGATTGAGCGCCACTAATGATCTGAGTGTTGGTTTTACGCATTGGCCCGCAGATAAAAGCAAGTAGCAAGCAAGCAATGAGCGCTGATTTACCGTTCTTCCTAGCAATGCTCATTATTGCCCGCCTAGTAACGTGCGGGTTATCGAATATGTCTTTGATGAACTTCTTTTGGAATGGGGCCAAAACAACTGGCTCGCCCACCTTTGAGCCTTCCGGTATCTTGCAGAATACTTCAATAAACCGGAGTATCTTATCCGCGTCAGTCTCCGTTACGGCATTCACAGCAAATCAGCGCCTTCTGCCGGTAAGTCACGAGCAGCAACCGCGCCATTGGTTTTAGCCGCCTGCTTGATGTCATTCAAGCCAATAGCCCTAATTCTGGCTAAATACATCTTCTTTAGCTCCATCACCATCTTAAACTTCGGATTCTGGGAAACAGCGCCGTTAGGAAAGCTTATTGTTTCGCCCTCTTCTTGGATTTCAGCTTCTAGGCGCTCGCACTGCATCTGCTCTTTCACGATCTCGGCAACTTCGTTAAGTTCCCAATCCTGCCAGCAATCCGGCATACGGCAAGAAGTCATGGCATTCCACCTGTCTCTGAAGCCCTCTAATTCGAAGAATGGGACAATGTAAGGCGGTATGGCTACCTCCCTATTCTGGAACGCTAAAACGGCCCCTCTGGTGCCATTGGTGGTGTTTCTCTGGTGCTTTCTTGTCATATCTTCAACTCCCTAGACTAAAGCGCAATAAATCGAGAG
>Ga0255781_10004321_pt1 | contig 10779 bp, 10 predicted proteins | sample 101ome_21_FD_179979 | JGI IMG/M metagenome (GOLD analysis project Ga0255781, IMG submission 179979) | Coastal salt marsh microbial communities from the Groves Creek Marsh, Skidaway Island, Georgia - 101413BT metaG (version 2) | ecosystem: Environmental > Aquatic > Marine > Intertidal zone >...
CAATACTGTAGTTTTGATCGTACACGGCTGTAGCACGTTTGTGGTATTCTCGTGCTAATTTTACTTCTGGGCCTTCTTGTAATTCTGAAAGTGTTCGTGGCGATCCTGTAAACGGATTAGTACTTCTTAACCACTGCTGCACTCGCACAGCCGTTGCTTGGTCTATTTCTTTAGGTTCTGGAGCTACTTCTTTATCCGTTAATGTATCTGGCTGTACTCCTGCTGTATCGTCAACTCCGTCAGTATCCAGCAAATCTGTTCCCACTGGTCTTGCGTCAGGTGCTGCAGATGTGTCGGTATCTCCAGTTCCACTAACTTCCCTTCCGCTTCCGCCCACGCCAAGCTCACCACTTGAAACGCCTGCTCCAACTCCTTCGGAGTCAACTCCTGTAACTGCATTGGTAGCCTCCTGTTTTGGTAAACTATTAAGAAGTTCGTCTAGTTTACTTTGAAAGTCGGGTACTTTATTTTTTATTATAGTATTGGTACCATAACTTTTTAACTGTTGTTGCACAGTAGTATCGTACAGTGATTTACCCTCTATCCTTTTACGAATAGGAGCCTGTGCTGTAACTCCAAGGCTATCTAATACTTCTTTAGAAACAACTACAGGAGTGCTTTGTTTTACTTCAAGGCCATCTGAACCTTCTTCAATTGTGTCTGCTCTAGTACTTTTAAATTTAGGAGCTTGATCTTCTAAGCTATCTTCAGCACGTTTTTTAGCTATAAATTCTGCGGCTTTTTGGCGTTTGTCTACTGCATCAGCAACTTCTTTTGTCTGCTGTTTTCGTAGGATAATTGCATCGAGAACATCAGGTTCATATTTTGCTTTTAGTTCTTCTCGGATAAAGTCTACATCTATTGCGCCTTGTAACTGCGGATCGTTGGCAATTGCTTTTGTAACAAGTTCATCTGTTTTGGTTTTTTTAAGAAGTTCGTCTAGTTTACTCTGAACAGTATCCTCGGGTTCTACAACAGGCGCAGCTTTTACAGACGGGTCAGCAAGCACGTCTTTAACTTCAAGAGCGGCAGCTTGCGCCTCTTCTACAGACATGGCGTTAATTTGATTTTGAGTATACCCTAAAGCTAAAAGTTTTTTGTTTAGCTCTCTTGCCGCTTTAGATTCTTCTATTTTAGCGGCTCTATCTGCGTCTACAGGAAGAGGCTTTTCATTTGGATCAGGCTCAATAGTAGTTGGTGTATCATCTTGCGCGGTTTCTTTTTCAGCAATCTCATCTGCTTTAGCTTCGACTTCTTCATCTGTAGATAAAGTGCCAGTAATTGTATCTGCAGGATCACCTTTAATTTCTACATCAGCACCTGCCCCTGCTTTGTCATCGATCTTAGGTTCTTTACGTTTACCAAACGCACCGCGACCTACACCACCGATTCCAAAGCCAAGCAGACCACCTGCGACAAACGCTTCAGTTAATGCTTCTTCTACTTCGGGAGTATCTAAGTCATACCCAGCTTGCCACATACCTGCTAATTCCTGCAGGGTTTCGGTAGAGCCTTCGACCCCAAGACCTGTAGCACCGCCTGTTAGTATTCTAGCTATAAGCCCCCGACCTTTATCTGGCCCAAGTAGTTGGCTGAGTTGACCGCCGCCGACAAGTTTACTTAAAACTTTAAGGCCAACAGTATCAAGACTTGCTTGGAACGCGGCTGTGCCTACAGCAGTGGCTAAATCTCTACCCGTTATATTATCTTCGCCTACAACTTCTTCACGTTGTTGTAAGTTTAAACCTGAAAACAATGTACCTGAAGCAAGACTCGCGCCTAATAGTGGTGCGCCCGCAAATGCACCTGCAACCGCACCTGCTCCCGCGCCAACCACATAAGGTACAGAACCGCCTGTTAATTCACCTGCATAAGTTCCAATATTGCTTAAAGATGGATCGTCAAGTACGTCTCTATAACTAAGATTAGCAGAAGGCTCTAAAATACTTAGCTCACCTTTTCGTTCTCGTGCAGACTCTTCTATGTCTGACCCAATATTTGCAAGGTATTCTAGCCCAGATAGCTGTCCAACAGATTCAAGCAGCTCTCCGACCCCACCTTTTAAGTCTTGCGTAGCTTTTCTAAACTGCCGTCCGACAGCCGTACCATCATCAGCTTCAGGTAAAGGTTGCCCTAGTTGTTCTTCAAAGAACTTAGCATACTCGTCTTCTTGTTGCTGAATAAAGTTAGATATCCAAGCGTATTCGTAATCAGTAGGAGTATCACCTTGAATATTAAACCCGTAAGTTTTTCCACTGCGAGGGCCATTGATGTCAAATGTTCCCATTTATAAACCCTCTATATTTGCGCAGGTACGGTTGTCCTGTTATCTGTATTGCCAGTAGGTACATTAAGACCATCTAACCTATCTGCGGCATCTAATAATGCTTTACCACGTTCAACTAGATTAGGGTTCATAGTAGTTCTACCATCAGCTATTAATTTTTCCCCTTCTGTACGATATCTAATCGCTAAACTAGCTGATTGGTAAGCTGTTAAACCTGAACCTTTTGCTGCTGCAGATCGTTTAGATGCATCAATACGCTGCTGTAGTGCTAACAAAGTTAGCATATCTTTATTGTATGCGGCTTTACCTTCACGTAAGCTCTTTGCTCCTGCAGCACCCCCTTCACCAATTGCACCTAGTAATGTAGGACTATCAGAAGACATCATTTTAAATCCGGCTTCCGCAAGAGACATCCATTTGTCTTTTTCACGGGCCATTTCCATTTCTTTTAACTGCTTAATAATTTTAGATTCTAAACCAGAAGCACCTGCCCCAGACTTAGACCCGCCTTTATCACCACCGCCTAGTATGTTGCTAACTTGCTTATCTAAAGCGGTTCGTAGCTCTTCAGTCTTTTTCAGTTCGGCTGCGTCTGCTTTTTCCATTTCTGCAGCTTTGATTGCCGCAGACTCATACCCTGCTCGCTCTATATCGGCTTCTTTTCTTAGATTTTTTTCATCAAGATGATTTTGAGCATCTCTTACTTTGCCAGCTATAAAAGAAGCTAATTCTTCTGTTGTACTTACAGGCTCTTCTGGTTGATCAGATGTTATTTTACCGCCAATTAAATCTGCCGCCCTTATCTCTGCATCTTGTTTATCAAATACTTTTTGATCTGCTATCTGTTGATTGTAGAGTTCTTGCTCGGCAAGCTGCTGACTAAGTGCGTTTATATACTCAGGTGACTGTTCTTCGTACTTAGCTCGTTCTAGTGGATCGCCTTTGATTAATTGCCCATAAACTTCTTCTTTTGGCGTAGACAAATCGCTTTGCAGGTACTCTTGAGCGCGTCTGTTTAGCATGTCTGGGATAAGGTCTTCCTCGTCTAAACTCCTAATAATATCGTTGCTAGTAGGGAAATATAAACTTTCTCTAGCGCCAATACTATCTTCTCTAATTCTATCTGAAGCAACTGCCCCGCGATCAAGCTCGTCGATTAGGCCCGGTTTTACTGATCCTTCACCCCGCAAATACTCACGAATTGCATCGGTTTCGGCGGGACTACCCGGCTCGTAAGCAAAGTCTAATGTAGACGATCCTTGGATTGCTGCACTGTCTCCTGCATTAAATGAAGGTGCTGCAGGTGCAGCACGTAATGATTTAAGTCCTGCGTCTGTTGACGCGGCTGTTGGCACAGTTATTCTTTCAGGTATTTTGTTAATTTCCATCATACGCAGTGCGTCTGTCGCACGTGCTGCATCCTCAAAACCTGTTAAATCTGGTGTAGGGGTTACCTGCGCTTGAGCAATTTCTGCAGGGTCAACTTCGATAGGTTGCCCACTCATGCTTTCAATAAGGCTTGTAACGCTTTCTACAGGTGCGCCTTCTTGCTGATCCGCAATAAGTTTTTCTAGTGGAGCAATGTTACTAGTGGGTGGCTGTCCGTAGTTTTCAATAACTGAACGTCCTACGTTTTCAGCAATAATCGTATTTTTTAGGTCATCAGATACAGGTATGTTTGCACCTTTGGAGCCTTTAGTTTTTTCTTTACCACGACGATACATAGTACCGTCTGGCTCTAGTATGTATGAGTTACCTCTATAAAAATATTCACCCGGTTTTGCAGATTCATATTGCAGTTTGTAATCTGGTACACCAAGCGTACCTGCTTTGTTAGAAAGCTCATCGTACATTTGCCCAAATTGACCAATAGGCAAATTAAACATTGTCATGTTTGGACTAATTGGGCGCGTTTCACCACTCGTGTCCATTGGTATTTTAGGGATAAACGGAGCAGCTTGGGCTGTCATATCTGTTTCTAATGACTCAAGACCTGTTAGCTCTGGTGTTTTTGCAGACTCTGCTAGTTGTGACGCTGCATAAGCCAACGCATTTGGATCGTCTTTGTACTGTTCGTACACATCTGGGTAATTTTCACGCAGCATTGAGATAGCTGTAGCTACACCCCCAGTCATAGGCCCAGGACGAGCCGCAAAACCGCCAGTCTGCATTCTAACTATGCCACCATCAGCCATCATTTGTGGTTGCGGTGCGCGTGTGGCAGGGACTGGTGCTGCCATGCCCATACCTGTATTCTGGGCTACGTTTGTATTCGGTGCCATCGCACGTGCTGCACCCATAATGCCCTCTTGTGGCATACCTGCTGCAGTGACAACTTCTTCTGCTACGGTCTTCATATCTGCGTTTTGCTGACGTTGATAGTCATCACGCATACGCTTACGGCGTTTGAGTTCACTCAGGACAAGAAACTGTGGTGCAGTCCCCGTAGGCATCTGCATCTCTTTCATCAGTGCGTTGTCTGGTAAGTCTTTTAAGCTGTCCTGAATCTCAATTATGTTCATTACTGTAGACCTTTATATAGACCAAGTGCTGATATCCCTGCTCCAAGAGCCTGTTGTACTGGATTGTAAGCCGCAAAACGTTGCTGTTCCACATCTGGAGTTACTGGCACACCACGTAGGATACCTGCATATCGTTCGTATTGACTTATCGGATAGTCACGCTGACGCACAAAGTCTTCATACTTTAGATCAAGAAGTGCCTGATCCTCTGCGCGTATGCCGCCGCCAAGGGCTTCTAGTAGCTGCGCATTCTGGATGTCCGCTGCGCGACCCCGTTCACCAATACCCATAAGTCCAGTGCCAAGGCTTGCAAGATTCCCTGCGCCAGTCCCAAGCGCATTATAAGCATCAAGACCAAAACCTGAACCATACTGGCGGGAAGCTTCTTTGGCAGCTTGTATCCTTGCGAGTTCCGCTGCTTCAGCAGCTTGTAGCCTACTTCTCTCTGCTGCAGTGGCACCCTCGTATCTGTCAAGCTCACCCGCAGCACCCTGTTGTATTCTAGCTAACTCACCTGCCTCGCCAGTTTGAACTCTACCAAGCTCACCTGCACGACCCGCTTGCACTCGCGCAAGCTCTGCAGCTCTATCTTTTTCTGCCGCCATACGCGCTGCACGATCTGATTCAAACTGACCCGCTGCCTGTTCATATGCAGACTGCAATCCTCTGGCTTCTATATCCTGTAACTGCTCGTTCATAGACCTGCTTGCCAAGGCTTCTGTAACCGCAGCGCGAGAGCCGCCAAATGCACCTTCGCTTACAGCTTGAGCAGCGCGTTGGTTTGCTTGACGTGCATAATCTTCTTGCGCACTTTGCTTTTGTCTCTCGACAACAGCTTGCATGTAGGGAGACATGTATTGCTCAACCGCTCCACCAGTGAACTGCTCTGGCTCTGCAAACTCATACTCATTGTAGTTAGCCATACGAAAATCAGAGTATGGATCAAACTTAGCCTGAGAAAATCCAGTTTCCTGAAAACCACCATAGGGGTCAAACTTCCCTGTTTGATAGTCAGCTAAACCACTAATCCCTGCCAATGCATCTCTCTGATAGCCAAGAGCATCCATACCAGCACCAATGGCTTGTGGCATTCCTGGGATTCCAGCACGTGCAATATTCCTAATCATATCACGAGAAGCCATGATATCTTGATAGTCACCTGATCTGGCTAAACGCTCACCTTCATATGGTTGATAGGTTGTTTTACCCGCATCGTCTCCATAGCGTTCTGGATCGTCTGGGTAGAACGGCATAGTTGCCTCTTCGGCACCCTGAAGAAGCCTGCGAAAATATGGGTCAGCATATTCAGGCAGGTTTGTTGTTCTTTGCGTGGTATCTGTTGGTGTTGATCCGCCCTTGCCCATCTTATAACTCCATACGGTAAGCTATGTATTCAGGATAAAAACCATACTTCTTCAAAGCTCTACCCCAACCTTTTCTGCCGTAGCCTTCTAGATGACTACATCCTAACTCATTTGCATACTTACGCATAGTCTCAACTAATTGATCCTGCCATTCATTCATGCGCGTTCCGCCTACCCAGTCTAAGGCCAAGGCTCTTCGTTGAGGGTACTCTATAAGTCTTGTCGTAAATGCAGCGATTACATCATCCTGCTCATCTATGACAACCCATAAAGCATAAGTGCCGTTGTAAGTTAAATCCAATATATCTATTGTAGTCGATCTATCTTTTACGGTAGCTACGCTTTTCTCTAATACCCTAGCAACGTCCTTCCATACATGGCCTACTGCCTCTGTTGGCACCAAGCTTACTCTCACTATCCCACCATTTGTTGAAGTTTCTTCGGAGCTTCCTCTTCGGCACGGTTAACAATATCAAGGAACCCGCCACCGTATGCCTTCTCTAAAGCATCAGTGGTTTTCTTCCTCAAAACAAACTCCCCATCAGACAAGAGTACATCTTGCTCCCCCTCAAGTGTAGCAGGAACCATGTCGTCTACACCAGAACCATCTCCTGGGCCACGAACCATTCCCTTCTCACCTTCCTTAAAACGAGCGACAGTGTCATCTAGTTCTCCCGACTGCACTCGCTCGACAAGATCGTTTAGTGCGTCCTTGCCATACTTCTGAACAAACATAGCCAATGCTATTTCTGGCTGCTCAGACATTTCTTTAATTGCTTTAATGGCTTCGATAATGACATCTTTTTCGTTCATGCCATTAGATTCCATCATTTCATCTACTTCGGCTTCACCGCCTTCTTGCATGTACCGCAACCCCATCAAGCCACCATCTGCATAGTAGTATGGATACTTTAGCTCATAGTCTTCTGGACGTGGCGGTCTGCGATAGCTGAAGTAGTTTGCTTCACCAGTGCCGTCAGCCCTAGCGTCAGGGTTATATGTGCGGATCATTGGGTTTGGCATGGGTGGGGGATTCTCATCGCGCTTCTTATTCTTCATTTGATCTTCCATTTGAGAAGCATCTGAATAAACTTGCCCCATATATGCACCAGATAACAACCCAGGCTGCATAGCACCAGCCATTGCCCCTTGAGGATTGAAGGTTCCAAAAGATTGAGTGCTTGTCGGAAGACCCTGCAAGAACTTAGAGCCATCAATAGTCCCTGGGATGTTCTGGGTTATTGGAGTTGAGGTTGTCATTTTGTCTACAAAAGTGGATTCTCCAGCACCGCCGCCACCTATAGAGCCAAGAACTTTAGCACCTAATCCTGCTGTTAGACCTGTCTTAAGTCCCTCTCCTAAGTCCCCTGTCTGTATAAAAGACCCAAGACCAGCACCTAGACCACTAAGCATTGGAGCAGACATGCCGCCTAAAAAGCCGCCAAGTGCCGTGCCAGCAAGCGCACTAGAACCAGCTAAAGCGGGTAATCCCATACTGAGCAAGAAAGGTAGAACCATAACAATCTCCAAAAGTTCAATTGAACTTTAACACTTATCCTCTAAACGATCAATTCAAAGTGAGGCCCGTCAATAAACGGACGCTTACCCTGTGATCTACGCAGGTCAACATACGCATTCATCGCATCTTCCATTGTGCCATCCCACTCACGAATATCGAACGGATACCCATGACCTTCGACAGCCCAAGCTGCGCCCCAACATACACCGACACCAACTTCTTCAGCCCCGCGCTTCATCGCGTCAGCTATCTCATCATACAGATTTAACTCCCAACGTCCTGCAGGAGTCATTGACCCATCGTAGGCCATTAGGTCAACTGCCACACCATCTAAATGTTTAGACTTCATAGTCTTTGACGCACCCTTGGCGACCAATGCACGTTGCTCTTCGATGGTTCTGAGTCCACAGATGACAGAGAAGTCTTGCTTCGACTGCCCTATAGCCGCACGGACGACTGCTTGCATACGATCATCCACGCCCTCTAGCTTCTGTACGCTACGATTTCCTAGTTTATACGGCATTACTTTCTCCCAAAAAACTTAGTTGCTGAACGAATCCCAAAGCTGGCAGCTACAATAACGCCCAATGTATACTGATACCAATCAGGCATAACCTCTAGTGCTGCGAATCCCTCTGATGTTATTGTGCGACCCCATTCTCCGCAAAAGCTAAGTATCAAGGGAATGCTGAACAATATGGTAAGCCACTCATCTTTCCAAGAGTTCTGAGAACCTTGTGCCATAAGGCGTTCCCAGTCCGCCTCGCTCGTGGCGGCACTTTTCATTATGGTCGCTTTCGTTTCCGCCTCTACAAGCTTTAGATTTGCCGCTGCAGCCTGTGCATCAGCCTTACCTTTTAACCATCCGCCTGCTAACTCAGTTAGCGGCCCTATCAGAGCTTGCAACATTCTTACTCTCCTTGCCCATCCAGATACCAAAACACCCTGTAAGCGCACCCATACACACGGATACAAGCCCACTCTGTTGCACTGTCGGGTCAGGTAGACCCATATACCAGTGAACCGCTTGGTAGGTTAAGATTGTGACAACCAACATCATAAGTCTGGGAAAAATTTTGTAGTCATCAATAATCGTAGCTGGCATTACATAGACCCCTTACCGCCGAATCTAGAACCCATCATACCCAAGCCCATCTGGGGCATTGTAGGTTGTGACATCTGACCACCGCCCTTACCACCAAATGGAGAGGGTCTTTGCATAGGTGAATACATCGGCTGTTGTGGCCTTGTCATGCCGCCACCTTTACCGCCCAACGCTGGAAGCCCACCACCGTAGAAAGGGGGTCTTTGCATAGGTGGTTGAGGGAAGAAAGGTCTTTGCATAGGTGGTTGAGGCGGGAATGGCATAAATGGTTGCCGACCTGGGTCTAACTGCTGACCCATCTGTGGGGGCATTACAGCAGGACGCGCAACATTTTGATTCATTTGATCGAACCTACTCTGTGCCATTTGCCGATCATACATTGCTTGCTTCATAGGGTCTGGCCCAGCAGCCATGCCACCAGCACCAGTGCCTCTGGTTGGGTCTACACCCATCTGGTTTTGAGGAGCTTCTTGTGTTGGTAAACCAACTGCACCTTTTAGTATCTGCTCTGCACCAGCTTTGTCGCCTGTCTTTTGAAGGTACTGTAAAGCATCACTGGATTTCAAAGATGTATCTCCAAGACCAGCACTTGCCTTCAGCATTGCCATGCCTTCTTCCGCTCTACCTTGCTGTATAAGTTCTCTTGCACGAGCAGCAGATGGCGGCTCTTGCGCAGGGGGTACACCCATGCCGCCATAACCAGTGCCTTTAGTCGGGTCTACACCCATTTCATTTGTCATTGCTGGCTGAGGTGGTTCTAAACGTGGATCAAATACTTTCTGCAAAACGCCCTGTGGTGGAACTGCTGACTGAAACCGATCCCCGCTGGCACTGCGTCGATTGTCATATGGCCCCCGTAAAAACGGACTGCCACCATATGGATTGCCAAATCGTCTACTCATGATTGGAACAACTGATCTGCCGAAAGACCTGCCCATTATAAAACTCCTCCGCCTAGCCCTTCAGGCATTGTGATAGAAACACTAACATGTCTCTTGGTTTCATCTGACCAAGGTTGACCGCATTCTGGACATTCCTTGGCATCATCAGGCGCGACAGTATTACACTCCACGCACTCTAAAGTTTGTTCTGACTTCGATTTCATCATGGTGCCACCTTCAGTGTTCCGCTATCATTCCATACAGTTCCTGATTCCAAACCTGTAACAGAAGTTGGGAGATTTGTCAGCACTAACGTTGTATTCCTTCCTGCCCCAGGGTTTCTCTGCTCCTGAACAAATAACGAAAAAGCCCTTATAACTTCACTAAAATACTGCTGATTATACTCAGCAGGGGGGATGGGGAAGTATGGTGCTACTGTATCTGGTGATGCCATTATTTTCTCCCATCTGGCCTGATGTTTATACGTGGCGAACCAAGTCTCCAAGCCACGCCAGCCGCATCGGAATCAATCTTAAAGGTCATTGACCTACCCCTAAGCCTTACAAAAACTTGCTCAGTGAATTGCTCTACTGGCACAGATGCAACTTTAGAAACCTCTTCAACATCTGTCTTTGTGTAATTGCCCCCAGGGGCGTTCCTAGCTTTGAGCGTCATATTAACAAGGGGAGTTGTTGCCGTGGAATCTCTGAATGTCACATCAGGAATAATCTTATCTACAAAGCTAAAGTTGTAACCATCATCAATATCAAACTGACTAGACTCTATATAAGCTGAAATGGCAGAAGCAGGGTTTGTACTGCCATCATCAATGCCGTTTTCATGGTAATACAAATGTCCGTCTAGTGCCGCAGCAATTGGATAGTCAAAGATGCCGCGATCAATCCACGCTGTCCTTGTCATCGATCCAACGTACCAGATGTTCTGATCGTAATTATACACAACGTAGCTATCTATATTGTTGTCTGCATTCGTTTCATCTGTTGATGGGTAAAACCACCACACTTCAGAGTACGAAGTATTAACAGAAGCAAAGACTTTTTCCTGCTGGTTTATATCAAACCTACTAAAGACATAATCTTT
>Ga0255781_10004322_pt1 | contig 10774 bp, 2 predicted proteins | sample 101ome_21_FD_179979 | JGI IMG/M metagenome (GOLD analysis project Ga0255781, IMG submission 179979) | Coastal salt marsh microbial communities from the Groves Creek Marsh, Skidaway Island, Georgia - 101413BT metaG (version 2) | ecosystem: Environmental > Aquatic > Marine > Intertidal zone > Salt...
TCTCACATGTAAATTATCAGCGGGTGATGTATTTATACCAACGTTACCGGTAGAACCAACGATGGTCATGCTCGTCGTCGTCCCCCCGTAGTTTTGAAAAGTGAAATCACCCACCGTACCAACGCCGGTAGACGTCCCGCATTGGAAGTGGGTCTTACCACCGTCCGCGAGGACACGGAATGCTGTCTGCGTGGCCTGGCCGTTCGTGACTCCATCCTCGAGAACGAAATCAGCCGCCGCGCCCTTGGCATGTATAGTAGCCGTCTGTGTGTGTGTGCCGATCCCGAGCCGTTGGTTGGCCACAAGTTCGTTCGCGCGCACGGACGCCTGATTGAAATTCAACGGTGTGTTGGACATCTACAAGTAAGTGAGATTAAATTCAGCGATGGGAAGCGCCTGACTTCTTCACGTGTTAGCACTTTCCAAAGCGTCGAGTCTCGCCAGGACTGAGGTGAGTTGGGTTTCCAAGGTTGCGACCTTCGCTTTCTCAGCTTGAAGCTGTCTATCAACCTCTTGGAGGGCGGCGGTAGCGACAGTCCAAATGGCTTCCTTTTTCAGATATATGAAATCATCAACCTCTTGGCCGTAGATGAAGAGTTGATTACCCGCCACAACATTTCCAGTTTCATCAACCGAACCAATCCACTCACTCAAATCCTCTTCCACACGAATGGTGTGTTCATCAATGACTTCCACCATGTGGACGTCGTGGTCTTCACCATCAATGCCCCTCGTTCTAATGAGCGTGGTCGCATTAGATTCCAAATTGGATGTGTTAAAGTTCACAAAGGTGATGACGTTCGAGGAAGAGACATTCGCCAATTCATACATGTTTGGTAAGACATCTGTTCTCAATTGGGTGGCGTATGGGAGCGTCTCCCTGACCTCTTGGGCTATGAAGCCCCACACGGGTTCAGTGCCTCTCTCAATCTCGTCTTTGTATTGATACTTTTTGGGTTTGAGGAGACGCAAAGTTTCCAAACATTCGGCATCATTAGCATCTACAATGTTCTTTTTGATGCGAGTGTCGGACGAAGTGATAGTTCCGTTGTGTGAAACAAAATACCTTTGAGTCCCAATGGAATTATTGGCGTAGATAGCCAAGCTGGCACCCCATGCTGCGCTTGTATCAGTATTGAGAGTGTTGCCAGTACCAATGTCATCGTGTGAGAAATAAGCTCGGGCCGCAGTACTAAATGTTCCACTGTCCCCATACACGTGTAATATTGTTTTTGGCGTATCCGTCCCGATGCCGACGAGGCCGTTTTGATCTATGCGAACCTTTTCACTCCACGTAGAGTACTCGTCAGATGCGCTATTGTGTTTACTGAAACGCAGTGCATATCCACCCGTCGAGATCATCCAACGAGCTTGTGGGATATCGTTTATGACGATGTCAGATGCACCACCATCACTACCAAATATGCTTCGAGCGCCTTGTACGTGTAGATATGCTTTGGGATCCGTCCTCCCGATGCCGACGTTGCCAGCGGCCGTCAGCGCCAATTGACTACCAGCCGCCCCGTAAGTAGCAAAGTTTAGATAATTTGACGTGGAAGTAGCACCCACGTTTGCGTGTGTAATAAAAAAGCCGTCATTAAAATTAGAACTTCTACCGACGTACATACCCAGAGTTCCATTTGTTTCTACTGTAGGATCCATTAATGCGAGTTTCGTTATGTGTTGTGTACCATTTTGGTACACACTACCTTCACCCATCAGCACATTCCCTACGACGTCCAATTTTGCTCGCGGATTCGTCGTCCCGATGCCCACATCCCCACTGACATTGAGCGAACTGTTTATCCCGACACCACCCGAAACGGTCAGGGCGCCCGTCGTGTATCCCGTGGTCGCCGTCGTGTTCGTTATGTTCATGGGCCGTGCCGTGGTGTTCCCGGCAACCATGACTTGTTGAAGGTCGAGTGCGCCGACCTCGACGTCTACGCCCTGGACCACGAGGTTCGCACACCACAGGTTACCACCACAAGCGATCCCACCGTCCACCCGAAGGGCACCGACCGTGGTGGACGTCGCCGCTTGGGTGTTGGAGATGTGCACAGCCTTAGAGCTTACATTACTCGTGTTGATGACATTCTCGAACCCGCGACTCACGTTAAAGGTGATCTCCTCCAAACTGAGAGTGTTACACTGCAACTCACTCGTACGCAAGGTCGCGTTCGGGAACGTCAGGATGCCATTGGGGGATGACACAGACATGTTCTACATTACTGAGAGATTAAAAGTTCAGCCACAATGGTACGTCACACCCACGAACGCCGCCCGATGGACAGCATTCGCCTCATCCGTCTGCTGACCGGTGGCGTCGATGTATCTGATTTTGTACGCTTTTTCTGTTTCTGTGGGGTGGTCCTCCCATTGGAGTTGACCGTTTTCGTCGAGTGCGTTTTCGAGTCGTTCAGTCACCGTTTCGTGTTTGACCGCATCTGGGTAGTCAGCGTCGACTTCTTGTTCGACCATCTGGTAATACACGATGTTCCAAAGTGATGGGTCGTCGACTTCGGTTCGTTCTTCAGTGGTTGTTTTTGTGTACGTCAAGGTGTACGTATTTTGGACGTTAGCCTCCAAGTTGGACCACTCCGAGTACGTCACCGTGGATGGTTCGATGTAGACCTTGTCCCACGCGTCGTCAGCCCCGACGTTTGTCGTCGTACTCTTTGTGTACTTGACGTCGTATACGACGTTGGACGTTTGTGTGTACGTCAAAGTGTACGTATTTTGAACGTTCGCCTCCAAGTTGGACCACTCCGCGTAGGTCACATCGGATGGCGAAACGGAAACATTAGACCATTCGTCGTCGGCGGTGACTGTCGTCGTCACGAACTCATGTGGCACACCCTTCACGACCGGAACCATAGCCGTGTAGTGGATCTCGACGACGTTCGATTGCTTGATGCGTTGGATCGGCTGGATCACGGGCGCAAAGTCACAATCCATCGTAATCTTGGCCACCGTGTAGTTATGGAGGATATCATCATCTTGTTTCTGACCGTAGCCAGCGACGTTGGACGTTGTAATGTAATCACCCGATTCGAGGGGACCGTTGGTGTCGGTGACCCACATCGCGCCTTCACCGACGGAGTTGATGAAACATCTATAATCACCCTTTTCCTTTTTTCCAGTAGTCACAAAATTACCAATTCTGTCTTCTCTTACATCTGGATCTTCTGCGGAAGATAAAACACCAAAACACGATTTGTCGTATGCAACATTCGACAGTGTGACCAAAGGAACAGATTCATTTATTGTGATGGCATTTGAACCTATAGTAATCCCATTTAATTTTACGTACCGATTGTTTTTGGCGGATACGATAAGACCTTCATGTATCAAAGAATCACTTAGTGGGATATTTTCAACTACTGCTCTGTGCTGTCCCGTAAAAGTTAAATTCCCTCCATTGTTATTCGTATCGATGTAAGCTCTCACGCGACCGTAGTCATATGACGTAGTTCCGTAGTCACCACCACCTATAGCAAAATACAACGTCTCACGTCCATTCGTCGAATGATATGCGTGCCAGATAGCCGAACCTCTTTGATAGTTACCGGTAGGATCGTTGAGTCGCATGAGCTCAATTCCTCCACCCAATCCGTCGAACGTGTTTTTTAGAACTGATAACGGTGCACCGGAACTGGATGGAACGTGAGCATCAGCGTGTACATCAGAAATACCAATTTTTTGAAACCTCGCCGACCCCCTCACATCCAACTGTGCCCTCGGCGCCGTACCTCCCAAACACAGGGCCGTATCGGTGAGATTGATGCTCTTCCCGGTGCGTCCGAGGGCGTACTCCATGGCGACCTCTTCGGCCGTGAGGACGACGTCCCAGAGTTTGGGGTTGGAGATTTTTCCTTTAAATGGATCATTAATCCCATTGAAAGCCAGACCAACGGATACACCCACGGCCGTACCCAAATTCTGCGTCCCTGTACCAGCAACAGTTTTTGCTGTGATCAAAGTACCATCTACATACATGTCAAACATTGACGTACTTATCTGACCTGTCGATTTCTTGGCTATTGCGATGTGATGCCAAGTGTTATATGAAAGAACTGCATTCGTGGTGTACATTTGGTTTGAACCAATATCAACTCCTAATTGATCACCATCTTTGATATACATAGATGCAAGTGTCAAGGAATTCCAAGAACTACCGAATGTAATAACCTGTCCAGATGTTCCAATCGAAGAGTTTATATTTACCCACGCAGACATGCTATAAATTGCATCACCAGTTGGCAGTCCCCTTGGAGAACTTTTTAGAATGTAATCCCCGGTGCCATCAAACGTGAACGCCCGGTCCGTTGATGAGTACGCCGCATCACCGGTGAGCGTCCCATGATTCCCATTCCCCGAATCCACCACCGTACTCCCCGAGACCACCGAATCCACCGTGGTATCGTAGTGGACCAAGAGGGATTCCGCCCGTGGTGTCTCCGCCCCGGCGGCGTGTCCGGAGACGCGCGGGAGCGTGAGGGCCTTGCCCAAGGTCAGGTGTCCGTCCTCGAGGGCCGATGGTGCGGGGGTGCCGAAGAATCGTAAATACGATTGATTGACCATTTCACTTGTAGCACTCGTGTAGTCCACATGATTTGTATCTCCACGATGACCCATAATATGAGTCACCACGAGACGATGATGTGTGTAGAAATGCCCATTTGAATTTGTTGAAACATAGGCGGCCTTTTCTGAACCCTTAGTACCGTATCCACCCGCGTCAGTGGAGCTTGAGTTATCATGGGGTGCTACGGCACCGTAACCTGCATATTCCCAATTTTTACCATCATTACTCCCCAAAATCACGAATTTACCTATACCACGACTCTTACCATAGCCACTCCGCGGAGTAGTTACTATACTCGTAACATTAATTGCATAGGGGCTATGCATTTCAATCCATTCACCAAAGACGGACGAACCATCTTTAAGTATTGATTTTCGAACACCTGTACCAGAAGTTACGGCGGGTGCGTACACCGCAAGTGCCTGGTACAGCCCCGGTGCAGTAGAGAGTAAGTCTCCAACCCACGCCGTTGTGTTATCGCCTATATCATTTACAAATACTCTCGTAAAATTCCAAGATGGAGAATTAAAGTAAGTCAGGTCTAACCCTAAACCCTGACTTGAATAGAAATTGAATGTGCCATGACCTTCAATATATGTGTGATAATCATAAAGTCTTATAGCTCTCGGTGGATACTCCTGCAACCCATCTGCCCCGGCCACCTCGAAACGTGACGTGGGGTCAGATACGCCTACGCCAAGGTTCCCTTTGTGCAAACTCAGCGAGTTTTGGCGATGGCCGAACCGGGGGGCGTCGTACTCGTAGAGTTCCCGGATTTGTTCAACCGAAAGTTTCTTTGAAAATACACGTACGTTTGCAATTTTTCCAGTGAATGGTTCGCTACCGGTATCATATCTTGCACCAATTCCGAAATTCGTACTCGTTGACTGTAAGTCGAGCCTTTGACCAGTAGCAACAGTTGAGAGTGTCTGTTCATTGCAGTCTACGTAAAATTTACGCGAGACCCCGTATCCACCGGCCGTAGCACCTGCATCGGTACCTCCATCGTAGGTGAACACCAAATGAACCCATTGATTTTGTGGGGCTTCGTAATTGAATAGAGCATCATATGTGAAGAAATAGTAATACATTTTATCTTTACCTGATTGTCGTATACCGATGGCTTGATATTGTGCTCCATTTCCAGCAAAAAATAATGTTCCATTAGCATCCGAAGCGTCGATATATGCCCACATAGATATTGAATGGACCCAGTTGTCCACGGTTGTTGTCATGGTACCAGTCACGTAATCCCCACTTCCATCGAACTCCCACGCGTTATATTCGGCGTCGAACCCATTGTTGCCGGTGATTGCACCGGTGACCCCATTCCCAGAGAGGTCAGTCACCGTCGTACCACTTCCCGAGTAGGACGACGTATTTCCGGCGTCCCAGTACACCTGCAAATGTTGCGTCGACGGCGTATTCAAGACCGGGGTCCATGTGTGATCGGTGGACGTGTCGCCTTCTTCGTAGCCGTAGAGTTCCCATTCGCCAAGTGTTACATATGGACTGAGTGCATCTGAATTGTGCACCGCCGTTACCTGCAAAACGTAGTATTTGAAATGGTCGGTTGCGTTCACAAAAACTCTGACACCTGTATATTGATCCCAATCAGTTCCGAGTTGATTTAACCGAACCAGGCGAGTATAATTTGAGTCGTCATTACTTCCATAAATGTACCCATCCTTTATCATCGTATTAAGTGGGGATCCATGCCATCTGTAAATCTGAGAGTATGACATTTTCATAGGCTTTATGAGTTCCAATTTAAGCCACGGGCCATTCACCGTAGTACCATTCCAAGTGAATGTGTTTGCTGACGTGGCGTCGTTATATGGTGAAGTTGTCGTGAAAGTATTCATTGGAGAAACCCATGCAGCCGATGTAATGTTTGCATAACCAACGAATGCGTTACTGGCAGGATAACCGACACTAAATTGCCCGGACGCAGACGCTGTGTACCCATTTTGACTGAGCACACCGTTACCCAAAAAAGGAACCTCCGGATACTTCACGAGTGGCCGATCGTGCGGCCCCGTTTGCGTGTACGCGACGGTACCGTTTCTGTCCTCGAACGTCGTCATGCGCGCGGACGTCGCCGTGACTTTACCGGTTGCCGTGATGTTCCCGGTTGCCGTGATGTTCCCGACGTTCCCGGACAGATCGATTTTCCCTTCGTCTATCGAAAAACTTTCACAGAACAAGTTCCATGAACCCACCGACACTTTGTCGTAATTTCCATAAACTTGCAGGGTGACGAGGGCGTAGTACCGATATGCCGTGGTCGCGTTGACGATGTGTGTGTTCGACGCGGTCGCACCGCTCCACGAGGTGAGCTGGGTCCACGTGCTGTCGTCATTGCTCGCGTAAATCTTCGCGTTCGCCGGGAAGGCATCGGCGTTGATACCATTGGTGAGCGTGGTGTGTCGAAGTTTTAAGGCTGTCGGCAGGCTCAGTTTGATCCACTCGCCCGCGCTCGTTGTGCCGGACAGCGCGGTGACACCCGCGTACGAGTTGCTCGTGGCGGTGTATCCCGTTCCAGACAGCCAGTAGGTTGACGCGTTCTTGTCGAACGCCTTGTAATCGTCCGTCCCACTCGAAACGAGGACGGTGTAATCACCTTGATCCGGGTCGGTGTAGGTGTTCGAGGTGAGTGCACTCGGTGGTTGTTGACTCACCACTGCGAGCTTGTTGCTGAACAATCCACCACTGTCCATGATTTGGCCCGTGGCGCTGTCCCACGTGACGAGGTTGGCGGCCAATTGCGCCACCGGCATGCCCGTGATGTACGCGTTGGACGCGAAAACGTTGTTCGCCGCGTACACGTTGTTGGCGTGGATGTTCGACGCCACCCCCAATCCACCCTGGCTTACGGTGACCGCACCGGTGGTCGTCGTCGTGCTGTCCACGAGGTTGCTGAAGATGACCGTGTTGGAGGTCTCGTTATTGACGTTGATTACGTCATCGAATCCCTGGGTCACACTCAGTGTGAAGCTTTCCAGGGACAAGTCGTTACACCGAACGTTCGTGGTCTCGATGTTGGACGCGACGTTCAGGCTCGAGGACATGACGACCGCACTGTTCGAACCCACCACGCGAAAGTGCTCGTGCGACCCGTCCATCGAACTGAAGACGATGTTCGCGCGCGAGTCCGCCGCGTACTCCTGACCGACCTCGATGTTGAGGGCATGCGCGTTGGCGTGCAGACGAACGGCCGTCTGCGTTCCGCCGCCGTCGCGCTCTTCGATGTGCACTTTCGGGTGGGTGTTCGACACGTGGACCATGGCGTCCGGGGCATCCGTGCCGATGCCGATCTTCGAGGAAACGTTCGTCTTCACGTCACCCGTCACCTTGAGGGATCCCGTGAGATTTAACGTCTGGCTGTCGATGGACATTTAATAGTTACAAAGGTTTTTTTACCCGGCGAAGGCCGCCACCCTGTGAACCAACTCTAACCACAATGGTACGTACACCCGACGAATGCAGCCATGTGCACGCAGTTCGCTTCGTCCGTCTGCTGACCTGAGGCGTCCAGGTATCTGATTTTGTACGCTTTTTCTGTTTCTGTGGGGTGGTCCTCCCATTGGAGCTGGCCGTAATCGTCGAGGGCGTTCTCGAGTCTGTCCGTCATGGTTTCATGTTTGACGGCACCTGGATACTCGGCGTCGACTCTTTGTTCGACCATTTGATAATACATGGGCACGAATAACTCTTTATCTTCTGTAGAAAGATTACTGTACATAGCTTCCGTCGCCTCGACCTTGGTCGTCATCGTGTACGTCAAAGTGTACGTATTCTGAACATTTGCATCGAGGTTTGAGTATTCCGCGTACGTGACCGTGGGTGGTTCGATGTGTACCGTATCCCATGCGTCTTCAGCGGTGACGTTGGCGGTTGTCGTTTTCGTGTACTTGACATCGTAAACGACGTTGGACGTTTGCGTGTACGTCAAAGTGTACGTATTTTGTATGTTCGCTTCCAAGTTGGACCACTCCGCATACGTGACGTCTGAAGGTGAAAGAGAAACATTAGACCATTCATCGTTGGCGGTGACTGTCGTCGTCACCCATTCGTATGGGACGGGTTTCACGACAGGAACCATAGCCGTGTAGTGGGTCTCGATGACGTTGCTTCGTTTGATGCGTTGGATGGGTTGGTCTTGTGGATTGAAATCACAATCCATCGTGATTTTTGCGACCGTGTAATTCATGAGACCCGCACCATCCTGTTTCTGACCGTAGCCAGGCACGTTCGACGTCGTGATGTAATCACCTGATTCAAGTGGACCATTAATGTCGGTCACCCACATGGCCCCTTCGCCGACGGAGTTGATGTAGACACGGGTATCACCCTTTTCTTTTTCAAAGGGGGTTACGAAACTGCCATACGCAACGCTTCTCTGTTCGGGGTCTTCGGAAGCTGAGATGACACCGAAACACTTTTTATCATTGATTGTCGTGGACAAAGAGACGACTGGAAGTGATTCATTTATCATGATAGCATTTGAACCTGTTTCAATATCACCACTGATCTTAATATATTTGTTTTGATCGGAGGAGACGATGAGACCTTCCAAGTCACCCGCTTGGGAAAATGGTACATCTTTGATGAAGGTTCTGTGTTGTCCGGTGAAATCGAGTGGATTATTATTATTATTACTTTGAATATATGCCGTGGCTGAACCTCTGTGTGAGAATAATAAACTACTATTACCTGTAGACTGAGTAGCTATATTCCAATAACTGGAACCTGTTGTTATACCAGTTTCTCCTTCTCGTGTTAAAAACAAACCATTCATACTTCCTGGAGTACCTTGAGCTCCCGCCCAATTTCCAGACCCTGCTTGGTGTATAACTAAACCTGGACCAATAAAGGGTGCTTCGCCTCTCACATCCAAAGGCCCCCTCGGAGCTTGCCCATCCCCCAAACCGATGCCGACCCGCGTCTTGCTGAAATTGACGACGTGGTGCCCCTCGTCGCACCGACCCATATCGTAGAGTCGCTTGACCTCGACGGCGGTGAGGGCGACGTCGTAGAACTTTACGTTTGATAAATCTACGTTCCCATTAGATCCGCCAGTAGGACCAAAACCGTTCAAATTAAAGTTTTGTGGAGTGTTTGGTAAAGCTATATTTTGATCTGCTGATGTTGCATTTCTTTGAGGAAGTAAGACACCATTCATGTAGATTCGCGTTGAATCTATTCGAGCACTGGATTTCACAACAGCCATGTGCAGCCATCTGTCCATATTACCTGTGAATTCAAATACGTGATCTATGTAAGAAGTGGCGCCATCGGCTTCTGTGCGGAAATAATCATCATTTGTTTTTGACCAGATTGTAAAGTTAGTTCTAGAACTTCCAGACGCGTCACCAACACCGTACACAGCACACCAAGTTTCCTCTGGAGATTTGAATTTAATCCAACCAGAGAATGAATGAACAAATCCAGTATCATATTTCCAATCCGACATTGAAACATAATCACTTGTCCCATCGAACACCAACGCCTTTTGAGTCGCGTCATAGTATGCGTCGTCGTACATGCGACCATCCAAGCCGCTCCCTGACGTGTCCCGCACAGTCCCGTTCTCCGTGGGGTTCGTCGAGGTGTTGTATTCCACCACGAGCCTGTCCCGTCGGGGCGTGTCGTCCGCGTCGAGCGGTGGACCTATGCGAGGCACGGTGAGGTTTTTGGTGAGTTTGAGTTCCCCGTCGTGGATGGTGGATTGACCACGCTCCCGGGTGCCAAAGAGACGCCATTCACCTATGGATGTGAACGCACTCGCCGTTCCGGCATTCTCGGTATTATTTTTTGTTACCGAAATAGCAAACGACCTGTAAAAATCGCTACTCTGTAATGTGTAATGGTTTTCGATATAGTATGCAGTAGCACTTGAATCTGTAAATGATTGCACGATCTCCCAATTATCGCTTCTATTTTTACGCCCATAGACAGTAAAATCTCTCGGAAATTCGGCTTCGTAGTAAGTTGAGTCGGGGAAGGGAAGTAAAGAAAATTTCACCAATTTCACGTCATATGGCAGCTCGAGTGTAAGGTATTCACCGGTCGGTGTGTTCGAACCCAGCTGTCTGGCACCTTCATAAACTCCTGTCGTGGTATTGTAATCATCACCGTCGTTATCGGAGCGCCAAAACAAGGCACCCGATTTAGTAAAGGCAC
>Ga0255781_10004340_pt1 | contig 10756 bp, 13 predicted proteins | sample 101ome_21_FD_179979 | JGI IMG/M metagenome (GOLD analysis project Ga0255781, IMG submission 179979) | Coastal salt marsh microbial communities from the Groves Creek Marsh, Skidaway Island, Georgia - 101413BT metaG (version 2) | ecosystem: Environmental > Aquatic > Marine > Intertidal zone >...
CATAAGAATAGATTTGTTCACTAGGCCAATGTCGATCAAGTATGACAAGATAATCTTTTGATAATCGAATGGCTCTTCTCGCAGTAGCGCAATGCCACTTTTCCATTTCTTTATGCACTCGAAGATGCATATAGCGAGTTTTAAATAGCCAGTGTTCTCTAAGTTTATTTATTAATGTAGTTTTACCAGCACCATCTGGCCCTTCTACAATTAATATTCCGTTCATAGTAAATCTATTATAAAGTTTTTTAATTCCTCTTTAGACCAGAATATATCTTCATAATCTAATAGTTGCTTGTCTCGATAATCTTTTAATTCACTATCACTCATTAATTCGATTGCTTTTCTAGACTTAACCCTATCTTCAAAGAAGATTGATAGTTCTGTAGGATCTCCTACAGTAACGCATTGAGCATCTCTAATCATACCGTATCGTACTCTCCACCAACCACTCTTTCTTAAAGTATGATAATGAGGTGGTACTAATACTCCCCATGATTTCTGATACACTTTATATAGTTCATGTTCACTAATTCTTTCCTGTCCTAAGTTTTTATTACCGTAAGCTTGTACTTCCCATTCACCATGGGTTTTTTCTAACCAACCTGGCTTTTGAATAAGAGAAGCATATACCCATTTCTTTTCCTTAGTTTTGACGTCCACTTGCTGATCAATACTAAATAGATCTGTAGGCGTTTCCATGTAGGAATCGCAAATAGGAGTAGGATCCCATGAAATTAATTCTTTCGCTTTTATACCTAATGCTTCAATATTACCAGTTCTATACACTGGTGCAAGACATTTGTAAGGCCATTCTTCAAATCCCATTGTAGTGCATAGGTCGTTTAATTCTTGCTTATAGTCAAGTGCTTGATCGTAGTATCGTTTCTTCATAGGAGCACCAGACTTTGTTTGCGTTTTCCATAAACGCCAATGGCCTTCTCTTGCAAACGTAGCGAAGCCAGAAGGAACGTCTTTTGTTTGCCAATCGTCAAGAGCACAGATAGCATCCGGTCTTTTAGCTAGAGTGTACATCGCACCATAAGTATAAGCACTTGGTAAACTATTAGGGGGAAACATAAAAACGAATACATGATCGTATTCTGATACATCATCACCTGGTATAATTGGTTTTTGAATTACTTCGTGCCCTGCTAGCTTTAATGCTTTCGGAAGTAGATTCGCACTAGTTGCGATATTTAATTTATTATCACCACTACCAATTCCTTTAGCAGTGAATCCTGTAATTAAGACTTTTGCCATTTTTTAATAATTCCTCGTATATCAGGTTTCTTCCAACCTTCAGGTTTAACTACGTCAAATTCAGATCGATCACTAGCTTGTCTAATCTTTTCCATGTTAGATCGTTGTACTTCTTTCCAAGCTTCCTCGAATGGTAATCCCATTAACCATGCGGTTCCCATTGCCACATAGCAGATATCGACTAAAGCATCTAGTATTTCTACATCATCTTTATTATCTAAAGCTTCAGTTAATTCCGCAATCTCTTCCATGATAAAGTCAACACGCCAATTTCCAAAGCTATAATCCATTGACTTAATTCCTTTACCTTGATTAAATTTAAACTTTTTATGAAAAGCATCAATATCTTTATACTGACTCATGCAAATAAATCCTCCATAGCAGGTGGCTTTGTATAATCCACTAGCTGTACATCTTCTTTCGCTTGCTCATTTGAAGCAATTGAATTTTTTACTACTCTCGCAACAAACTCACCAACAGGTGGCATTACTGATCGTGCGATTAATGATCCCCAACCAGACGGAGGACCTGCCCATTTATAGTCTTGTGGATAACCAGAGAAGTGAGCCAATTCTTTATGGCCTAATAATCTATTTTCCGTAGGGTGAATATAAAACCCTCCTGCGATAACACCCGCAGGTTTATGTGCCCTTAATCTCCATTTCATAAATTGAGGTCTACCTTTAACCCCTTTTCTTCCTTTTTCAGATCGTTGCCAAGTTTCTGGTGGATTTAACTTTTCCCACACAGTTCTTAACTGTTCTCCTTGACCGCATTGAGAAACTAATTCTTCTTCCGTTTTTGTAAATGAATTACAATGACCAGGATCAGGTACTTCTGATAAAACTTCTTCAATCGTAGGCGCAGGGTTCCAATTCAATCGAGGAAAAGACAAGCCTCCTTTATGCGCCATAAAAAAGAATCTTCTTCTACTATGATTTAAATTTGTATACTGACCGTCAACTAAGAAATGAGTAACATTATATCCAGCTTGAATTGCTTTTTCTGTAAAACTTTCAATCATCGGCCGTCCTCCTGTTTTTGCAAATACTCTCGGAACGGACTCAATCGCTAAAGCTTTAGGTTGTAGATCGTGTAAAAGAGAAAAAACATGAGACCATGCTTCAATGCGAGGATCATCTCGCCAGTCTAAATCTTTGCGACCGCCCGTTCCTAGTGTTGACCAAGGAGCACAAGGAGGGTTTCCATAAACGAAATCTACTTTACCTTCGAAGTCCTTGACCGGCCAGTTAGAAGGTCCAGAAAAAACTGGTATGTTTGGTCTATTTAAAGCGAATGTGTCAGCGCCATAAGCACCGTCACCTTCAAAATGTGCCAGTACATTGAAGTGCTTTTCTACTCCTAGAGTAAATCCACCAGCAAATATATGGCTTCCGATTGCGTTCATAGTCATGTTATAAAATCGTGCTCCTTTCTAATTAGAATAATAATAACTTATTTCGCATTTAAAACAAAGATTTTTCTTCAACTTTTTGTGCAATATAATAATACCACTTTTCCGAATACTCATCTTTATCTGGTTGTTTTAATCTCATATCTATCCCTCCGAACTTTAAAATTTTAAAACCTGAACGAAGTAATAAACTTGCCCACATTTCTTTTGGAAGAACAGAGTAATGATTCTGTTTATGTTCTTGAATTGCAGGTTGATCTGGTGCGGGCATCTCTAAATAAAGAAAGCCTCCTATTTTCATAATGCGATTAAATTCTAGTAATGTTAAATATGGAAAAGGACTATGCTCAATACAATGACGACACCATATATGATCTGTGTAATTACTATCTAACCCTGTAAATGTAATATCAGCAGTACGATAAGGTGTATCTGTCTTAATTAAATTATCAATATCTTTTTCAGCTTTTGTAATTCCTAGTGTATTAGAATATCCTTTCTCATGTAAATACTGTTGAAATAATCCAAAACCACATCCTACGTCAATAATTTTATCTTCTTTCATTATATTTAAATCAGCTAAAAATAAGTCAGCTTGTTGCTTTAATACACCATCATGCATCTTTGAGTAGGGTTCTTCATAAATTTCTGAATCACACCTTTCTAAAAATAAATCCATTATTTCTTTATTTGTTTTCATCATATCGGGTAACTGTATAATCCTTGTGGGTTCACTATGAATAGATTATTCTTTGCTCTTGTAATTCCTACATAAAAGACACGATGTTCATCATCAGATTGATCATTTATGTTCTTCCAAGTAGCATACGATACATCAGTGAGTAACATTACATTCTCAGCTTCAGCACCTTTACTTCCATGTATCGTGCTTAATCGTATTCTCGGTTCGTTATAAAATAAATCTCCTGTCTTTTCTAAAGCTTGATAATAATATTTATCGTCATCAGGAATTAAAGTTAAAGCTTCTTCCCATTTACCCGTAGCAAGAAGTCCATGATTATCTTTTAATTCTTTATAAGTGTAAGTTTTTTCCTTATCTAAACTGTTACCATTTTTGAATCCTCGAGTAATTCCTTCTCCTGTTCTCATACAACTATAAAGCTTCATAATTGAATCGTAAGGTATCTCTTTTCCTTCAATTAAATCTAACCAAGTTCTAATAGCTACAACGTGCTTATTCGCTTTAAATCCACCAAACTTTCTTTCAAATACATATCCTTTCTGCTTTAAATATTTTTCAATCGGATATAATTGATAATTGTTTCTAGCCAAGATAAGCCAACTTCCTTCTGACATATCAGCATATTCATACGATTCAATATAGTTCACTGATCCCTGTTCCTCTGAACTAGACCAATCTTTATCGTATCTATTAATAATTCTTTTCGTTACTTGATTCGCTAAATCAAAGACACGCTTTTTTAATCGATAAGTAAACGGCAGTATTCTAATTTCACCATCAAGACTAAGAAACGTATCTACATCAGCACCTGCCCATTTATAGATTGCTTGATCATCATCTCCTGCAATATAAATAGTCTTGACAGAGTTAGATAGTTTATCAATAACTTTCCACTGTAGCTTCGTTAAGTCTTGCGCTTCGTCAACAAATAAGATATCGATATCAGGAGTGTATTCCGATTCAAGAAATGAACTTAACATATCAGTAAAGTCAAGAAGATTTCTTTTTAATTTAAAATCAACTAATGTATCAGAAAATAGTTTCTGTTCTTCCCATGAATAATCACACTTTAATTCTCTCCATGTATCTTTTAACGGGCACATCTTTGCCCTAGCTAACTGATCGCAAAATAACATTCGATCTCCTAAACTTGCTCCGTTATTCACGATCTGTTCTTCATCAACATCGCCAGTCATATCGATTCGAAGTATCTTTTTAAATTCCGTGACGTGTAAACCTTTAAATATTCTTTCACTATTAAGACCGAGAGATCTAAAACATAAGCTATGAAGTGTTCTAAAATAATCTAATTGATCTTTATCAATCTCTTTAAACTTTTCTAGTGTTCTATCTCTCGCTTCTTTAATCGCTCTGCGTGTAAATGATACGAAGCCGATACGTTCTGGTGCTATACCACTTTCTATTTCTTCTTCTAAGATATTTAATAATGTAGTGGTTTTACCCGTACCAGGTGGCCCTAGAATAATTTTAGTCTTGTCTTTTGAGAGCATGCTTAAAATATTCTATCGTGTCGTCTAATCCTTGATTTAATTTTACTTGAGGAGTCCAACCTAGATAGTGTTGAATCTTATCTATATTAGGCTTTCGATGCATCGGATCATCTGGTGAAGGAGCATCGTTCTTCCAACCTGGTGCGTCAGTCTTTTCAGCAATTACTTCTGCTATCTCTACGATAGCATGACGATCAGGATTTCCTACGTTAAATATTTCTTTATAGTCGCTTTCACAAATTCGAATTAAACCTTCTATTGTATCATCAACATAGCAAAAAGATCTAGATTGAAAACCACCACCGTATATGATAAGATGGTTACCCTGTAAACCTTGAGTAATAAAATTCGATATTACTCTACCATCATTAATCGCCATATAAGGACCGTAAGTATTAAAGATTCTTGCGATTCCTATATTTGATTTTAATTTATTTATTGATTCATAGATCAAAGCTTCCGCAACTCTTTTACCTTCATCATAACAAGCACGAGGTCCAAAAGAATTTACGTTTCCCCAATACGTTTCTTTTTGATCATCTACTTCAGGATCTCCATATACTTCACTTGTAGAAGTATGAAGCATACGAACATTTCCTTGCTCTAATGCATACTGAATCATGTTTTTCGTTCCGTTATAACAAACTTCTAAAGTTTGAAATGCGTGAGTTTTATAATGATCTGGTGATGCTGGACATGCTAAGTTATAGATATAATGTATTCCTTTTTTATTATGCTCTCGAAGAAGCATTGATAAATCGTCTTTAACGATATCAGCTTCATAAAAACTGTAATTATCTTCATCTAAAATATTAGATTCACTTCCTGTTAAATGATTATCAACACCAATTACTTGATGTCCTTGTTCCAATAACTTCTCACATAGATTTCTTCCTAGAAATCCTGTGGCTCCGGTTACAACGATACGTTTCATTTTTCTGCCATTCTCCTAATAATGTTCATTTGTTTATCGGAGATCATAACTTTCTCTTTGTATTTCTCTATTCTTTCTTCTTGATCTTTGAGAAAATTACTCTCCCAATCGCTTATATTATCTCTATTTATAGATGAAATTAAACCGATTAATTCTTCGTAATCGTCATTATTCATTACTTTTAACAGCTTTTTAGGAAGCTGTCGTGGTGCTTTTAACTCAATTCCTTTATTCTTTAGATGAAAATAAATAATTCGACATACTTGAACGTCAGCTAAAGCATCGTGCCAATCGAAATATCCTACATTAAAAAAGTGTTCATACGTTTCAATTAACTTAGGAAATTTATAATCATCAAAATCACTTTCTAATTTAAGTATATCTTTCGTACTCATCATAGTGCAGTGTAAGTCTTTCGGCTGTCGAAAAGGTTTCTTTAAATAGTGAAAATCTCTTGCAATAATTTGCAAGTCAAAAGCTAAGTTATGTGCGACAAGTGTATGAGCCGAAGCTGCCATAGAATTAAACACAGAGAGGGCACTAACAAGAGGTACACCATAAGTAGATGCCTTCTCATTGGAGATGCCATGAACATCCTCAGCATCTTTAGGAATACTCCAACCTTCTGGTCGAATAAGCATTGAATATTGGTTAACAACTTTTTCATCTTCATCTACTAACTGTGCAGCTATTTGTACTAAGTGTGGTTGATTTGGATCAGTCGCTTCTAGATCACGGCGCCACAAGCCGTTTGTTTCTGTGTCGAAAAATAAATACAAAACATGTCCTTTCCTTTATAAACATTCGCAATCTTCGTCAATATCTAATTGACAAATGGGACAGATATTAGGATCCGATTCCCCAATGTCGAGAATGCTCATCTTCTTTATTTCTTTTTAGAAGTTGCTTTAGCTTTTTGAAAAGCTTTTTTAGTAGGCGCACCTTTCGCTCCTTTCTTTCTCATCTTTTCTCCACGCTTTCGTTTCGCATGGATATTAGCCCATAAGCCTCTTCTCATTGTTTAACGTTTATCGATACTCCTGTTACATTAACAGTAGCATCTTTTTTTGGTTCACAATTCTTACAACTACAACCAGCGCATTCACACATACAAGTCGTATCTTTATGACAATCGCAACCACATTTATTACACTTTTCCATTAAAAAGATATTTCCTCTTCTTCATTTTTTATTTCAGGTTTCGTAAATTCCTCTTCTTGACGTTCAAACTTAGCCATAGACCAGAGATTTACGTGTTTCCCTTTAATCTTTTTAGTCATGTGTTCAGCACCAAACTCTTTTAAATGAGCAGTTACTTCATGTAACTTGAATTCCTTAAATCTATGTTTTTCTAGGAATTCCATAAAATCGTTAATCCTAAACATCGTTACGCTATCTTGCGTTACCGCATGACCTCGTAATAGATCTTCGATTATATCAGAAGAAGTGCTTCCTGTACAAAACCTTTCGCATAATTCTAGTAATCTTCCTCTATTAGAACTATCGGAATTTACCTCTACAATCTCCATTTTTTCCATTAATTCATTGATCGTTTCAAGCCATAAAGGTTGTGCTACGATAGGCATTAAAGTATTCATATTCTCGAATACGACCCTTTGAAAGTTCTTTTGATTAATAATCTCTAAGCTATCAATAGGGCCAATTCTCTGATCGTTCACTGTAACGAAATAAGTAGGCGGATCAGTATTAATCTTAGTAATTCCACTAATCGCAGGTAAATTTCCATGATCGCTTATACCAAATTTACAAGTTAGACAAACTGGCTTATTACAGAAAGCATTAATGGGTTGCTCGGAGCACATATAGTTGTACTCTTTCTTTTCTAAAGATTTAATAATTGTCTGTACTTCCTTAGATTTTAATGGAGGTTCGATATACTTATGATTGTATTCTTCAATCTTTTCTTCCCATTCATCAGGGTGTGCTTTCTTTAAATATACTCCAACATTATATAATGAATTGTTTCTCGTTCCTTCTGGTATTCCATGTTGAAGTAAATACTTTAAACAAGGTGGACCATCTGGTAATAACTTCTTATCTTGCTCTTTAAGTTGTGGAATTTTTATTTCATCAATACTATCTATCTTTCGAATGTCAGCTAATTTAAGAAAATCTTCAGGATTAGTTATATGTTCTCCATTATAGATCGCATATCGTGTCGTTCTTTTACCACCAAAGTATGGCATATTAATCCAGTTTCCTACATCTCCTCGATCAGTAACTAGTTTTATTTGTTTAGGAAATATCTCTGCGCTAGGTTTTCCTAGTGCTGATGTAATTTCTCTAAGTTTATTAACTACTAGTTTCGCTGATGTTGCTTTTTTAAAGAAAACATAAAGGTGTATTCCACCAGATTTAGTTAAACAAGGTATAAAAGGGGATGTTCCTAGGCTCTTTGATAGTGTATCTACGTCTAAATCGTATTCATCAATATCAATCGCTCCCCATAAAACTTTTGCATCATCACGAATAGGAACTACACCAAGGCCTTGCTTTCCTTCAAGATGTAGTTCCCATTGCTGTAACGTTAGCTTTTCAGCTATTGTTCTTGCTGTACCAGACCGCTTTACGCCAGACTGATCTGTATCTAAATCATATCTGCCGTAAGCACGGTCTAAACCACTAAATAAATTATAAAAATTTTCTGCTAGCATTAGAATGGAATGTCATCGCCATCTTCTACTGCTGCAGCTTTTTTCTCACCTCTTTTAATAGATTCCGATAAAGCTTTCGCATCTTTATATAAGTCTGTGTTAGTGATAGGCGCAGGTTCTCCTACATTGTAAACAAACCATGAACCTTTATCATTATCTTTCTCTCTTGTAGAGATTTCCCATGCGTAATAGAATGTCGGAGGTTCAATCATTTTACCACTCACTACTTCTTTTTGTAGTTTCATTCTCGTTAACCAGTTTCGAGAAACGGATAAAAGCGACCCTGTCATCGACATTACAGCAGGCTCGTAAGAACCATCTTCATTAACGACCATAACGTAATGATCTGCTGTATCAGCAACTTCATTTCCATTCGGAAGAACAAAGCGACCGTTCTCATTCTTCGTTAGATCGGAAGGTCTATCTTCATGTGATTGAACTAAACCACCACCTTTCTCACGAGGAACCCATTCTACATAGGATTTCATAAACTCACAAGGAACAACTTTAAACGACCCTTTATATAGAGTACCAGTTACTGTATTAAAGACGTGTCCTTCTTCAGCACCTTCTATATATTTGTCGTCTTTCTTCTTCCTTTGAGGACTTCCTGATTGAACAATCGCCAATCTTGGAATACTCATATCTTCAGTTTTTACGTTCTGAAGTCCTTTACCAGCATCAGCGATAATTTGATCTGCTAATTCAGCTAGCACTACGTTAGTTGCTTCTTTTTTAGCAACTTGTTTTTCTTCTGACATATCGTTATTTTTCTCCTTTCGATAATTTTACTTTCGCTAAAGGTGTTTCATACCAATTAAATAGTTCTTCTGGTATATCTTCACCTTTATTTCGAAGGTCTTTAAAAGTAGCTTTTAAAGTTTGAGGATGCACTGAAGCTTTTTCGTCATAACTATCTTGACCATTTTCTTTCAATACTCCTTTAATCCTTTCAGCTTCCTCGTGTTCACCACGAGCAAACGATAAAGTTATATCATGTTTAATAATATCTCCTAAACCGTTATCGTCAAGCCAGCCTAAAGCTTCTTTTTCCTTTTCTTTTTTAATACTAGCATATAATTCATCTTTAATAGCAATTTCCGTGCCATCATCCATAACGAATTTACTAATATTTAAAGACGCCATTACATCTGGTATTTCTTTTTCTTTAACATCTTTAATTTCGTCATACGTTTGACTAGCTAAAGTTTTATACTCAGCGTACTGACGTTCTTTTTCTATAAGTTTACGACAAACTAAATTTAGTTTTCCTAGCTTTTCATCTGTCGGTATCTCACGTTGTTGTTTAGCATCTTCTTCAAGACTACTAAATATCTCAGTTGACATTGTCTTTCTCCTTTCTTCCGAATAAGTCAATTGATACTGAATAGTAAGCTTTCGTTTGCTTATCCCATTTCAGTAATTTCATATAGCCATTATTAATTTCACCGGCCACCATGGCCGTTATGGCGATTGCAGCGGGATCTCCCATAGCTAATATGTAATCTTCATCTGTAAAGTCTTTTAACTTTTTCCGTACAGCATTAACTGCTAGATTAGATGAAAATACAATTTGACTTCCGAAAGGAAAGATAACATCTAGTTCACCGAATCTAGCGGCAGGTAAAACGTTCACCGATGGATTCTCTTGTACGATAAATACTCTCGAACTCATTTGTTTCTCCTTTCTTATTTTTTCGATATAGTATAAATTAATTTAATAAAGTATACAGAAAGAATTATAAAATGACGCAAGTATCTTTTAGTGATGATGAATTTATAGATTATAAATATAAGACGAAGCCATTTAAACATCAATGGGACGTCTTTAAAACTTCTCGTGATGAAGAGTATTACGCCTTGTTTATGGAACAGGGTACTGGTAAATCAAAAGTTATTGTAGACACGATAACTCATCTTGCAAGAAAAGGCAGTATCGATAGTGCTGTTATTGTAGCACCTAAAGGTGTTTATCGTAACTGGTTAAAACAGGAAATACCCGTTCACATGCCTGATGATGTTCTTGATTCTATCTACATGGAATTATGGAATCCTACAGAAACGAAAAAGAATATAGAAAGACTAACTGATTTTATAAAGGTTAATCATAACGGTCTTAAAGTTTTTATTATTAATATAGAAGCTTTTAGTACATTAAAGGGACTTCACTATACGCAACGATTTTTAAATGTTCATAAGTCTATGGTCGTGATTGATGAATCATCAACAATAAAACATAAAACTGCTCGAAGAACG
>Ga0255781_10004347_pt1 | contig 10749 bp, 21 predicted proteins | sample 101ome_21_FD_179979 | JGI IMG/M metagenome (GOLD analysis project Ga0255781, IMG submission 179979) | Coastal salt marsh microbial communities from the Groves Creek Marsh, Skidaway Island, Georgia - 101413BT metaG (version 2) | ecosystem: Environmental > Aquatic > Marine > Intertidal zone >...
GATCTCATAGATTCCCAAATGGGAAGCCTTGACACCCCCATTATCTTGGGAACGGCGAGCACCGAAGGGGCGAAGCCGTTACCTTCTAATACTCCTATATATAAAGAGACTCCTATATCTAATAACACCCCTAATGGGGGTTCCAAGGGGGAAGAGAAAAAGGACCCCTACGAAAAAAAGACGCTCGGGGATGACCTCATCCCCAACGACCTCCTCGACTGCGACCAACTCCTCCGTGAGTTCTGGTCTGTAAAAAAGGGCGTCCGATCTGAGCGCGTCTTCCATCGCGTGATTAACAAGCTCAGAGAGTGGACCCCCGCCGTTCGTAGATCTGCCCTTGAGGCTGCCGCGAATGCTGGGTGGCCTGATGTCTATGAACCCCGCCAGCCCGGCGGCCGCCAACAGCAGCAGGCCACTGACTGGGACGCCCTCGAAAAATCTTTGCCCAAGTTCTGATGCAGCTCAAGACCTACCAGCTGGGGCTACGCGCAGCCGCGAACGTCACCCCCTACGCCAAACGGATCAGTGACGAGGAGATCGCATTTCTCTACATGTCCACGCCGTCCAAGATCAAAGATGCCGTGTCGGATGAGGCATGGGTTTACGCGGTGAGCCAGTACCGCATGGACCCGAACCCATCTAAGGAAATGCCACTTGATCAGCAGCTGTTGTCCTACGTCTTCCGACAACGTGACGGCCGCCCCGCTTTTGACTGGGGATTAAAGGAAGACCTACCCGCACGGATGGCCGCGTCGGATAAGTTCCACGATCACCCCAGCCTGCAGCCGTCCAACGTGCCGGAGCTGCCCCCGTCATCCGGTGGCGTTCTCTCGGGGGCGTTCGATGTTTGATGACAAGACCTTGCGCGTTCTTTTGCAACGCGGAATAGACAACGGCTGGTGGACCGTGGACCATTTGGACCGACCAAGCCCCGGCCTTGAACTTCTCAGGCGCGAGGCCATACGCCACCCTGACCCCCAGACCCGCGCCGCCTTGTCCGAAGGCATGAAGCCACATCGGAACATGCTTCGCGAACTTGGCCCACCGGAACGACCCGAGGCCAAGCCCTCCCCCCGCGATTTCACCGAACCCCCGACCCTTCGCTTCTGATGACCAAGCTTTCCCGCATCGAGTTCAACGCCACCCCTGAAGAGCGCAAGCGCTTAGACATCGAGGCCGCCGCCCATGGCATAAGCCGCCAAGAACTGATCCGCGAGCGGGTGCTAATGCGCACGCCCGAAACACCGAAGTTCCGCACCGATAAGGGCGCGATTGATCGAGCCGTCGAGGCTGTCACCCGTCAACATGTCGGATTGCCCCGGCACGCCTTAGAGCCGATCGTGTGTACGGTGCTTTGCTCTCTTGTGGCAGACAGTCAAAGAGGTGGCATACCTGATTGACACGATGGCATGCCATTGGGTATCTTTAGATCAGTTCAGCCGGAGACGGTTCACCTGATGAAAACTCCTCTTGAGATGCGCAACGAGGCCCTCGAAACTGCCACCACTGTTTGGCAAGACGGCCTGACTGTTCTTCCTGAGGGTGACTTCATCCTCGGCGGCCGTCGCCTCACCCTGAACGAGGCAATCCTCTACAGCGGCAACCGTCGCTGGTTTGAGAAGGACTGACCGCCAACGGCCCCGGAGACGGGGCCACCACCCCACCACCTCAACCCATGAAAACTTTCGCCTTCCTTTCCATCGCTGCCGCCGCTGTTGTCGGTGCCACGTTCTCTGTTGATCTTGTTAAGAAGGGCGACCACAGCGCCGCCGCCCTCTTCGCCGGCTTCACCGCCTTTGCTGCAGCGTCCAGCGTCTGCACCATCGGATCCATCATCGACGAGGCTTGACCCATGACCCTTCAGTCATTCGAGCCCGGCCAAATCGTCTACGAGGAGCAAAGCCACAACCTCACGGATGTTTCTTTTCACCTCGTCGTTCGCACTTCAGCGCACAGCGTTTGGCTTCGGCCAATCGGCAAAACCGAAATTGAGCTAGGCAACGGTCAAGGCTCTGTTTTGCCTGACACTCAACGACAGGCCCCCGACCGTTCGATTTTTCGGATGAAAATCCAAAAAGACAGCGACGGGAGCCAGTGCGCCTTTGACCGCTTCCGTGTTTATCGGATCTTCGATGGCGCGGCTAAGTACGTGAACCACTGGGACTGACCGGTTGGCATACTGTCCACGGTCTTGACCGTTGGTATGCCATCGGGTTATATTTAGTTCATCGGGAGGCGGAGACGCCCCCGGTTCACCTCATTACCTCAAACCATGACCGCTCAAAACTTCCAAGTCGGCGAAACCTATTACGGCACCCTCGCCGTCGCCCACGGTGACTTTCCTGTCACCTGCATCAAGCGCACTGCAAAGTCTGTCTGGTTCGAGCACGCCACTCTTGGCCACTGCTACCCCGTCAAACGCTCCCTGGTCCGTGATCATGGCGAGTACGGCGAAAGTGCCCGCTTCCACGGTTGGTACGTCAGCAGCACCAAGAAGACCGGCGGCGACTTCGACCCCATGACCATCTGAGCCTTCGGGCTCTTTTTTTTTGGCCAAGGGGTTGCACTCTTTCCCCTGGTATGCCATACTAAAAGCAACGGAGGGAGACCTCCACCACCTCATCCAAACCATGACCCCATCTGAAATCCGCTCCCAAGTCCTCACCATCGGCGAGGCTTGCGACCATGAGCTGACCTTCCAGGAGCTGGTCCGCTTCCTGCCCACCTCCACCCTTCAGGAATTTGTGGAGCACATGCGCGAGGTTGCCGACATCGACGACATCGCCTGAACCCTTCGGGGTTCTTTTTTTGGCCAGGGGTTGTGCTTCTGCCCATGGCATGCCATAATTTATTCAACGGGGGACGACCCCACAACACCTCGCCTCAAATGACCATCGCCACCGCCTTCACCGCTCGCGTTGCCACCCTCGATTCCGAGACCCTCCGCAGCCTTTACCGCGAAATGTTCAACCAGCCTCTGGTTCCTTTCCAGGCTTTGGACATCGTGCTCAACCGCCTGATGGATCTCGACGGTGTAGAAGCTGTTGATGCCTTCGTCGATACCGTCGCCTGAGCCCCTCGGGGCTCCCCTCGATCCACCGCACCTCACCCCATGGACTTCCACACCTACACCCTCAACCTCTACGAACAGCAGCCCGCCTTCTGGGCTGATGAAACCCCACCCGAGCCCCGCTCCTACCTCTGCGAGGCACGCCGCCGCACTCTTCTCGACCGTCTTCTAAACCGCCCCGGTGAACTCGTCTGGGACGAGTGGGTCGAGACCATCGACCAATGGCACGCCCTCGAACGTGAAGCCCTGCAAGACGGCCTCACCTTCACCACTGACCCCAGGCCCTCCACATGACGGCAAAGGCAATCCAATGTGGGGTCCGCCTCGATCCTTGGCACGCTGAGCGCCTCGATCGCATCGCCCGCTCAGCAAGCCTCACCCGCACCGCTACCGCTGCTCTCCTCTTGGAGCTGGCCATACAGTTGGCCATTGATGAGCAGCCACCCCCAAAGGGTGCCGCTGTCATCGCTGCTATTCGCAGCCGCTGGCCATAGCCACCACGCCGGGGAGCCTGATGCCCGTGATCCCCATCTCCGGGCTGAAAGCCATACAAGACCCAGGAGGGAAAAGCAGGGCGGGTAGAGGTGCCCGATCGATCCCCCGGCGTTCAAACTTCACACCACCAACCGATGGACCAACACCTCAGGACACAGCAGCATCAGTTAGACCTCGCCGCCTTTGAACGCCATGAGCGCATGCTTCGAGCCGCCTACAAACGAGCCACAACCCCCGAACGCTCGACTGATGAACCAGGAGGACGGAACAGTTCGTATAACCGTCGGGGAATACGTGGGCACCGTTTCGAGTCATCACCTCGTTTCAGTGAAAATCAATCAGTTGAATGACTACTGGCGCAAGATGCACGCCCCACGGAATCAGGCTGGCTAACCTCTAGCCGTCGCCTGTAACATTCGGGCATGAGCAAGAAAGCGGCCAAATCCACTAACGCTGAGGTGTCCGAACGTGTGGACGCTGTTTATCAACTTCTGCTGCAGTCATATTCACGCTTCGAGATAGTGCAATACGCCGCGAAGACGTGGGGCGTCCAACCACGCCAGGCGGACGAATATCTGGCAAGGGCAAGGGCTCTTATCGCTAAGGATTCAGAAGTCGAACGCCCCGAATGGTTGGCCGCTGCTATTGCTCGCCTTGTGCAATATGAGAAGCGAGCCGGCCGTGAGGACAATCTGCAAACTGCCATAAAGGCCCTGGAGACCCAGGCGAAGCTTTTGCGCTTTGACCTCTGATGGTCTCGCTCCTCCACGGGCTGACCGAATCGGAGCCGCTCCTGGCCTTTGCCTCCCCGCCTGATCAGCAGGAGGCGGCCGACATCCTCGAACGCATCCGCGCCGATCTGCACCCCGGCCAGCTGGCATTCGTGGACGACCAAGACACCGAGATCCTCGGGCTGTGCGCCGGCTACGGCAGCGGCAAGACCCACGCCCTGGCCGCCAAGACTTGCGCCCTGGCTCTGGCCAACCAAGGCCACACCGGCTGTGTGATGGAGCCGACCCAACCCCTTGTAAGGGACATCTGGCTCAACGATTTTCAAACCTTTCTTGAGCGCTATGAGATCCCCTATACCTTCCGCGCCTCGCCGTTGCCTGAGGTGATCCTGCACCTGCCCGGAGGCGACACCAAGATCCTGTGCCGGTCCCTAGAAAGCTGGACGAGAATCATTGGACTCAATTTGTCGTTTTGCCTGGCCGATGAGATGGATACGGTCCCGCCTGCCGTGGCCGCGAAGGCATTCCCCAAGATCCTCGGCCGCCTTCGGGCCGGCAACGTCCGGCAGTTCGCCGCAGCATCCACCCCCGAGGGCTTCCGCTGGATGTGGAACACGTTCGGCACCGAGGAAGCAAAGGAGCGCAAGGACCGCAGGCTCATTAAGATGCGCTCGGCGGACAATCCACATCTGCCCCCAGACTTCATATCGAGGCTTGAGGCGTCCTATGACCCCAGCCTCCTCGCCGCGTACCTTCAAGGCGAGTTCACCAACTTGACCACCGGCCAGGTCTACGACCGGTTCGACCGCGCCAAACACATCTGTAGAGATCTTCCAGATGTAAGCGACGAACCCATCCGGGCCGGGATTGACTTCAATATCGGGAATATGAGCGCCTGCTTGGGCGTGCGTCTGGGTAACTCTTTACTGCTGATTGATGAGATCAGCGGCGCCCATGACACCGACGCCCTGGCACAAGAAATACGCAGACGATTTCCCGACCGTCGCATCCTGGCCTACCCGGACGCATCAGGCGCGGCACGATCTACGAATTCCAGCCGAACCGATGTCGCGATCCTTGAGTCCTACGGGTTCAGCAATCAATCGCCGAAGTCAAATCCTCCCGTCCGTGATCGGGTGGCTTCTGTTCAGGCTTTGCTGGAGAACGGGAAGGGCGAGGTCCGGCTACAGGTAGCGGCGCACTGCAAACGGACGATTGAGTGCCTGGAGCTTCAGAGCTACACGGAGCAGGGCGAGCCGGATAAAGACGCGGGCTACGACCACATGAACGACGCTCTTGGGTACTTAGTGTTCCGCGAGTTCTCGATCTTGCATGCGCGGGCTGGTCGAGGGACTGGGATCCGCCTGTACTGATTGCCCCTTGACAAGTGGCATACCGTATGGCATACTATGGGCACGGCTGGAGACGGCCGCGCACCTCGCAACTAAATCATGGGAGTCATTTCTGACCAGCTCAAACAGCTGATTAAAGAGATGGAGGAGTCAGACCGACGCCTCAAGCATCTTGTCTCGGATCACATTTTCAAATCTGAGAGAGCCTGGCATTTACTGCAGGAAGTCCTAGAGGAGAAGGACGTATGAAGAAACCACGCTCGTGGGACGAGGCCCGGAAGCATCCGGGCATCTCCTCTATCGACTACGAAGCGCCGGGGAGCCCGATGTCTAACGACGACGCCCCCTGGCTGGTAACCCTGAAGAACGGCTGGTCGCTCAATGAAGACATGACGATTGTCTATGTCTGCAATTTGCAAGACCTGCAGGATCTATGGGGCGACATCGTGAACCTGCCCAGTACAAGCTGCTAACGGAGGGGGCCGCAAGGCCCCTTTCTTGTGCCTGTGAATCTGTCGATTAACATCAAAGCATTAGGCAGGGTTGGCCGTGTATTCATCGTTTGCAGGTGGTCGCCAGCGTGCATCGAGCGTTGCGATTGTTAGTGACCCAAACAACGCATACGTGAACATGGAGCCCCACTGGGAACTCCTCGAAGCGATCAACCTGGGAACATTCGGCATCAGGAAAAAGCACAGAAAATATTTGCCACAAGAACCGCGTGAGATGGATGAGTCATATGACGCCAGGCTCATGCGTTCAACATTGCCGCCTTACTTCTCAAGGCTCGAACGCTTGCTGGCCGGCATGTTGACGCGCAAGCCAATCAGGCTGCAAGACGTGAGCGACACGGTCACCGAACAGCTGTTTGATGTTGACCTGCTGGGCAACAATCTGGACGTGTTTCTGTATGAAGCCGCCCGCAAAATGATTCGGTACGGTCACGTCGGCGTTCTTGTCGATGCACCGGCTGCAGGTGAAAACGGCCGGCCGTATTGGTCGATTTATTCGCCGCCCGATGTGCTGGGGTGGAGGTCCGAAATCATCGACGGGCAGCAGAAGCTGACTCAGCTGCGACTGTTCGAGAAGGTTGTGCAGCCTGAGGGCGACTATGGCGAGAAGCTGGTGGAGCAGGTGCGCGTGTTGACCCCTGGCGCGTTCGAGATCCACCAGAAGGACAAGAAGGGGGACTACCGCGTGGTGGAGGAAGGGACGACCAGCCTCGATGTCATCCCGTTTGCTGTGGCCTATGCGAACCGAACGGGCATCCTCGAATCACGCCCGCCGCTGGCTGATATTGCCGAGTTGAACCTGAAGGCGTATCAGGTGCAGTCGGACTTGGACAATCAGCTGCACATTTCAGCGGTGCCGATGCTGGCGGTCTATGGCTTCCCTCAGTCAGCCGAGGAGATCAGCGCAGGGCCTGGAGAAGCGATGGCACTTCCGCAAGATGCCAAGGCGGAATACATCGAGCCGCAGGGCCGGAGCTTCGATGCTCAGTTCCGGCGGCTGGATCAAATCGCCAGCCAAATCAACGAGCTGGGCCTGGCCGCGATTCTGGGCCAGAAGCTGTCAGCCGAAACGGCGGCATCCAAGCGGATCGACCGCAGCCAGGGCGACTCCACTATGCAGGTGGTAGCTCAGCAGATGCAGGACTTGATCGACAACTGCTTGCAGTTTCACGCGGATTACCTGCAGATTCCTGAGGCCGGCAGCTCCTTTGTTAATCGTGACTTCATGGCGGCACGTCTGGAGCCAGATGAGATCCAGGCGCTGCTGCAGCTCTACACGGCGGGCACCATCACGCAATCCACGCTGTTGGAGCAGTTGGAGGCCGGTGAGGTTTTGGGCGACGACTTCGACGTGGAGGAGGAGTTGGAGGGCACGCAAAACGGCGGCATGATTGAGATGGACCAGCCGGAACCCGAGGCGCGGGAAACCATGCCGGAGGAGTCAGCTGAGCCGGAAGATCAAGATGAAATGCCTGAGTGATGAGCTGGATCGACAAGCTACGGAAGAAGCGGTCGGACGATGACCACAAACAGCTGCTGTTTTTCTCAACAGGCGACCTGATCAACGAAAATTACGCCGTTGTGCGTACAACGTGGCACGAAAAAGGACAAGTGCTTGCAGTGACCGAGACTTGTATTCATTCGTATGACGAAGCAATGCGGGCAGAGATGCGCGACGTGATCAAGTGCGCGTTGCAGGCCGGCGCTGATGTTTCGTTGATTTGTGTCGAGACCCCTGACGAGTTGGGGTTAAAGCCGGCATGAATGAACTAGCCGAACTGTTCCGAAATGCGATTGAACTCAATCGTTACAGCAACAGCGTTTCCCGCCGGATTATTGAGTCATATAACGATCGGGTGCTGGACGCTATTGATGAGCTGGCTGCTGCTGATGGCTTGTCGGGAGCTGATCAGGCTGAAAAGCTCCGGCAGATTCTCCAAGAATTGAAAATCGAGCTGCAGGCGTGGGGTGCATTTAGCACTGCGCTGATGATCGATGAGATGCAGGAGCTGGCGGTGGTTCAGGCTCGTTTCAGTGAGCAGGAGCTGGGCCGGGTGGTGCCGGAGGGTGAGGATGAGCCGGTGCGGCGTGTGCCGATCTTGGCGGGCTTTGCTGCTGCTGTTGTGTTGTCTGACCCGACGGCTCGGGGTGTAGTGGCGCTAAGCGACAACCTGGAGGAGCGAGTGGCTGGGCGGCAAGTGGGCCAGCTAGCGGCTGGGGGTGCGGTGCGGCTGCCCAACGGCGAGGTAGTAGATAAGGCGTTCCGGCGGATTGCAACCAGGCAGGCGGAGCTGTTTGGGTTGACGGTGCGGAATGGGTTGTTGAGCGGTGAGACGATCCGGCAGATCTCGTTGCGTCTGCGCGGCAGTTTGCGGAAGGATCAACGCGGCTCGATCAATCGCATCATCCAGGCTGGTGGTCTGATGACGTCTGGGGCCAACAATCAGATGCGGGCGATTGTTCGCACAACGGTGACGCAGATAGCCGTGGAGGTGGATCGTTTTGTGGCGCTGGCCAATCCATTGATCACCAACCGATACCGCTACACGGCTGTGTTGGATTCACGCACGTCTGCCCGTTGTCGATCACTGGACGGCAAGATTTACGAGTGGGGCAAGGGGCCACTACCTCCGCAGCATTTCAACTGTCGATCACGAACGCGGAGCATTTGGCGCGGTGAGACCGGACGCGAGAGTGATATTCGGCAGGATTACGGCGAATGGCTGAATGAACAAGACGAGGCGACAAAGTTGGAAGTTCTTGGGCAGGGCCGGCTGAGGTTTTGGGATCGTCTTGTGAATCGGTTCGGACCGGATGAGGCGATTCGTAAATTTGTGGCCAGGGACGGGACAGAGCTAACTTTGGAACAGTTAAGTCGCCGTTACCCCAATGGCTCTACCAGCTAAGTACCAGTTCAAGGCGTCAGGCGCTGAGGCTAAGCCCAAAGCGACGGCCAAGAAAAAGTCCGCTAAAAAGGAAGCACCTTCGGAGGCTGAGTGATGCCTAAAGGCCCTGGCACCTATGGCTCAAAAATGGGCCGTCCCCCCAAAAAAAAGAAGAAGGGGAGCAAGAAGAAGTAATGGCACGCAAGCGGCGCGTTCCGAAGGACAAGGCCACCGGCCTTCCTAAGAAGTACCTGTCAGGTGCGAAGAACCGCGCTGCCAAAGCCCGTGAGATCAAGCGAACCGCTGAGGCTTACAAGCGCGGCGAGTTCATCGACATCAAAGCCGTTTCCGCATCGAGGGCCAAACAAGGTGGCACCAAAAAGAAAACCACTAAGCGCCGCAACAGAAAAGGCGCTAAGAAATAAAGCCGAGGGCACGCGGTTTACCTATCGCCAGTTGGTGACGGTTTATCGGCGTGGGCAAGGTGCTTATCTGTCGAGCGGATCGCGCAACGTCTCGATGGCTGCGTGGGCTATGGGTCGTGTCAATAGCTTTGTCTCTGGTAAGGGTGGAGCGCGGAAGGCTGACGCTGACCTGCTGAAAAAGCGCAAGAAGAAGTAATGGCGCAGATCAAACGCGGTGGCCATACGTTTCCAGGCTTTGATAAGCCCATCCGCACGCCGAACCATCCGAGCGGCAAGTCTCACGCTGTCGTCATTAAGGAGGGCGGCAAACCGAGGCTTATTAGGTTCGGCGCACAGGGTGCTCAGACGAAACCTCCACGCAAAGGTGAGAGTGCTGCGGACAAAGCTAAGCGGGCATCGTTCAAGGCACGCCACGCAAAAAACATCGCGAAGGGGAAGACATCTGCCGCATATTGGGCGGACAAAGTAAAGTGGTCGTGAAATCAACCTTACGGGTTATTCATGTCTGAAGAGCAGAATCAGGAGATTACGTCTCCAGCAGCTCCAAACAATTCTGAGCTGGATGCACTCAAGAACAGCATTCAAGCTTTAGAGAAAAAGAATTACGAGTTGATTGGCAAACTCAAAGAAGCCAAAACTGTCCCTGATGGTGTTGATGTTCAAGAGTTGCTTGAGTTCAAGCGCAACGTTGAGCAGAACAAACTTGAATCAGAAGGCAAGTACACCGAGGCGCGTCAGGCTCTTGAGCAGCAGTTTCGCGAAGCTGCTGAAGCCAAGGACAGGCGGATTGCTGAGCTTGAAGCACGAGTCCGCGAGCTTGAGCTGATTGCACCTGCGAACACAGCATTGGCCGATGTTGTGCATGATCCCAGCATCGTATTCAAAGCTGATCTGTTGAAGCCGGATCAGATTGAGCGCGAGGCTGATGGCACTGTTGTTGTCGTCAATGGCTACGAGCGCAAGCCGATTGGTGAGTGGGCAAAATCATTGCCGAGCTATATGCAGAAAGCACCTAAGCCTCAAGGCAGTGGAGCGCCGGCCGGGCGCAACATGGGCAGTGATGTTCCTCCCGGTAAAAATCCTTTCTCTAAGGAGAGCTACAACCTCACTGAGCAGTCGCGGCTCTATCGCACGGACCGGGATATGTATGAAAGGTTGAAAGCTGCTGCTAACCGTTAATATGTTGACTAAGGCAAAGCTACGCAGAGCCGCACGGGTTACGCCCACACCGTAAACATCTTTTTTGAGGATCTGTCATGGCGACTCTTCGCTCTGACAT
>Ga0255781_10004349_pt1 | contig 10743 bp, 16 predicted proteins | sample 101ome_21_FD_179979 | JGI IMG/M metagenome (GOLD analysis project Ga0255781, IMG submission 179979) | Coastal salt marsh microbial communities from the Groves Creek Marsh, Skidaway Island, Georgia - 101413BT metaG (version 2) | ecosystem: Environmental > Aquatic > Marine > Intertidal zone >...
AGTGTGTGCGCGAAGCGATGACCGCATTCCAATGCATACGCATGACGAAAAGGCGAAGACCACCGACGCGAAACCCTTTGTGGGTTCCTTTGTACTGGCATGCATTGCATGTCAGTACATGGGAATGCATGAAGCATTTCATTTCAAAATAACAAGAGGAACTAGAGCCATGATCAATTGTCCCAACAACTTCGGAACGGCTTGCGACTACTTCAACCGAACCAGCCCGAAGACGATGACTAACGCAGACGGCGATAAGCAGGTGAAGCTTTCACCTAATACAAAGCTTGTCATGCCGGATTCATACAACGCAGTGGATGTGATCCTTCATAAGACACGCATCGTCACGTTCCTTCCTGATGGATGGTCGATCCTTCGACATGGTGGTCACAAGACGACGACGACGAAGCGACGCATGAACCAGTGTGGGTTCAACGTCTTTCAAAAGAATCATGAATGGTTCATCTCGACTAACGCAGGAACCTTCGCATGGGGAGACGAGGAAAAGATCTTCGTCGATAACAATGGGATGGTGCATTGGGAGAGCGGGCTCGCTCTCTGCATCGCTTCCAACTGAGCGAGACTGACTGTCTCAACATCGAAGGCGTACGCCATTAGGCGTGCGCCTTCTATTGTTGATGCAATCCGTATCAACTCAACAAGGACAACTAGCAATGAAGAAGATCAACATCGACATCAAAACCAACGGCGGAACCAAGACCATCGAAGCATGGTTGCCTAACGTGAACAGCCGACTCGCTGTGCATCTCACATCCAGAGGCAGAGGTGAGAAGAAGAAGGGATGGACGGTCACTCACATCGCCAGCGGCTTCGCTGCGACTCCCAAGATGCGAACCAAAGCGGATGCACTCCGCCTAGCACGGGCCTTCGCGAATGCGCCGGAGTGGGATCTGATCGGAGAGGATGGCGACACCTCCAAATTCCCTCAGTCTATTAAGCGAGCGATTATCGCATTCGCCGAGAACATCAAGTACGGCCGACCGATCGTCCGCTTCTAGCTGACTGTTCCAACATCGAAGGCGCACGCCTAATAGCGTGCGCCTTTCATTGTTGGTGCAATCAATGCCAACGCAACAAGGAGAACTAGCATGAAGATCACAATCAAAAAGAACAACTATGGAGAGTACGAAGTGCCGAGCGTTGTCGGCATAACAGGGTGCGATCAGATCTACTTCGCATCGGACAAAGCAGATGCAATCGACACTGCGAAGAGCATTCACGGTGATGACGTGAAGGTCACGTTTCGATCCGGCTCTTACATCGAGGAGAACTAGACACATGAACGAAGACATCCGAGCGATCATCGAACAAGACATGTCAGAGCATCCCACTGCATTCGATTGGGATGCAGCCATTGCTATGTGCAGTCAGTACTCAATCGAAGCGAGTGATGGTCACACCTTCATGGATTTCGAAGAGGATGATTTCCACAACGCATACAACCTCGACTGGTAGTCGCCTGTTCCAACAAACGAGAGGCGTATGCAGTGATGCATGCGCCTCTACTTGTTGGTGCAAGTGCATTCAACATTCACAACACATGGAGAACTAGAACAATGAAGAAGATCAAAGACATCGTGACAGTGCGAAACGAAAACATGGGAGTGACCATTGCTAGGTTCATCTTCGAGAACGGATGGGCTCTTTCATGCAGACTCGATCGATGGGCAACGGAAGTTGCAGTCTTCAATCCTGAAGATGCGTGGATGTCAGCAACTGTCTTCAAAGAAGTGTTTGGCAGAAGCTACGACTACGCCGCAGGGATGGGAGACAAGGAGTGCGTCGTCGAGAACGTGACGCCGGAACAACTCGAACAACTCGCGAACTACATCGCAGACATCAAGGAGAACTAGCATGAACATTCAGAACATCGACATCAACAACCTTCCGAGCAAAGCGTCTGTAGTACGAACCATTCGTGAACGATGGGATGACATCGTTGACGCATCGGGATGCACGCAGGACGCGAAGCACTTCCTTCCTGAGAAGACCATCGAGATCCTCGGTCGGTCGTACAAAACCGAGAAGGGATTGGATGAACAAGCTTTCGATGATGCAGTCGGTCGCCTAACGGCAGTGGCCTACTTGGCTCCTGCCTTCCTCTCTGGACGAGAGATGTGCATTGAGCGAACGAATGAATGCACCAGACTCTGTCTCGGCAGAACGTCTGGCCGCATGGTGATGACGCAAGTGCAGGAAGCCATGGTCTGGAAGACTGCACTTCGCTTCGGTGCGCCGGACCTTTACTTCACACTGCTGTGCATCGAGATCAAAGCACTAGTGAAGAAAGCCAAGAAGCTTGGCCTAGCACCGCGAGTCCGACTCGACGGCACTTCCGACTTGGGTGATGCCGAGAAGCTTTGCACTCTCTTCCCTGACTGCGGCTTCTACGAGTACACAAAGATTGCTAGGCGAGCGCATCGCTGGCTCGACAAGCATCCCAACCTTCGGGTTGCTTTGTCATTCACTGGCTACAACAAGACCGAGTGCATCGAGTACATCAACATGGGTGGAGTGGTTGCAGTCGCCACTGATCTCACGCGACACGATGCCAAGCCTGCAACTCACTGGGGCATCAACGTCATCGATGGTGACAAGCATGACGATGTGAGTGCAGACCCTCGCGGTTCTATCCGCATGCTTTCTTGGAAGGGTCCGCGTGATGGACTCGACGATGCTGGCGTCTTCGCCGAGCGCATTCGCAACGCCAACTAGATTGACTGTTTCAACATCGAAGGCACACGTCATTAGGCGTGTGCCTTTTATTGTTGATGCAATCAAGCAACAGCAAACCAAGGAGAACAAGTAATGATCAAGTCATTCAACACTGGACGCCTTTACTCAAAGGCAGGGCAACGCATCGCATACAAGACGTTCGACAGTGGAGTCTTGTTTGCGGACTATGATCGAGGCGTGTCCGGCTTCATTCGTTTCGATGCATCACTTGATGCACCGCTGAGCACTAGTGATGTCGAGTCAATGAAAGAGTTGGTGTCTGACTACTTCGTGCTCGATGCATACGATGAGTTCAGATACGAACATCCCTCACTCGATCATGTCGAATGTCGCAATGAGCTTTACGCTTTCGCGAAGAACAACACCAACAGCATGGAGGACAACTAATGACAACGTATCCGATCAAGATCAGGTGCAGTCGAGACTTTCTCAAAGAGCTTTCTGAATGCGAGGAGGCTTCATACGAAGACAATCAGTACGCGCATGAGACTGGTTGTTATTCGGTGGATCGCCCACTCGAAACGCACACACACATCGTGGCGCAGAGGCACAAGACAATCCTTGAGATGAACTGCATCGAAGAAGTGATCGATGTCTTCTACTCAATCTGCACTGGCACCATTCAGGTGGCAGAGCGTTACGAGTTGGATGGCAAGCGTGGCCCTCTAGCAAAGTGTCAGTCGATTGCTGAGCAGCTTCGACCGATCGTGCTTGACCACTTCTCCAACGATCCGCAGAAGCAGTCTCGTTATGCGAGCTACTGGCCCAGCGGTCACTAGGCAACGCTGTCTCAACATCGAAGGCGTACACTCATGTGTGCGCCTTCCATTGTTGATGCACTGAAGCTTCAACTACTACGAGGTGAACGAGATGAACATCCGAACAATCAACACCAATGACAATCGACTCTCCAACGGGCGAGTCATCTCTTGCTATTTCAACCTGCACAACCATCACTGGTCCATGCGACAGAAAGGCATCGTCATCGGACACACCAAGCAACTCGTTGCAGAAGACTGCTCGTTCAGAGTTCGCAAGGCAGGACACAAGCGAGTGCTTGAGGAAGGAAGGAAGAACGTGCATGCATTCGCATCGTCGAAGAAGTGCGACGTTGCTCCGTTCAACGTAGAGAGTGACGAGTTCTACAAGTCACTCGGCTATGTCGAGATCTCATACAACCCGTTCAAAGCAGATCACTTCTATGTGAAGGAGACTGGCGAACGAGTTGACCATGCAGAGCGCGTGATCTTGTTTCCCAACAAGAGAGTCATGGCACTGAACCCGACTACTTCCAACCAATAGTCAGCACACTTCAACAACAAGGAGAACAAGTGATGATCGAAGGAATGAGCAAGCGAGCACACGCACCGCTGTCAGGCAATGGACCCGGCGGGTACCGCTGCCCCTGCTGTGGGCCTGCACCGAAAGACCGAACGAAGCATCGACGGTCTGAACGAAGACGACGAAAGAATGAGGAGAGATCCGATGGAAGACACGGCAAGCGAACGAGTCAGGCTGACTGGCAAGACTAAGAAGGGAAAGGATCGAGTCAGGATGCATGGGAGAGTCTGGCTTGTTATTCCGAACGATAACAAGCCGGGCTTCCTGTTCATCAAAAGTATGGACGGCAATGACTTCCGATGGGTGAAGCCTGTCGATGATCCGAACTTCAATGTTGAACTCAACTGGGAGGAAGAGTGATGACCAAGTATTCGATCAAGGAGAACAGCAACCACAAGTGGGAGGTGATTGAACTCAAGCCTCACCCTTGGAAGTACATCGAGAACAAAACCATCGTGACATTCGATTGGTGGGATCAGGCACGAGATGTCGCCATCGCATTGAACGAGAACCACGATCGATACATCGCGCAGGGTGGGAACCAGCGATAGACATGTCTCTACTTATCTGTGGAGAGTCTTCAGATAAGTAGAAGGGATCTCTTGATCCCACTAGAATCCGACAGCTTCAACTACAAGGAGATGCATTTTCATGAAGCTTTCAATCGACAACCTCACGCACCTGTTGCGAGTGTCCTTCGATGCTCAGCGCGATACCGACACCATCGAGCGCAACGGTCAACCGATCCTCTGTCTCACTGGTGAGCCGGGCATTGGGAAGACCAGCCTTACTAAGTCAGCAGCATCGGCCATGTACAAGAACGTCGTCCTCAAGGAGATCATCGGATCTTCTTACGGGTCAGAAGACATGGGGATCAACGTCCCCAACTTTGAAACGAAGAGGTTGGAGCAGTTCACCAATGGTCTGCTCATTGGTGAAGTCGATGGTGCCGAGGATGCAGACTTGATCGTCTGCTTCCTTGATGAGTTGGACAAGTGGCCCGGAGATATTCAGGCCATGCTTCTTTCTCTCATCGAGAGCAGGAAGTTCCACGGCAAGGACATCGACCCGCGCGTCGTCTACGTCACTGCCATGAATCCGCCTGACCTCGGAGGTGAGTCTGACTTGATCATGCCTCTGCATGAGCGACTGACTCACGTTAGTTGCGAGGTGGATCCCGAAGGCTGGTGTCACTACGCATCCACTGCTGGGATCAATGACGCCATTGTCGGCTTCATTCACTGGCAGTGCTGCGGCGAACACTCGGCACACTCGAATGATGTTCTCATCACGTTCGATCCTGACATGAAGGGTGCCACCCCTTCGCCTCGCGCGTGGAGTAAGGCATCTACTTGGGTTGATGCCGAGATGCCGAAGGATCTTCTTCGGACAACTCTGAACGGAACGATCGGAGAGGTGACCACTGCACAGTTCATGCAGTTTATGGACACCTACCTTTCTGATCCCCCGCCCACCTTGGATGAGATCATCGAGAACCCGCACGGTGCGAAGATTCCTTCGGACCATGCGACGACGTTCGCAGTCATCTCGATGCTCACCAAGTATGTGAGTAGCAAGAGCAGCAGAGCGCGTGACAAGGACGCACTCAAGACTTTCGTTGTGGATTCCATCATCGATTACATCGAGAGGTTCCCGCACGATTCGCATCGGCTGGTGGCATTCAAGCAGTGCTGCAAAGCCAACGCATTGTTCGCTGAGAACAAGTCTGACCTTGCGATTCGGTTTCGCTAGGTCATCAACAACTGGACAACAACTGGGAGTACTGAATGTCCAAGAACAACACCGTGAAGATCGAGGCTGGAAATCTGAGTGATCGCTTTGTCCTTCGTCGAATGAAGACGGGACTACCGAGCGGTTGGTACACGATCAAAGAGGCAGGGCTGACTGTTGCCGAGGCGCATCAGATCCATGATGCGAAGCGTGCAAAGTCATCGATCAACATCTTCGCCACGCCTGAGTTGGAGGCGACGAAGAAGCACGCGAAGCGATGTCGAAACTTCTTCGACATCAACTCTGCGTGGGGCGACAACTGGAGAATGTTCTCCAAGGCTCGACTCGATGAGCAGTATGCATGGGAGGACAAGGTCAAGGAGGAGAACCTCCTCCTCTACAGGCGAGCCATTGCTTCGGTGCGAGACAGGAAGGAGAGAGACAGGATCGAGTTGTCGGAGGGTGGACATTCCAGCCTCTACAACCCGGACCTCTATCCTGACGAGGACGCGATGATGGATCGGTACACGTTCACCTTCGAGGGCAACGTGATCCCGAACCCTTCTCAGGATGTTCGAGTCGGAGCAAGCAAGGATCAGATTGAGCGGTTCAGGAATGAGTTGACTGAGCAGCACAACAGGCAGGCTCGTGATGCTCACAACACGCTCGTCAAGCGACTGCTTGAGGAGTTGGGCCATGTCGATGATCGATGCACGAAGTACAACGGTACTCGCTCTGGGTCGTTCAACGACACTCTCATCCCTCGTGTTGTGAACATCGCCAAGCTGGTGAAGGACACCAACATCTACGAGGACGATGACCTCTAAAAGCTCTGTGACAACGTCATCAACAACTACTCTGACGTGTCCTGCAAAGAGCTTCGTGAGAGTCAGGACTTGCGTGACGACGCAAGCAGCAAGGCTCGAAGCATCACTGCTCAGTTGAACAAGCTTCAGACCAGCAAGTACTAGAACAGACAGAGTGAGGAGGGGCGCAGTGCCCCTCCTCGCCCTGCCTGTTCACCAACAAGGAGAACACATGTCATCACTACTCACTACAGAACAACTCATTGGGTACGCATCAAGCGTCATCGAGAAGCACGGACACCTCGCGCCTGTCGCTCTGAGACTCAAGCTCAAGGCAACGAGTCTGCACAAGGGAATGCCGGTGAAGACTGCTGCAACTGATGGTGACTACCTGCTCTTCAATCCGCACTGGGCATCGACTCTCACTCCGAAGGAAATCCAAGGAGTGATTCTCCATGAGATCTGGCATGTCGCAGCGGGACATCCTTGGCGAGGCATCGGATACCCGAAGAACGAAAGCAACATCGCAATGGATCATGAAGTCAACGGCATCTGCATTGAGTCGCGCGCGACTCTTCCTGCAGACAGAGTCTATGATCCCAAGTACAAGAACTGGAACTGGGAAAGGATCTATGAAGATCTCTTTGAAACTCCAGATGACAACATCATCACTGAGCCGCCCGAAAGAATTGTCGATGAACGTGGTGATAAAGAGGAGACTGAAGATCAACCCGCACCCAAGCAGGCAGAGAAAGATCAGGAAAGTGATCAACCTGATGAGTCTAAGTCTGATCAGTCCGACTCATCTGATGAGTCGGATCAGCCTGAGTCTGATGAGTCTGATGAGTCTGAGCAATCTGATCAATCGGATCAGTCTGGTTCTGATGAGTCTGATGAGCCGGAGTCTGATGAATCAGATCAGTCTGGTTCTGATCAGTCGGATGAGTCGGACGAGTCGGATGTTGAAGGCCCTGCATGGGGTGAGGTGTGGGATGCAACTCATGACGATGGCAGTCCTCTGACACAGGAAGAGATCGACGATGCACTAGACCATCTTCAGGAAGAGATCATCCGTGGAGAGACAGAGATGATTCGTGCTGGCAAGTCGAATGGCTACGGCGGCAACGCGATCATCGATCGAGTGATGAGGCCGACCATGCACTGGACAAAGCTCGTCACTGCTCTGATCAAGAAGCGTGGAAGGGTTGTCGGCTCTACTTATCGCAGGCCGAGCAGGCGATACCTAGCCACAGGCATCATCACTCCGCACAAGATCAAGTCGAGCATCGATGAGATTGTGATCGCTGTGGATGTCTCATACTCGATCGACATGCGTAGACTGCGTGCATTCTTCGATCATCTCGATCGACTCAGGCAAACTGTCTACATCAAGAAGATCCACATCCTTCCATTCACTGACATCGCAGAGTCTGGAGCGGTCAAGGTTGTGACCCATGGGCAGAAGCTGCCTCGTGATTTTCAAATCGGTGGAGGCACTGCATTCGCACCAGTGTTCAACTGGGTCAGACGAAACGCCAAGCGTGCCGAGATGGTGATCGTATTCACTGACCTTGGTGCGTATGACTACGGAGTGAAGCCGAAGTGCCCTGTGCTATGGGCATCGAGTGATCCCATCAACAAGTACAACAAGCCGCCCTTTGGCAAGGCGGTAGAGATCGACATGGAAGGGAGGTGAACATTGAGTAGATGTGAAGCGGTATATCCTGACGGCAGATGCGTAGGTGAGGCTCGCGTGGAGATCCTCACGCGAGACTTCTACGTCGAAGGGATGAGAGTGCTTGTCACTTTCTGTTTCGGTTGTGCGAAGGATGCAATCGAATCTGGAGCATTTGAATCAGTGCTTGGGAGGGAAGAGTGAAGCGTGACTACTACGAAGGTTTGCTTGATGCGACCCTGACTCTTGGCTTTATCGCTGCAACCATTGTCTACATCTTGAGATAGACAATCCACAGAACAACAAGAGGAATACACAATGAAGTACTTTGAACTCGCACAGAACACCTGCTGGGACAGTGACAAGAGCGTTGCCTTCGAAGCAGAGGCATCGATTGGATTGACTGAGATGCATCGTGGCAAGAGCAAGAACGTGAGGATCTTTGTCCCTCGCTCGATGATTGAAGAGTCGAGAGGATCTCAGTGGATTGCATCGTGGATACTCGACAGGAAGAGAGAAGAACTGTGCGAGCTTGGTCATGACAAGCGGGCAGTTGATTCCTTTCTTGATAGCTTGATCTATGAAGACTCCTTCTATGAGAAGGCGGACACTCGATTCAAGCTTTACAGGATCTTCGACTTCCTAGACGACGCAAGTCAAAGGCTGAGCACTCCAAAAATTGTCTTTCATGAGAGCTTCGGAACGATTAAGCTAAGCAAGGCCGGATCTCGATCGAAGCATCATGGCAAAGTGTTCATCACGAACGGTGAAGACTGGGGCTCAGTAGACAGGATCTTCTATGGGTCGATCGACCTGACTGGTCTTTACACTCCATCGAACGATGCCACCGATGAAGTGAAGGACTTCTTGAAGAACCTCAACAACAATCCAGAAGAAGTGATCTCGAAGTATGGTATCTCCTCTGGCAACTGTTGCTTTTGTCAGCGCGCGCTTACTACTGAGAGAAGCAAGGAAGTTGGCTACGGACCGAAGTGCGCCACCAATTACGAAATGACCTACTGACAACAAGGAGAATCCGAATGCGAAGGAAAGGCAGAGTCTTTCGACGAGTCATCGAGTCCAGTGCTGGAGGGTCCGGCAAGGGTGGAGGACGCAAGCAACAGCTTGTGATCTACACGAAGCTGCCCGGTCGGGGCTCGACCAATCCTCGAAACCGCAAGGCCGTCAAAGATAGACGGCGTTAGTTGGGGCCTGCATGCAGAAAGGTAAGACGGGGTGTGGATCCGGGGGGATTTTCTCGTCTTATCGCATGCAGGTAGGGAGGGGAGCTAGAAAGTCTGGCTCCCCTCCCGTTCTTTCACGCACCCGTAGCTCAGTTGGATAGAGCGGCTGCCTTCTAAGCAGCGGGTCGCAGGTTCGAGTCCTGCCGGGTGCGCCACATATACTGAAAAGGATTTGCTGTAATGCCTAACGCAAGAGAACGAGCAATGGAATACAACCTTGCCACCTTCAACTTTCTTTGCAGGAAGCTGGACGTTCACCCAGTTGCACTTGGTTTGATCGTGACAAAGGGAAAGGTCTGGTACAACCCGACGTTCACCTCTTTCGACGACCACGAGGAGTGCCAAAAGCAATTGAGGATGTTCCTTCAGGATGAAGACAGCATCGAGGAGGCACACGATGATTGATCACAAGTATGTGGTGGATGAGGCGTCAAGGCTGGTTGCTCTTCATGAAGAGATGCAAAGTGCATTCACTGTTGAAGGCATTGTCTATGTCAGGACTGTGCAATCCACGTTCGCAACGGATGATGACAATGCTTTGTATACAGGCATTGCTCTGGCTGCAGCAGTCTACAGATGGAAGTGCCAGCCGTCTGAGAGGGCAGCGCAACACATCAGGTCTTGCCTCGATGCGATAGCAACACTGACCTCGTCTACTCCAGTTGCTGGCGTCTTGGCAAGAAGAGTCATGCCACTAGACAAGCTGACATTCTCTTCGTTTGGATATGACAAGATTGAGTCTGTGAAGAGAGGTGACTACTGGTCGAGCAGGATTCTGTCTGGACAGCTTATCGAGTACGATGGCAAGGCAGTTCTTCTCAAAGCCACAAAGGATCAACTGACTGGGGTTCTCTATGGGCTCAGTGTATTCATGAGGTACTGCAAGTCTCTAACGCTTGAGACTATGCTTGCAAAAAGAATCATCATGAATCTTCACGAGGCCATCAGGCAAAGAGAATGGCGCGTCACTGATCACAATGGTGACAAGCATGGCAGCACTGCCACTAAGCTTGACGCTCCGCTTAGAGTGCTACTTAAGGCATTGTTCCATGCGTCAGTCGGTGGAGAAAAGCCTTACGAGTTTTCTTTCATTGCCACCGCTTACCTATCGTTCCACTACAACAAGCACATCCAGAACGCATACTCGCATCAGTTGAATGCGATGGCTGCGTACTCGCTTTGGCTGATG
>Ga0255781_10004350_pt1 | contig 10742 bp, 19 predicted proteins | sample 101ome_21_FD_179979 | JGI IMG/M metagenome (GOLD analysis project Ga0255781, IMG submission 179979) | Coastal salt marsh microbial communities from the Groves Creek Marsh, Skidaway Island, Georgia - 101413BT metaG (version 2) | ecosystem: Environmental > Aquatic > Marine > Intertidal zone >...
CCAGCTACACCGTCACGTCACACAAGCTCGTCGGCCATGAGCACGGCGACACCGTGACCGACGACGACCTCGCAGGCGCAAACGTCGCCGCTTTGATCGCCGCAGGCCACCTGGCCGAAGCGAAACCGAAAAACAGCCGAAAGGCCAACCCAGAAAGTGAGGCCGACTGATGGCCGTTTTTCTTCAGAATGATGTTCAGGTGACCGTCAACTCGGTCGACCTGACCGACCACGTGGCGTCAATCACGTGGTCTGAGACAAGTGAGGAGCTCGACACGACCAGTATGGGTAGTGCAAACCGGACCAGACTGGGCGGCCTCAAGGACGGCAGCGTCTCGATCGAGTTCCACCAGGACTTCGGTGCGTCGTCGGTCTACGCCACCCTGTACCCGCTGCTCGGCACCACGACCACCGTCACGATGACCCCGACCAGCGCATCGGCTGCGGCGACCAACCCCGAGCACTCGGCGTCGGCCCTCGTCACCGAGCTTCCCATCATCGACGGTGGCGTCGCAGACCTCGCCACCATCTCGGTGACCTGGCCCCTGTCCGGCGCAGTGACGGTGACCGCTCCGTAACATGCTGGATCTCGCCATCTCAAGCCGACTGGACAACGAGAGCGAGCCAGTCGTCACCCGCCCAAACATGGGCACCCTGCTCAAGCTGGAGCGTGCATTCAAACTCGAATCTGCGCCCGAAGCCTTGCGCACCCCAAAACTCGAGCACCTGGCGTGGCTGGCGTGGGAATCACGCCGCCACGCCGGCCTCGTCGTGCCAACGTGGGAGAAGTTCTTTGACTCGGTCGTCGACCTGGACGTCGAGAACGAGAACGACACCCCTTTAGCCGACGAGGCGTAGCGTACGAGCTCGCTGCGCTGGCTATCGCCACCCGGCAACCGATCAGCGAGCTGCAGAACGCTGACCCTCGAATCATTCGGGCGCTGAAGGCCATTCTGAAAGAACAAGCCCGAGAACGAGAGAAAGCTGCCAGACGACGATGACCGTTCCAGCGATCGAGATCGAAGGCGGCCGCAAGCTTCGCAAAGCGTTCAAAGACATTGGCGATGACATGTCAGACGTCAAAGCGCTGCACAAAGAGCTCGGCGAGATGGTCGCCAGCGCTGCCAAAACCAAAGTGCCGGTCAGGTCAGGCAAGCTGAAGCGCAACATTCGGTCGTCGGGCACGAAAACGGCTGCGGCTGTGAAGTCTGGCAACGACCGCAAAGCCGGTCCGGCGTCGATCCCGTATGCCCCGATTGTCCACTTCGGCTGGGCTCGCCGAGGCATTCGCCCACAGCCCTACCTGTACGAAGCCCTCGACGAGCGCCGCACTCAGGTCATCAACCGCTACGAGAACGAAGTCCGGTCGATCATCCGGCGAGCGTTCTAAACTGCCGACATGCCAGCCGATACATCCGTCATTTCTGTTGCAATCCTCGGCGACAGTAAGAAGTTCCGCAAAGCAGTCGACAAGGCCGACAGCCGACTCAAGAGCTTCACACGCGCTGCGGCTATCGGCTTTGCTGGCGTTGCCGTTGCTGGCGCAAAGATGGCGTTCGACATTGCGCAAAGCATCGACACGATGGAAAACAACATCATCGCGGGCACCGGCGCGTCAGGCGCTGCCCTCGATGACCTGATCGACTCGGCCCGCAACGTCGCCACCCAGGTTCCGCAATCGTTCGACGAAGTCTCACGAGCTCTCGCCGACGTCAGCACCAACTTTGGGCTGACCGGCGCAGCCCTTGAAGAACAAACCGAGCTGTTCCTTGACTTTGCGCGTGTTGCCGGCGTGGACGTGGCCGAAGCGATCACGATCGCTGACTCGGCGCTCACCGTGTTCGGCGAGAACGACGCCGACGAGGCCCTCGGCGATTTGCTGCGAGTCGCTCAGGCAACCGGCCGGCCGATGGATCAGCTGCTGTCAAGCATCGAACGGTTCGGGCCTGTGTTCGCCAACATGGGGTTCAGCCTCGAAGAAACAACCGCCCTGATGGGCAGCCTGGAGCAGGCCGGTATTGATGTCACCCGCATCTCGCCTGGCCTCAACAGGTTCAGCCGTGAAGTTGCTGCTGTCGGCGGCGATCCCCGCCAGGCACTCGAACAGACTGTTGCAGCGATCCAGCAAGCCACAACCGACGTCGACGCCCTCAACATCGCCACCGAGGCGTTCGGTGCTGAGGGCGCGCAGCGGCTTGCTGCTGCGATCCGTGCCGGCGTGTTTGACCTTGAGGAGTTCAACAATCTGCTCGGTGACGGCACCGGCATTGTTGATGAGCAAAGCGACGCGATGCTGACCCTCAGCGACAGGTTCGCGATCCTGCGCAACCGGCTCGCTGTCAAACTGATGCCAACAATTGAACGCCTGGTCGAGTTTCTTGAGGGATTGTTCGACGCCATCAGCGAGGACGGCCTGGCTGGCGCTGTCGACTATGTCCGAGAACAGTTTGACGGGTTCTTTGACACGATCGAGGAAAACAAAGGCATCGTGGCGGCAATGCTTGCGATCGTCACAGCTCTCGGTATTGCGTTCCTGGCGCTCACGTCACCAATCACGCTCGCTGTCGTGGCGTTTGCTGCGCTGTTTGCTGCGGCTGTCTACGCCTACAACGAGTTCGAGATCGTGCGCGACACCGTCGAAACTGTCATCGACGCCATCGGCAAACTGCCCGAAGTGTTCAGCGCCGTCAAAGACAACCTGGTGCCGATCATCGCTGGCATGTTCCTGCCGTTTGGTCACGCCTTCGGCGCTGCCATGACAGCGATACGCACGTTGTGGAACGGCACGATCGGCGGGTTTGGGTTCAGTGTCCCTGGCTGGATTCCCGAGATCGGCGGCAAAGAGTTCCGCATCCCGAACATGCCAGCCATCGAGGTGCCGTTCCTGGCCGACGGCGGCATCGTGACCGGCCCGACGCTCGCAATGATCGGCGAAGCCGGCGACGAAGCTGTCATCCCGCTCAACCGTGCCGGCAGCTTCGGTGGCGACACGTTCAACGTGACCGTGCAGCTCCCCGCAGGCACCGACGGCGACGACGTCGTGCGGGCCCTCCAGGCGTACCAGCGCCGCCGAGGCACCCTGCCCGTGCAAACCGGCACCCGACGGTTCTGACATGGCCGTCACGACCAACTGGCGCATCGAGGTCGGCTACTACGACAACGGCAGCACGTTCAGCACAACAGACTTCACCAGCCGCACCCTCGGCCTGACCGTCGACCACTTCACCGACCTCGGCGTCATCGGCACCGGCCAGGCCGTCATCACGCTCGACAACAACGACGGCGCGCTCACGCCGAACGCCGGCGGCACCTACAGCAGCACCGACTGGTTCGAGCGTGCCCTGCTGATCTGGTGCGACGTCCAAAACGACACAACAACGCATGTCTCGAAAGTGTTCGCCGGCATCATCGACGAGTTCGACGTCCAGGACGACGGCATCACCTCGACCGTCACAATCGCTGCCGTCGACGTGTTGCAGTCAGCAGCCCGGCAGCAAGTCCAAACGATCGCCACGCTGATTCGGACCAAACCCAGCGCAGCGATCGAGGCGCTTGCTGATCCCGACCAGCTGACCAACAACACCGTCATGCCAAACTTCGGCGAAACACTACGACCGAACGGCAAACTGTCGGTGTACCTCGAAAGCCCGGCGATCACCCGGCAGCTCTACATCGACACCGCTGACGTCAGCGCAAGCCCTGTCGGCGACTACCTGGCGAACGCTGTCGTGACGTGCGGCCTGACCGCTGTATGGCCCGGCGGATTCGACACCAACAGCGGCCATCAGCAGGTGTGGTGTGTTGAGAACGCACAACGCAGCGGCCTCAGCAGCTACACGTTCGCCGAAAACCCGACAGACAAAGAACTGCCATACCGCAACCTCGAACGCACCTACAGCCTTGACCAGCTCACCACCGCCGCACGGCTTGAACGACTCGACACTGGCTACGTTTCAACTGCTCAAACAGCCCAGTCGAAATACGGGTCACGGCTTCGCCAGTACCTGAATGCGTCGTACAGCGACACTGACACAATCGCAGACGCAAGCAACTGGGTGCTGCGCTTCAACCGGCCGAAATACTCGGCCACGAAACTGCAAGTCACGGCCTCGATGATCGAGCAACACCTGCCGGACGCCTACTTCGCCACCTGGTCGTTCCTGCTGTCAGCCGAAAACGGTATCTGGGCCGGCGCAACTGTCGACTTCACCCCGGCCGGCCGACCATCAGCAATCACCGATCACACCGTCATTGTCGGCCGCACGATCAAAGCATCACCGTCCGACACAACCGTCACGCTCACGCTGCGGCCGTCATCGTCCTACGGCACGTTCACGCTGGACACTGCGCTCGGCGTTCTCGATGTAAACATGCTCGCATGAGTAAGGTATTGCCATGACGTTTGCAAGCAAACAGATCCTGACCGCAGATGCTTTGAACGGTGGTTTTCAGCGTCAAACGATCATCTACACGTCGAGCGGCACTTTCACAAAGGCTTCGTACACCTGGGCACGGTATGCGCGTGTGCGTGTCGTCGGTGGCGGTGGCGGCGGTGGTGGTGGTGAAGCACCCGCAGCTGGCGAGATCTCGTGCGCTGGCGGTGGCGGCGGTGCAGGCTACGCCGAGTCACTGCTGACCGTGTCGGCACTCGGGACCAGCGAAACTGTCACGGTAGGCACCGGTGGTGGCGGTGGCGCTGCTGGCGACAACAACGGCTCTGCTGGTGGCACGTCGTCGTTCGGCTCGCTCGTCGTTGCGACTGGCGGCGGTGGCGGCGGCGGTGGTACTGCGGAGGCCCCAGCATTTGCAAACGGCACCGAAGGATCACACGGCACCGGCACCAGTGGCGACATTCAACTCAACGGCATGGAAGGCGACCGAGGCGTTGGCCTGATCGGCCTCGGCCGTGTCATGACCCCACGAGGCGGCGGCAGCATCCTCAGCATGCCGTCGCAGATCAGCTACACCGCATCGTCGGCTGCTGGTTCTGACGGCAACTCATACGGCGGCGGTGGCGGCGGCGCAGCCTGTGACGAAAGCGCAGCAGCACAAGCCGGCGGCGACGGCGCTGACGGCGTCGTCATCGTCGAGCTGTTCGGCGGCAGCGGCACATCATGATGGACCGGCTGCGAGCTCATCCGGGCCGCCTCCAGGCCGTCATCGTTGCCGCTGTCGCGCTCATCACAGCGTTCGGCGTGAACTGGTCAGCCGAGCAAGTCGCAGCCGTCACGGCGTTCTCAGCGACTGTGATTGCGTTGCTGCTCGAACCGCCGACCAGAACAGGACAATGACCCGCCTTGGCGGCCGGCCTCCCGCACCGCTCGTGCGGTTCGAGGAATGGTCCAAGCGTGGCCGCTGGTGGCCGACCAGCGTGCGCCAACCCGGCCCGGCCGCCGCTGTCGTCGTTCACCACACCGTCACCGTCACGTCGAGGTTCCCGGCCCAGGACGCGCAGCGTGTCGAAAACGTGATCTGGGACCGCCGGTGGACTGCCCGCTTTTCGTCGCTGCCGTACTCGTACCTGCTGCACCCTGACGGCACCATCCTCGAAGGTCGCGGCGTCAAGTTCCGCAACGCAGCCAACCGAGCAACCCGGCCCGACGTGAAACTGTCGAACGGCAACACGCTCAGCGTTGCGCTGATCGGCGACTACCGAGAAGGCCGTGACGCTGTCACGCCGGCGCAGCGCCGCTCGTTCAACTGGCTCACCCGCCAGCTGTCCAACGAAAACCATCTGGGCCATTGGCGCAGCGTTGTCGCACACGGCGCACTCTCGTACACCGAATGCCCGGCCGAAGCTCTCGCCGGCCTTCAACAAACAAACATCATCACCGACGTCGAGGACCACAAAGACATGCTGCACACCGTTGTATCGACCACAAACGGCAAAGTATGGGCCTGCTCGAACGGCAAAGCCCGCCCGATCAAGAACCCCGACAACTGGCTCGCCACGTTCGACGGCCCGATAATCCGAGCCGATTTTGCCGAGCACGTCGTGCCCGACCTTTACGACGTCATCGCCTAACATGCCGACATGCAGGTTTGGGTCGCTCTTATCACCGGCGCGTTCTCTCTCGGCGGCATCGCCCTTGCCTCGTTGCTGCAACTTCGCAACCTGCGCGCCGAGAACACAGCGCAGCACGGCGAAAGCCGGCAACTGCTCGGCCGGCTCGACGAACGCTCAAAACTGACGCTGGACCGTGTCGACCGGGTAGCGCACCGGCTCGACGACCACCTGGAGGATCACCACCGTGTCGAAGGCAGACCAGTTTCGTCAGACAATGGTGCCGAGTAGGCGGCCCAACTTCCACGCCATCATTCGCGACCTTGAGGCCAACGACCCCGAGCTGCTCGCCGCAATCGTCGAAGCGCTCAACGACGACCACCCAAACATCGCCATGATCCAGCGCAGCCTCGAAGCCGTCGGCATCGACATGGGCTACTCGTCGGTCGTTCGGTGGCGTGAACATGTCCTCCGCAGCTGAAAACTTCACCCGGCTCACGGCGCACCGTAACGGCCCCAATAGGCCGCCGCCCGGCTGGGAACCCGGCCACCTCATCAACCACGAGACAGGCGTCGCCGAGTTCACCGGCCTCGCCACCACCGAAGCGATCGACCCCGACGAGGCGACCATCCTCGCCGAAATGCGCCTTGACGCTGCCGAGTGGGCGATCAAGCCCGGCAGCTTGCAGGTGCGCAAATGGCAGCAGAAAGCCGGCAGCGGCGAGTGGTGCTGGTACTACCGCATCACCGCTGTGCGCCGTTCTAAAGCGTTTGGCGATCTCGACGAGCTGATCGGGACGCTGCGACGCCGCAAACGCTCACAGAGGCTGTCAGCGGCTCCTGGCGGGCAGGTTTGGGCCACGTCGGACTGGCAGGTCGGCAAAGCTGGCACCATCGAGCACGTTTTGGACAGCCTCGGCCAACTCCCGGCCCGCTTTGAGCAGTCATGGCGGCAGGCCGGCAAGCCTGGCGAAATCCTCGTGGCGTTCGGTGGCGACCTGGTCGAGTCATGCAGCCCGAACCATTACGGCGCGCAGCAGCTTTACAGCGTCGAGATGACCGACCGAGAACAACGGGCCGTCGTGCGCGAGGCAGCGATGGCGATCATCGACAAAGCCAGCACCCTCGTCGAAACCGTGACCGTCGCTGCTGTGCCGGGCAATCACGGCGAGAACCGGCACGGCAAACGTGACTCCATCGTCGGCGACAACGTCGACGTCGCTGCAATCGACGACTGCCGCTGGGCCTGCATGGACCTCGAACAGTACGCCGGCGTTGCGTGGGCCGTGCCCGGCGACGACCTGACGGTATGCGTCGAGGTCGACGGGCTGCGTGTCGGCCTGTTCCACGGCCACCAGGTCGGCGGGCAGGGTAAAGCTCAGGCATGGCACGACCGGCAGGCAGGCAATCACCGGCCGATCGGTGCCGCTGACCTGCTCATCTCAGGCCACTTTCACTCGTTCCGGTGCGAATGGCTCGGGCCTCGGACCTGGATCCAATGCCCGTCGGAGGATGCGGGCAGCCCGCAGTACGCCGAGACAGCCGGCCCTGGTGCACGCCGGGCAGGTTCCGTCACTGTCGACGTGGTCGAGGGCACCGTTGGTGACGTGCGCATCGTCTGATCCTTGACGAGTTCTCCACACTGTGCTTGGATAACACTCGCCCAACCGGGCACAGACTGGAGAAACAAATGAAATACGCACGCATCACCCTCACGGTGGCGTTTGAGGACTACGGCACCGAAAGCCTGTCAGCGCTCGACACCATCCTGCCGACGCTTCAAGACGAGCTGCCGCCCGAGGTGACCGTCCTTGAGTTCGACGAGCGCCCTATGGTGCTCATGGTCGACTACAGCGCCGAGAAGGCCGACCAGTGAGCCGCCTACTTGACGCCCTCACCATCGTCGGGTTCATCGCCGCCGGCGTCCTGGCCGTGCTCATGCTCGCCGACGTCGCCCTCGACCCGGCAGCCTGCTTTGGGAGCTGCTCATGACCGACCAGCTCGCACACCTCGCCAAACCCTTTCCACAGTCCCTGATCCAAAAGAACCCGACCGGCTTCGGCTCCTACGTCAAACACAGCGTGGTCGTCGAAAAGCTGCTGGCCGTGGTCGGCCCGTTCGACTTCCGCATCGTGCGCGAAATCCGCGACGTTGACACGGGCCACATTTGCGGCGTCATCGGCGAGCTCACCGTCGAGATCGACGGCCGCCTGACGACGGTGCAGGACGCCGGCGACTGTGAACGGCCTGAGAACTGGCCGCACGACGGGCAAAGGTTGAAAGACGCCTGCTCGGACTCGCTCAAACGATGCGCCGCCCGCATCGGCGTCGGCACCCACCTCTGGAGCGCTGACCAGTTCCGGCTTGACCGTGCCCTCGAACGCAACGCCGAAGTCGAGCGTGACGTGCAGCGCGCTGCCCGACAGGACTTTCTGCGGGAACGTGAGGAACGGCTCGAACAGCAGGACGGTGCAGCATGATCTGTCACAACTGCGGCGGCGAAGGCAGGCACATCGCCTGGTGCGACCAGTACCGGCCTCAGGTGATCTACAGCAACACGACACCGAGGGCACGCAACACCGACCCGACAACGTCGCATCAGGCCGCTGCCACGATCACCCGCACAACCGTGACCGACACGCAACGCATGATCCTCGACGCGCTCCAGGCGCACGGCCCGCTTACCGACGAACAGCTGTGCCAACGCATCGCCGAGATCGAACGCAAACCGGTATCGGTGTCCGGCATCCGTACCCGCCGCAGCGAGCTCGCCGCCGACGGCCGTGTGATCGACACCGGCGACCGGCAACCAACACGAGCTGGCCGGCAAGCGATCGTCTGGGGGCTGACATGAAGAAAACGCTCGGCATCAATGTGTGGCCGGCTCGTGACTTCGATGCCGAGTTCATGGTGTACGAGCTCGAAGTCGAGACACCGTGGTGGCAGCTGACGCAGCGCGTGCACTTCCACGACCTGCCGGCTGCGATCAAAGAGGCCGTGGACGCTGTCGTGGCGAACGAGGCACCGAAACCGTGAGCTGGTGGACCATTTGGGGAATCATGGCCGCTGCGCTCGTTGTGCAAGCTGTCGGGCTGCTGTGGCTGCTCGTGTCGCAACGTCGTGACCGAGGCTGAGCTTCAGCAGCTGCTGACCGACGCCGCCGAGCTCAACGGCTGGCTCGTGTTTCACGACAACGACAGCCGCCGCAACGTCGCCGGCTTCCCCGACATGGTCTGCGTACATGGTCGCCACGGCCGTGTCCTGTTCCTTGAGCTCAAATCCGAGACTGGCCGTGTTCGACCCGAACAGCACGTTTGGATGGACGCACTCAGTCGCACACACACCGTTTCAAGCGCAATCATCAGGCCGCAACACGTCGACCAGGTGATCGACTACCTGAAAGACCCAAACGAAAAGGGGAAGAAGCAATGACCGATTGGAAGCCCGCATGGGAAACTTGGGATTGGTTCGCCGAAGTGCTCGCCGCTGACGAAGAGGCCCGGCTGCGCAAAGAACGCACCGACCGAGCAAAAACCGAACTGACCGACCCGCCGAAGGCCCGCAGCCACGCCGAACGCATGCAAGCCGCCCGAGGCGTGCACGTTCACGGCGACGACATGCGCACCGCCAGCAGCGACCGCCGGCGCATCGTGAAGCATCGAGACGGCGATGAGTAGCGGCGGCGTGTTCTTCGTCGTCTTGGCCGGCCTCGTCGTGCTGACGTTGTTCTGGGGCTGGCTGTACGTCAAATGGCAGGTTGAGCACGGCGAACCGTGGCGAGAACGCCAAGCCATCGAGGAGTTCGGCCCGCTGTTCGACCTCGAACCCAGCAAAGACCACATCACCCTCGACCGGTCGGCGCAGCGGCTGCGGTACGTCACCGACTGGGACGAAGTCCGAAAGAAGGCAGGCCGATGACCCTCGAATGGTGCACAAAGTGCGGGCACTACTACAGCGAACCGGTCTACGACGACCCTGTGCCGCACGTCGTCAAAACAGCGTGCGAACTGTGGAACGTCCCGATGAAGCTGATGCTGTCACCGTCACGCAAAGCCGCCGTCGTCGCCGCCCGCCAGCCCGTGATGGCTGTGCTGTACGACCTGGGCCTCACCCTGGCCGACATCGGTGCCGAGCTCGACCGTGACCACACGACAATTCTGCACGGCATCCGCCGAGCTGATCCCGACCGTGTCGCACAGCTGCTGGAAGCTATCGAGAGTGATTGACGACCAGGCCGCCGACGGAAGGAGTCAGACGCCGGCGGCCCGATCGTTGACACGCTGGTGATCGTGCGAGTAGCGTGCCGGTCGCTTCAACAACCGAGATGCATGGTACTACATGCACGGCGACAGTCAGCCGACCAAATGACTGCGCATCAGCGACGTGACAGGCTGGTCGGCCCATCAAGGCCGATGCCCGCAACGGGGCGAACACGTGAATACGTTGCAACACGAGCTCGTCGGCCGCAGGTGTCACCGTGTCCCCGCACCTGCCGAAGCGACAAGGATCGACGAGCACATGACGGGACCCGCCGAAGTAATGCCCGGCGGCTATGTAAGCGATGCCCGATGCGATGGGAAGCGCTGCGCATGGACCAAAAACGGCGCAAATCTGCGACCGTGGTCTATGACGCTCCGCGCCTCCGCTCAAGGAAGACAGCGGGCGCTGGCAGACTGGAGAACCTGATGACGACATGCAACGAGGCCGGCTGCGGCAACGTGCTCTACTCGCTTGGCTGG
>Ga0255781_10004352_pt1 | contig 10740 bp, 19 predicted proteins | sample 101ome_21_FD_179979 | JGI IMG/M metagenome (GOLD analysis project Ga0255781, IMG submission 179979) | Coastal salt marsh microbial communities from the Groves Creek Marsh, Skidaway Island, Georgia - 101413BT metaG (version 2) | ecosystem: Environmental > Aquatic > Marine > Intertidal zone >...
CAAGCCGGGTCAACTGCCATGTAGTTGGTTCCGTGTTCGGGGATTTTGTCGGCTTCCAGAATGTGTGAGTCGCAAAACTTTGGAAACTGATTCCCCGACAAATTCTCCGCAAACCCATACGCCCGCAGCTTAATCTGTATGCTGTTTTCGCCCTTGAGGGTTTTCTTCATTTCCTCATAGGGGTTGTACGGGTTCATGTCTGTGTAGAACCACATGGCGCGGGAGTTGGGTTTCCTACACTGCGCCGTGTACGGCATGGTTCCAGCGGGGCATCCCGGCACATTCACGGTGTCGGGGAGAAGCGGACTTGGGCGCGTTTCCAGCACTCTAAATCCAGACAGATACTCCTTCACGGTCGGCGTGTATCCATCAACGGGCGTGAAGGTGAGTAGCAAACGACCAGATAGTTCGTGGCTTGAAGCCCGCGTAACCAGCCGAAATCGCAGCGTCTCAATCCAAGTCAACGGCACAAGCTCATCACACCAGATCATGTCCACTTCGCCACCCTCGATCACTCGCATTTCTTGGCTATAATTCATAAACCAGCATTGCGAGCCATTTGGGAGAATGAACGTGTTTTCGGTGAAGCCATTCTTCTGGCTGAAACTCACATTCTGAACTTTGCCCTTCTTAATGTTCTTCCACTCGGTCGGGATGTATTTGTAAATTAATTGTTGCTGGTCGCGGATACTGGATTGCGCCGTCATCCCCAGTACCCACACCTTCGCGCCTTTTTTTGCCGTCATCATTTGCACGATGCGTTTGGCGGCAAATTCTGACTTTCCAGCGCGGTTGCCTCCTTGGATTAGAAGTTCGCCGCAGCCTTTCCAGAGTTCGTCGGCATCGTTCCAGTGCGGGGGTTCGTATCCGTAGCGGTAGGGGTCTTCCTTTTCCAGTCGGATTAGTTCTTCCCGTTGCTCCAGTATGCGGGCCAGTTCCGCCGTGCCTTCTTCCCCGCGCTCCACAAACGAGCGAATTTTGTCCTGCGACGGCACGACAAGCACTGGATGTGGTGTGGGAGTGAAAGCCATTATTCCGGTATGTTGGGTGGGTCTTCGTCGTCGTCCTCCACCTCAACGTCTAGCTGATCCAGCGTAACGTATTCTCCAGCGTCGGCTAAAATCTCCTGCTTGGTCATTTCCAGAATGCCCACCATTTGCGGGTACGACAGATCAAACTCATCATAGAATCGCTGAACCAAGTCAGTCAGCGCGTCTTTAAAGGCTTCTTCCTGTCGTTGCTCGTTCATATTCGGCCCCGCCGCTTCGGATGCCGCGTAACTGTCCAGCCGTTGCCGTCCGGTTTTACGGGTATTTCCATTTTTGGGACGTACATATGTGAGTCTTTTACGCGGACTAGGATTATTTTGCCGTCTTTGAGTTTGGCCTCCACCAAATGGCGATTTGGGAAGTAGCAGCGTTCGGTGGTTGCGGTTGTTTCTTTTGTGGTTTCGGGTTCCAGCGGCTTATCCAGTCCGAGTTCTTTGTAGAGAAAGGCTTTGCCGTCTGATGTCCAGTGGATTGCCCGGCCTACTTTGAACGTGTGTTCGGGGTTTGCCTTGCGGACTGCGACTATCTGCTGCCGTGGTACTCCGAGGAATGCTGCAAGTTCTGTCTCCTTCATCGCCTTTTTGTAAAAATTTTTATGACACTAAAACCCATTATATAGTAAGGCGAGGCGATCAACGCGAACCCCCTCCCCCCGTCTGTGATTCGTGTGGTGATTCTTTTTGCGGCTCAATGTCAATAATATCCGCCGGGCTGGCCGAAGTGTGCCGTTCTTTTTGTGTGTTGTCGTTTTCCTTAATGTTTTGAGACTTTTCAGCGGTGTTTTTATCCGTTAGCAGTGAATTGACATCTCGGTGATCAATATGCAAATGGCGATGCTCGACGGTTTGTGTGTTGTCTCCACTCAGGTCGCGGATTTTGTCAGTAAGAATTCCGACCAAAATGGATTTATTGGCGGGCTTTAATTCGTCAATGTTCTTTTGTAGATCGTCCACCAAGTCCGTTACCAAGTCCTGCATGGCTTTCGCCGTTCGGCGTTTCCAGTTCGGCAAGGCGTCCCGGTTTTGTTCCCTCAACAGCGCGACAGTTGACCGGGCAACATTGTAATCGGCGGCAATTTGTGTGACGCCGTGGCCCGCCTTCAAATCCTCCACCATTGCCGCTTTGGTTTCCGCCGGAATTGGTGCTTTCCCTCGTCGCATTAAAACCGCTTCAAACTATGCAAAAGCATTAAAACTTGACGGCAAGTCTTCGCGGCTATTCGTTCCGGTCAACTTTTTTTTTCGTTAATTTTAACCAATGAAACCGGGGGTAAAATGGGCCTTGGTGAAAATAAATGAAAAAACTTTGTTGACATCAGCGGTTTTCGGGGCACACTTAATCCCGTGCCGGATACACCGGCCAAAAAATGTGAAAATGAAAAATCAAATACTTAAACAACACGGCATAGAAACCCGCATTGAATCCGGGCGGTTATTTGCTTTGGATGTATGGACAAAAAACGGAGAAGTTGACTCTCAATGGGTTGACGCCACGGCTTGGACAATCAAAGAAACTTACAACTGGTTAGGGTATTGATAATGAAAAACATACTTTCCATAATCGGCCAAGGGCTATTGGCCCTCATTGTGTGGGGTAGCATGGCCGCGTTTTTTCTGGCCTATTTCATGTCACCAGCGGCGGACGGGGGGAGGGTTTTTCAATGATTAAACAGCAAGACATTGCCTCCCTTGACGATTTTATCCGCTCCGAATATTTCGCGGCGTGGGATGAATCCAACCGTGATAGCCTTGGCTATTCTCGCTCACCGTTCAAGCGGGATCGGTGCAAACGTATTTACGACGGGGCCGAACACGGGGCCGAAGGCTCAACACACGGGGAAATTATAGCAGACTGGCGTGAGGCGTTTGATTGCTTCCAGCGGGATTATGAATTGCCCGAAAAAATAATTAACACGATTGAAAAAGAAATTAACGATTGTGAAGCATGGCACGAAAAAAACGGGAGCCTTGAAACTCAATTAGGATAGCGCGGGCGGCTACGGCGTGCGTCTCCACCGGGGGCGCATGGTGTAGCCGCTGGCCGGGTTGGTAAATGTGAAAAACCAGCCCGCCGGGAGTGAAGCCCGGAATGCCAGCGGCAAACAACAAAAAACCAAATAATGTGAGAAAATGAAAATCAAAAAAGACGTTTACGAAATAGTCACAGAAAAAATCATTGCCGCCCTTGAATCAGGAACGGCCCCTTGGCGGAAATCGTGGGGCTGCAACAATTCCGCGCCGGTTAATTTCCACAGCGGCAAAAATTATCGGGGAATTAATACTTTTCTACTGCATTGCAGCGGGTTTGCTTCGCCCTATTGGCTAACATTCAAACAAGCCAAAGAGCGCGGCGGAACCGTCAAAAAGGGCGAGAAAGGAATGCCTGTTGTCTTTTGGAATTGGATATATAAAGACGCAACCGGGAAAACCATAAAAGACCAAGCCAAGGCCACTAAAAAAATCCCATTCTTGCGCTACTATACGGCTTTCAATGCGGAACAAATTGACGGCGTAGAATTCCCAGCGGTTGACATTCCAACCCGTGAACATACGCCAAGCGAAACGTGCGAAAAAATTGTTGCCGGGATGCCAAGCCCGCCCGAAATAAAAACCAAAGGCAGTCAACCTTGCTATATTCCCAGCCTTGACCGGGTAGAAATGCCGAAGGCTGAACATTTCCACAGCGGGGATGAATATTATTCAACGCTATTCCATGAACTAGCCCACGCCACAGGCCACAAAAGCCGCCTTGACCGCAAAGAATTAACCAAGGTTAGCGGGTTTGGTTCTTCGGATTATTCCAAGGAAGAATTAGTGGCGGAAATGGGCGCGGCTTTTATTTGCGGCCATGCCGGGATTGACACCACTTTAAACAATTCCGCCGCTTATCTTCAAAACTGGATCAAGGTTTTAAAAGGTGATTCCAAGTTGGCCGTAACGGCGGCGGCTCAGGCCCAAAAGGCGGCGGACTACATACTAAACAAAAAGGCCGCTTGACGGTTCCCCGTTGCCTCGTCTCGGCGGGGCATAGGGGAGCCGCCAAAGGCTCTTTGAAAATGTGAAAAAATGCTAATCAAAATACACAAAAAATACGCTCCCGAAGGGGAGAAAACGAACGAACGCGGCTACACCGTGAAAACCTACCGGGCCGAATGGGCCAAAACTCAACCAAATTGGGCCGAAGATATGAAAATTTTTGTCAAGATCGGCAAAAATAGAACTGAAGCGGCCCAAATGGTTCTCAGAATGGGCGAATTTTGGATTGAAACACTAGGAAAACGTGAGGAAGGCGACCGCTGGTGCGCGATCCACGTTGACGAGTTGGCCAAATTATATACCCACACTTGCGGGCGTAAAAACCAAAACCCAAACCGCCTATTTCGCCAGTTGCGACTACTTGAAAACAGAGCGCACAAAATCACGCTTGCACTCTGCAATGATTCAGAAACAGACGAGGCCCAAGCTGATAAAAAAATGGCCGAAATTAGAAACAAAGTGCGGGCCTTATTTGGCGGCAAGTTGCCCAAAAATTTTGGCATCAACTATGACCCGCGAGGCTACGCCCTAAAACTAAAACCGCCAACGAATGAAAAAGGCATCGACACCGGAGAACCCGCAAGCCCATTCCGACTGCAAAAAGACTGGGGAGAGAATCAACTTTTGGCCCCCGATTTTAACGAATAATGAAAACTTTTCTCTACACATACGAACGCAAACAGAACGACATAAACGGCAACCCCAAACACTGGGTTACGGTGTATAGGGTCAAGCGCGGAGTTCCAGTGCGACTAGGCCGGGCCGAATGCGGGTATTCTGGAATATCCCCAACCGTTTTACACGTTGCCCAAAAGGCGGGCGAAATTAGCGAACCCCAACGGCGGCGGAATAGATACGACTTGGAACGGGACAAAATAGCAGTGTTCCACCGTCTGGATTGAATCCCCTTCGGCGGCTTCCCAAGCGGAGGCCATCGATGGGGGCGCAAATGCCCCGGAAAAATGTGAGAAAATGAAAAAACTAACACAAAAACGAATGGACGCCATAATGGCGGGTTTTGTCAAAGTATGCAAAAAACACAAAACGGCACTTCCAGACGCGCTAATGGTCGTCATGGCGGGTTGTTTTGTTGGGGCCGTCGAGGAACTTGGCCAAGACGAGGCCGAAGAAGTCGCGCACGGCATGGTTGCCCACTGCTTGGATTTAATAAAGAGCGCGGGAGGTGAGGCATGAGCTACACTTGGATCACAATCCCCCACCAAGGGAGGCCAAGAATTTTCGGCCCATTTGAGGACATGGCGGAGACGCTTGACTTCATACAAGAATACGAATCCAGCGAGAAATTTAACACCCAACCCATGCCAGAAATTTTGAAATCGGCGGGCGTTGAGGAATTCTTGGCAGACGCGGGGCGGCAATATCACCACGCCTATATTGAAAACAAAGAGGGGTTTATTGACTCCCTTAAAAATCCACGGCAGCACGGCCATTCATGGGTTGAACTTTTCAGTGAATCGCGGAAATTTGCCTTTGAACATTGGCACGACGAGGCCCGCGAAGAATTCATTGACGGGTTTGCCGAGACTTGCGGCGGGGGCGAAAACCGGGCCGACGCCGAAATGATTTGGGATAACTGGTCAAGCGGCATCCAAGACGGGCCAAATGGCGAAGGTTTTCGGGTTGAAATTGAGGGGGAGGAGGCCGGGCGCGAGGAGGGTCGTAAGTACCGCGAGCATTTTAGGAAGGAGGTGAAAGCATGAAGTATGCTCTCTTTGGCCCCACAATCGCGCTCACGGCCTTTTTATTATCGCAGGGGTACACATACACCCAACACATACCAAAAGAGGCTCAGATGCAAAAATCCAAGGTGTCTTGGTATGGTGAGCGATACCGGGGGCGGCTCATGGCCAACGGAAAGCCATTTAATCCAGACGCCCACACGGTCGCGCACCGCACGTTGCCCTTCGGAACGCGGGTTCGTTTCCAGCATGGGCCGAATGTAGTTTTCGCAACAGTCACAGACCGTGGGCCATTTATTAAAGGCCGCGAATTCGATCTTTCCAAGGCGGCGTTTGCGGCATTGGCCCAAGTGGAGGCCGGGCTTATCACGCCAAAGTGGGAGGTGGTGAAATGATTATTTACCAAATATCCCAAATGGACGCCCATCAAGGCTGCATCCGACATTGGGCCAAATCAAAGGCCGACATTGCCAGCATCAAAGCCAAAGTGCGGGCCAAATACCGGGCCGATGGGAACCAAAAAGATTTCGGGGGTTGGGTCGGCCCCGAAAAACACGAAATTGGCAAAGGCAAAGACGGGCTAGTGAGATTTCTAAACACCCATTGTAGCCTAGACAACGGCTAACCACTCTTTCTCACACATCCAGCCTCGTCCCTTCGCGGGGGCGGGGCTTTTTTGTGCAGTAATCGCGCCGATTTCCCAACATAGAAAAATTAGTTTTAATTATGTATATATTTTCAAGCGCGTGTATCGGTCGGTAATCGGTTCGCATTACTGACTAACCCCAGCCCGGCGCGTTTCCAGCCGCTCGGCTTCCAGATGGTACACTTTCCAGTCAGGGCCCAAAGGGCCCAAAGTGCCCCAATTTCCAACATGCCCTATATATATTTATTTTCATTTCCATATATAAATCTAAACTGGGGCACTTTAGGCCCTTTGGGCCCTTGTTTCGTGGAAGCAGCGGTTATTGTGGCACACTGGAGATTGTCCAGATGCGACGACCGTTGGATTTCGCTTTGGAGTAAATGTCAGGCCTAGCGGTGTGGAGACGCCGCATATAGGTCTTGAGGGCCGTTGGATAGGAGAGCAATTTCTCCACTCTGGAGCGGTAGGTGGGGTCGTCGAGGAGCCTCGTCTCAAGTTCTTGAAGCGTCCCGCGCCAAGGCACTCCATTCGGCTGGATCACCACATCTATCAGTTCAGCCAGTCGAGCCTCTGGAGCCATGTCCTCCAGCACTTCCACAATACTTGGGTGGTGAAACGCCTTAATGCCAAACCTAGGGCATTTGTGAACCGGCGCAATTTTATGTATTTCCTCAACAAAATAGATAAAGCCCGGCAACTCATCCAAAAGCGCATCCCAAAAAGCCGCCCTACCCTCTGGAGAGTCACATTCCATCGGCATCGTGGCCTGTTGGACTTTGAACAACATGATTTTGTCCTCTATTGAGTTGTCCAGCGGCGGCAACATAACGAGGTTTTCGGATTCATCATTGACTGAGATTGTGAGCCGCCAACATGGGGCCAAAATCAGCGCATCTTTGTGCTTCCCATGACACGACTGGTACTGGTTCACGGCAAAGTCCTTGATTCGCGTACCAAAAAGCCTCCGACTCGTAATGTCGTGGAACGGAGCCTCGTCTGCTATCATCAAATGCTCGGCTTGGAACAAATCAGCATTGAATTCCGTCTTGCCCGTCATGTAGCGGTAGGGGCGGGCTACGCGGCCTCCCAGCATTTCGGTGATGAGGTCTTGGAATAGGTTCTTGCCGCAGTTGCGAGGCCCGGCCATGACGAGGGCTTGACCCGGCATTGGTTTCCCGGCTGTCAACATTCGGCGGGCCATTTGGAGCCAGCCAAACACATAGAACAGTTGATCGGTGGACTCACCAATAAATAGGTCGCTCAATATCTGCTCAATCATTGGGAAGGGTTTGTTCTCCCCCTTAATAATATGCGGGTCGTCAGTGACCAACACTCTGGAACCCTTAAAGTTCTTCAGCCCAGCCGTGTGACCGGCGAGCGGCCCAGCATACTCGCAGGAATTCTTGACCACACATTCAGCCATGCAGTGTTCAACCTGACTCATTAGGTCGCCTTGGGCTTTTGTGCCGTTGAGGCCAAGCAATTTTAACTGTCGCTTGGTGGCGTCCGCGTTGAGGGGCAGATATTTGTCCCTGTTGTCCTGCATAAAAAATTTCTGCGTTGGAGCGTGATGGTGGATTTCAAAAAGGTGCATTGGATGGATTAAAATAAACTACTTCTTGGAGGTTGCCATTGGCCCGGCGACCGTGGGGCATACGAACAAATTGTGAGCGTGTCCATGTGGCTGGATCAGCACCTAATTGACACGCTGAATGAAAAAACTTTTTTACTACATCTTCAGAACGATCCCGCACATCGAACCACCCGTGGAGGGACTTGCCCCCGCTCAAAACAGCGCAGCGCAACACAATGTTTTTGTGGAGCTTGTTAAGTTGCTGAAGATATGCGGCGTGGTCGTCAAACGTGCCTTCGTCAAATTCCACGACTAGGTAGTGGCGAGGCCCGGTATTTTGCAGAGTCCGCTGGGACTTGGTTCCCGCTTGAGTCTCGCCCCACTTATCAGTCATTGGGTTTGGAACAATGAATTGGAGTTGATGAAGGTTGTGCCAGTGGAGGCGCGGCTTGGTTGCAAATTCCTTGGTACTCAAGCCGCAGCAAAGCAATGGGTTTCCAAAAAACAAACTCTCCACCGCGTCGTCGGCGTCCTCGCATTCAAGCGGGCTGGATTCCGCGAGCGCGGTCAACCCACCCTCCTTGCGCCTCGCCGCTTCTTGCCCCGACACACTCACCTGACTCCACATCGGGCGGCGTTCGGCTGGGCCTCCAGCTATACTGCGAAGCGCATTCTGGACTTCCCCCGGCTGGAGATCACGGGTCGCGTTCGCCTTGACGTATGCCTCTATATCATCTGGCCCAAACCCATCTTCCGCCAACACGCAACACGCATGGTAAATCCATTTATGAACGCCAGTGCCGCCCGGCGGGCAGGGTTTAATTTTTGGGACGAGATTTTGTGCCATTGGATTTTGCCCACGCTACCCATTTCTCTGGGTCGCCATACATTTTCCGTGCGTATTTAACCCGCGCCGCACGACCGGGGTAGTCCGTCCTATACGCCATTGTTCTGGATTCAAGCCGCCCGACTTCGCTTTCCAAAAGCCCGTGTCGATGCGCGAACTTCTTAAATTTCTTGTGCCAATCCTCGGCATTAACGTGTTTCGTTGGATCAGTAATTATCATGTCACAAACAAATCTTGTTCTATCTCGTTTTTGTAAACGCGCTCCAGCTTCGGCTCCAACGCCTTCTCCATATACTGGATTAGTTCCTCCAGTTGTTCGGGGGTTGCCTCCTTGATAAAATAGAGTAGTCCCAGCTTCGGCAAACTCGGACGAGTCACATGGAGTTTCCCCTTACTAGCGGCAATTTTCCGCGCCTTAAATTTCAACCGCTGTTTTGCGGAGAATGATTCAGCTTTCGGCCTCGGCATCGTCTTCTTCCTCGCAATGTGGGCAGGGGTTTAGTCCGTGCAGTCCTTCGTTCGTGAACGTGGAACCGCAGTCTCGGCATTGATCTTCAAACTCGGTGTAGTCATCGTCGTACCCCATTGATTTCCTCCCATATCCTATTAGTTTCTGCCGCCAAATCTTTCAACGTGCCACAGTTATTGATGGTGTAATCGACTGGATAGTTGTCCATCGCCGTCTCGCTGGAGTGTTGGTCGGTTGAGTCAGTTCCCCGCACGACTCGCACAACGGTTCCGCCCTGCCCCTTTATATAGTCCGCCTCATTTGGATAACGGACATCTGTAATAATGGCAGTGTCGAAGCCTTCCAGTTCTAGGTTCTGGAGGTCGGCATCCATCGCTTGAATCCAGTAGTCCTCGCCAAAAAATTTGCGGCGGAAATCCGCGCCCCATGCTTGGAGCAAAAGCCGCAACGACTCCTTTTCTTCCTCAACTTGCCAAACCGGCAACCCAGTTATGTGAGCAATCTCCCGCTTGAGGTTGTCGGCAAACGCGGCCCGCGCTATCTTGGGTCGATCTAGTATTTTGAAAATAGCGTCTTTACCGCTCCGCTTCTTGCCTGTTAGTCCGATTAGTTTCATTTCAATTTAGATTCCCAAACTCTGCGTGGGGTGGCGTGGTGGCTCGGCACATACGAGGGGCGAAATTCGCCCGTTGGAACAATCCACCCTTCCCGCTGGGCTACCCGCATGAGCGGCCCAACGGCTCGCAAATCTTTCGTGGTTTCGCTGGAGTGAAAATGCGGCCAGATGTCGTCAACGATAAATTTGTCGCGCCGTTTGGCAGTGGCGTGGATAGCGTCAAGCGTGGCCTCCTTCCATGCCTCGTTCGCACCCCCACTGGATTCGTCCATCGCGGCATCGCGAGCCGCCCGTCCTTTTTTGAGTGATTTCATTTTGTATATTTTGTGGCTTCGTATGCTTCTGCACCAATCGGGCATCCCTCCAACCAGTCTGGAGTTATGCTCATCAGATTCTCTATTTCCTTCGCCGCGTCTTTGTCGTCCTCATCCACTTCAACGATAAGTTCATCGTGGACTGACCAAACAACTTCAAATCCCGCGTTCAAAACACGCGCATAGCAGTCGGCAAAAACGTCGCGGGCCGTGGCTTGAACCAAGTTTTCGCATATCTTCCCACCGTACCAGTAGTAGGGGTTTTGGCCGCGAGTTGTGGAGGCAGTGAGTTGTCCTTTCTCGCGCTGGATGTTGAAGTATCGTACTGGCCGCTCGCTGGGTAAGTAAATTAAGTGTTCTGGATCGCGCTCGTCCTTCATCCCATTCTCGCAGTCCTTCCAGAACCAACACACCTTGGGATTTTGCCGCCGATATTCGCGCACCGTGCTTTCGGCTTCACTGCTGGTCATAGGAATTCCCCAGCCCGCCGC
>Ga0255781_10004363_pt1 | contig 10719 bp, 9 predicted proteins | sample 101ome_21_FD_179979 | JGI IMG/M metagenome (GOLD analysis project Ga0255781, IMG submission 179979) | Coastal salt marsh microbial communities from the Groves Creek Marsh, Skidaway Island, Georgia - 101413BT metaG (version 2) | ecosystem: Environmental > Aquatic > Marine > Intertidal zone > Salt...
TGTTTAAATCTTTCTGGTACAGCAGGTACGTCCTGTGCGTTTACCATGTCTACAGGAACACGATAATATTCATAAATAACAGTATATGCTAAGTCTGGTGGAGGAACTAATCCATACTCTAGTGATGGCGCATGAAACACATAATTAGGCATACTATTATTTTCAGTAAGTGTTTTGTATTCTTGTGATACTGCTTTTTCTAAGTATTCTTCATAAGATACTATCTTTAATTTTTTAGTGTCGTTACCTAATGTACTATCTTCTTTAATCCTAAATGTTTCAAAAGCTATAACTTTACAGTCATCTGGAAATGGGTAACGTGTAATACCAGCAGTAACTATATCTTCTTGTATTACATGGTTAAAAGGCCAACTATACTCCGACTGATTAATGTACCTTAATGATGCATTAACTGAGTCTTTAGCATGAGCATAAAAACCTTTAGCTGTGCCAAAGTTAGAGGAAGTCAATTCAACTTCATTTAGGCGTCTATTTATTTCATTAACAAGTCCAAGAAAGTTATAAGCCATTATTTTTCTCTTATAGTTAGTTTAATAGACCGTTCTGCGGTACTTCCAGTATTGTCAGTCATTCTGCACATGAAGGTATATTCACGGTTAAGAACACCACCGCCAATATTAATTGTAGCTACGGTATTTGTATTTGACTGTGATACATTTTGTATACTATCGGTAACTGAACCACCAGATGCTGTAGTTAAGTCCTCACCTGAAGCAAGTGTAGTTTTACCAATTTCATTAGTCTTAACGTACCAAATAACAGAACTGATTGTTGTATCAGCACTTTCAAGAAAGCGCGACCAATCAACACTGTAATCAAGTGTTTCATCAGGATCTTTAACAGGCCATCTAAAAGACATTTACTTACTCCGTTACGTATACAGTACGGTCCCATTCAGTGTATTGACGTTCTACATATACAGTACGTCTTTCTTTAGGAACTTCTACTGTTCTATCTGCCGTAGTAGTTCCTGTCTTAAAAATAGTAACTACACGGTTTTCAAAAGGCACTATTGCTGTTCTATCGTATGTAGTAGACATTAAGCTGCTCTTGGTATGTATACGCAGCGTCTTCTACTATAGACTGTTTTAAATGCGTTATAATCAAACTTTACACCTGTAGCACTAATAGTTCCTGCTGTTATATTTAAGGCATTAACTGTAATAACACGTATTAAGTTTATCCTTACAGTGCCTACCGACGTACTAGAAGAAACACTAGTAATATAATGCTTTGCACTGCCAGAAATTACACCAATAGCACCATTAACAGTAGTACCAGATAAAATTTTTGCAAGATTTACTGTAGTACTTCCTACACTAGTTGTAGCTAGTATAGAAGTTAGTGGACTACTTACATTTATTTTAGGTTTTGTTACTGAAGATGTAGCAGAAACACCTATTAAAGTATTAAGACCTAAATCTTCAGCTGTATTTACAACAACAGTGTTTACACTACTTAAACTACTTACACCGTCAATAGCTACATTAGCTGTTAGATTTAGTGTTATATTACCTAAAGTAGTTGTAGCAGAAACACCAGAAACAATGTCTGTTACATTTATATTTACTGTGTTGTTGGTGCTTGTAGCAGAAACACCAGAAACAAATGTTTTAATACTAGGACTAATAGTACCTATGCTAGTTGTAGCTACTACACCTTCTGGTACAACAGTGTCAACAACAAAAATATAACTTTGTGTTATAGGTACTGTAGCTAAAGGCGTAAAAGCTAACATAGTTAGTTACTATCTAGCAATCATAACATAAACGCCATCAGCGTCTTCATTTTGACCATTGTAGGCAGCACGAATTATACGAACGCTTGTTGTAGCCTTACCTGCTTGACCACCCGTTTGAGCGCCATAAATAGATACACCGCGATTAGAACCATCATAGGCCGTACTATAACTTATTGAGCCTGTTGTAACAGCATAGTTTAAGTCTGGCATTGTAAAACTAAAGTTTAAGGTATAGTCACCCGTGCCGTTGTCTGTAACACTAGAACAACCACCAGAGCCACGAAGATTGACTGTACCTACGCCGTCAATGTCTGCCCATACACGTACACCATACGCTGCGCTGGAACTACCGTATCCAGAGTTAAATGAAAGAGTCCCCGCAGAGCTTATTGCCCAACTATTCCCACTCAGAGAATTACCTCTAAAATACAGAGTGTTACCAGAAGAGTTACCATGATATTGATTGGCAGCGTAGTTATAATATGTGCCTGTTCCCGATTGAAGATAGAAACTACCGCCAGTAAAAGCGGTTCTTGTGCTTAAGTCATTAAAGAAATAACCAGTCCCGCTTGTAACGGATAGCCTTGGCGCGTAGATATATCCTTCTGAGTATATACCATTGGTGGGCGTTGACGTAGCGTCTGCGTTTACACCTACAGACATACCACCGTCTACGTGTAGTTTCTTGCCTGCTACGTTTGCGCCACCACCACCTATTGCAAAAGTACTGTTTGCGCCGCGATACCAAATATAATCTAAACTATTAGCGTCTTCAAAGGCTATTCCTGCCCAAGTACTACTACCGCCGTCTAGTTTTATCTGCCAATCATTAGCTGATACGGCTTGTATTGTTCCTGTAACATCTATATCGTCAGCATATAGATAACTCCATCTTTTTGATGACGAACCTAATGTTCTATTGCTGTCAGTGTAAGGAACTACGTTTCCATCTACGACAACTGGACTATCAAAGTAGTACTGGCCCCTGTCAGTGTAAAAGTGTGTGTATGAACTGTTTTTTGATCCAATCTCTATGTAACCAGTGGGGCTTTGTATTTTAAGCACATTACCACTACTGCTTTCACTTAATGTAGCACTACCAAGACCGACGCTATCTACAGTTAATTTGCCTGCGTTAGACAATGACAGTCTTGTAGTTACACTTGCGTCGTCAATATGGAATAACTCTGTAGAGTTGTGTCCTAAGAGTGCTCCATAAGAGCCAGAATTACTGTCGTGTAAGTCAATATAAACCTGTCCGTCACCACTTTCAAAACGAGCTATGACATTACTTGTCGCATGATATGCGTGAAATCTAGTTAGAGGAGATGATGTTCCGACACCAACTTCACCGGACTGAGTAATTATTAACTTAGTGGAAGCATTAATTTGAGTATCATTTTGCGACTGAAATAATAAACTTCCACCATCTACTCTAAATTGAAAATTTTCGTTTGCGTTTCCGTCCGTTTCTTTTAAGAAAATAGTTGGTCTCGTTCCAGACAAAGCTATTTGTTGGTAGTCAGCATCATGGACCCAAAGTTGATGTGTTGTATTTGTGGTTATACCAAGACCAACATTACCGCTAATATAATTTTTGTCTTCATCCGTTATGTAAAAACCCCAGTTAGTACCAGAATTAGTACCTTGATAATCTCCTCTGAACAAATAGGCATTAGTTATAGAGCTATCGTTATCGTCAATAGATGAATATACACCAAAGGCGCTTCCAATACCCGTAAGACCTCCCGATGTTGCTGTTTCAACCTCTGCATATAAACCGTATGCGCTTACAGAACCGTCGTTTGTATGCCCTGTTTGAAATAATGCTCTACTATACGTTGCGTATAAGCTGCTATTTAAAACACCATCTGTATAAGCTTGATTATTTGCCCCATAAACGGTCTGAGTATCACCTGTCCCATCAGCCTGTGCAAGACTAAGCGCGCCATATACAGTACTTACTTGCCCAGAAGAATGGTTAGAACGAGCGCTTGTATAAGTACCATAAACTAAGTCACTGTCTCCAGTAACATTGACATCTGTATAAATACCATAAACACGATGTTCATTACCCGTGTCACCGCCTGTAGCGGAGGAGTCTACATCTAGATACATGCCTCTATGGATTCTATCCACAGTAAGGGCGTCACTTCCTGATAAATTATAGTCTATAAAAAAGCCATTAAAAGAATCATTAGCTACACTATCACTCATATAAAGATGAAGCGGGGAAGTAGGCGAAGTTGTTCCTATGCCAACATTACCATCGCTGTCGATACGCATAACTTCGCTAGGACCATTTTTGAATATAATGTTTGCACTGCCTCCAGACCTTAGAGATAAATTCTCTGTCCCGCCTACCGACAGAATTTCATTTGTTCCAGCTGTCCCTAAATCAAATCTTAAAGTACTCGCGTCTGATACCTCTAATATCGCAGCAGGACTCGCAACCCCAATGCCAACATTACCGCTGCTGGTGATGCGCATGCGTTCGTTAGCTATACCATTAGTATGAAATGTAAGTGGATTAGCGGTGTGATTTACAAATTGAACACGCTGATCGCCTTGTAAGCTTACAGCGCCTACTTTAGTTCCGTTTTGATTAAGTTCTACCGCACTAGAATTACTTGCGCCACCGTCTATAGATAACGCTTGAGTCCATCCATGAACATTTGGATTGGTAGTTCCAATACCAACGTCACCGCTGCTGTCGATGCGCATGGCTTCTGTAGCGTTAGTATAAAATTGTATAGGGCCGTCTTTAGCACCATAAAGATAAATTGCATTTGTTGCATTATAAGTGCCAATATAAGCTACCCGTTCACTCGCATTATTATAAAAATCAACTATGGAATAATTATTTGCTAAAGTGTTTTCTATTCTAATCCACGAATTATTACCAGAACCTTCAACGTGTAATCCAGCACCCGCACTAGTCGTACCAATACCAACACGACCATTGCTTTCGATGCGCATGGCTTCTGTAAATGTGCCACCATTAGGAGTTGTGTAGAACCCCATAGCATACGCAAAGTTGGCATCTGTTGAGTTTTCTTTTAGCGCAGCAATTCTGGTAAATGCTTGAGCATCACCAGCCACACGGTAGTTACCGCCGAGGTTTAATGCGCCACCAACACCAGCCGCTTGAGCTGTAGTATCAATGATAGACAGGCCAAACTTACCTGCACTTTTCACCATTACTTTGTTTGCAGTTCCGCTTTGGCTTGTTCCACCAACTAATACGTTACCGCTGCTGTCGATGCGCATGCGTTCTGTGGCGTTAGTGTAGAACGCCATAGGGATAGCACCAACAGAAGATAATACCGTGTTGCCGTTTTCAGCCCCTAAAACAATTTCAGTGGATGTAGCACTATTTCTTTTTGCTGTAATGTATGCGTTTCCTCCAGTGGAAGACTGAACCTCCAACTCTCTAGTAGCAGATGTGGTGTTAATCCCCACATTACCGCTGCTGTCGATACGCATGCGTTCGGAGCCATCAACACTAAACGACATAGAAGAAGATGCTTGCACGTTTCCGTGGTCGGCTCTAAAACTCAAATCCCCATTTGCTAACTGAACCACCTCACCATACAGACCAGAAACGTCTGTATCTTCCAGACGAATTGAAGGTACGGATGATGCTAGATGAAGTTGTCTACTAGGCGAAGCCGTACCAATGCCAACATTACCGCTACTATCTATAGCCAGCATAGAATTTGCGGATGATGTGCCATTGTAGTTGACACCGAAAGTTCCGCCCGTAAACTGCAGTAAATACCACGGGTTATTTCCCTGTTCTTGTAGAACAAACGCCGCATTACCAACTCCGCTGCCTCTAGAAGCCACAGCACCATAGGTGTCTAGTGTATAGCTAGGCGAACCCGTCCCAATCCCAACAGCATTATTTCCCGCATCAACGAACAGCATGTTGGCGTTGATGTCACTCTCGACGCGGAAGTCGTGATCTAGACCTGACTCATTAAAAACGGTTTCGCCATTCTGAGCGTGTATCGTTAGCATATCGCTAGAGCCATACACAACTTTTAACGGTATACTGTCAGTGCTTGCGGGCGTTGTTGGAACTTCAGTTTTAATATAAGCGCCGTAGTTTGTCGCGCCATACGTCGATTCGTTATGTGCTGTTAGTGCGGTAAGTGTAGAACTAAAGTTCGTGCCAGTAGTGGAACCCTTTGCATAAACACCTGCTGCTGCATCCGCGCCTACAGGATTTTGACCTGATGCCCCAGAGTTGACGGAGCCCTTTGCATAAACCGCAACACCTAATTTGTTTGACGCTGTTTGATTACTTTGGACATACACTCCATAAGTAGGATCACCCGTTCCCGGCTCTGCATTAATGTAAGCTCCATAGATTTCCGTAGCACTGTTGTTCCCCTGAATATCAGCATACAATCCGTATACAGGTGAGGCTAAGCCTCCAGATACACCACCAGCGGAGTTTAGATACAAAAGACGGTCTGTGCCTGCCGCAAAGTTGTGTTTAATTTCAAGACTTCCTGCTGGTACAGTCGTCCCAATACCAACATTACCGTCGCTGTCAATACGCATCTTTTCACTGCCAGCCAAGCTAAACTGCCAGCGAGTGCCATTGACATTCATATCAAAGCCGCCGCCATCGCCGAAAACAACATTTCCGTGTACATCTAATTTGTAGCCACTATCAGGCGAAGTCGTGCCAATCCCCAACGACTCAGCACTCGCATCCCAGAAGAACTTTGCAGTTGTGCCTGTGTCCTCGTAGAAGCTGATGTCTCCGTTGGAGATTATACGCAGCGTTTTATTTTTTGCTTGAGAAGAAAAGAAGTTTATGCTACCAGCACTTGTCGTAGGATGATCTGAAAAATAAATGTTAGTTGCATAAGGATCACCGTCAGCTTCGTCCACTTTCTCAATACGCATTCCACGAGCGGTATTTACTTGTTCCCCTAAACCAAAAGAAATCGGGGTGCTGCCAGAATTATCGTATGCTTGAATAAGATGTGTTGCTGTTTGATCGCCAACGTTTAGTGCATCGCTGGTCAAAGTCCCAGTGATGTCTACGCCTGTGCTGGTGGTGGAGAATTTGAGGGAGTTGTTGTGATATAAATCAACGCTAGAACCGTTTTTAAACCGTGCCATCTCACCAGCAGCACCATCTAGCTGAATGTTAGCACCGTTTGTCTGTATGATTAAGTTGCCAGTGCCAGCCTCGTTAATATAACTATCCGAACCATCATGGTAAATCTGTAAATCTGACCCAGCGCCGAAGATGGCTTTGTCGTTGTCGCCAAAGGTCATATTACCCGACGATACAAACGACGTACCTGAAATTGTCGTGCCAGTAATAGCCGCTGCTGTAGTACCACCAATAACGGCACCGTCTATGGTGCCGCCTGTAATACCTACATTAGAGGTTATGTCTTCTGCTGCCGCAACAATAGATACTATTGCGGAACCACTTAAACTAATTGCTGAACCAGAATTACTACTTTCAGAAACAGTACGACTAAGAGTAGTACCACTAGCAGTATATGTGCCAGTACCTACTTCCCAACTAATACCGTCTTCAATAAGATAACGTACTACATCACCGTCAGATATACCACCATCAGCAAAAGACTGATACGTAGCTATTGTAGTACCTAAAGTGACAGTACCTGTGCCTGTAGTAGTAGTATTGACACGGACTCTGTTAGCTAAAGTAACCATTTAAATACCTTTATGCAATACGAATAATCGCATTAGATGCATCGGCTAAAGGAAATTCAATAGTTAAATCACCGGCAACCGCGCTAACATCCCCTCCAAAACTAATTGTACAAATTGCTCTATTTGATTTAGATGAATTATATATTAAACAGCCCGCAGTAGTAGTTGTAACATCTTGAAATACTTCATTCGTAAAGGTAACGATAGCTACAGAACCATCTAAGCTAATTGTAGCTCCGTCAAGCACTTGACCGCCAGCGTCGTAACCAGTACCAGTAGATTCATTGGTAGCACTATATGTAGTTGTAGATGCACCTAAAGTAGCAGACGATGTATACAGAGCAATTTTAAGTACGTCAGTATCTAGATCGTGCGTACCGCCAAGTAGCTCTTGCTTAAAGCTGTTACACATTGCTGTAGTAATTGCCATATTCTCTACCTTATAAAAATAAAGGTAAGGGACTGAGTATTAAACCCAGTCCCAGACCCATTAATAGCATCAAGCTTGATCGCGTGATACTTCGTCTGCACCACGACCATCAACGTCCATTACCAATGCCCATACGCGCAGTTTACCTGCGGTAGCGGTACCGGTAAGAGTGTCAATAGTTAGGTCCAAAGTGTCTTCTGCACCGACGTATGCTACACCCGGAATGGATGGAGCTACATCGCCTACAGATTTACCTGCCATTGCATAAGCAGCGACAAACTCATCGTCATCTGCACCAGTTCCAATGTCGAAGGTAAGAACCGTTGCACCCGTAAGTGCTTCGGTTACTTCAACACCAGCAGCGAGAATAACAGTTTGTGCTGGAAAAGTTGCAACAGTATTCGCACCAGCGGCGAGATCTACTGCATTCAACTCTACGGAGATTTTTTTAATACCGTTTAACGCCATTTTATTGTCTCCTTATACGCCAGTTGCAGTTACATAACGTGCCGTTGCAATGCCTTCAGGGCGAAGGATCTTACGACCGTATAGGTGCATACCACGAACAATGTCAGCAAAGCTGTCAGGATCACGATATGTTTCGGTTTTGTTGATCTGCTCTGCGGTAGCAACAGCAGAATCATGTCCAGCGACAATTACGCCAAAGTTCGACGACTGAAGAGTCGAAGAAGACGCAGCTGGGCCAGTACCGATAATTGGCAAGTTGCTAGAAACGTGTACACGGAAACCATGCAGGTTGTTTACAGCAAGACCATTCTGGATACCAGAACCACCGAAGTCAGAGTTGAAGAGTTTTGAGTCTTCGTCCATCAGGACTTCCATGAATACTGGATCAATTACAAGCCAACGACCTTGCTTATCAACTTGCTGTTGGTCAAGCAGACGGCTCATACGCGCAATAAGGCGAAGAGGAGTTACGTCAGTCGTAGGAAGTGAAGTTGCTCCGGGCAAACGTGGCTTAACAGGAATAGCTTCACCAGCTACTGCTGCACCACCGTCGTTTAGACCAAAGTCTGTAGCGTCAAGCTTCATGCTTGCAAGAAGTTCGTCAGAACCGGCTGTAGTAACAGCTTTAGAACCGTTTACAGTGGTGTTGACTGTATCTGCATTAGAATGAATAGCTGACTGCTTAAAGCCACAAAGATAACCAAGAACATCTTGGTCAAACTGATCGGCAAGACGGAAAGCCGCGCGATCAGAAGCAAGTGACTGGAAGTTCACATGCGAATGAGCTTCTTCGATGTCGTCAACCTTGAAGGCAAAGTAGTTAGCTTTGTCAATCGTGAGGCTGAAGTCTTCATCGTCGAGGTCTTGTGCAGTGATTTGAGTACCGCGAGAGTACTCTTTTACTGAGATTTCGGGTTCCTTGATGATTTTAACAGAGTCACCCATTTGTGCGATTTCACCAAAGTAATCTGAGTTGGTGATCGCTTCTACGACAGATGCCTTGCGGAAAGCAAGCTGCACCTGTTTGGAATAAATAACAGGACTAAAATTACCATTAGGTAGATTGCCATGCCCTGCTGCTGCTGCGAATGCCATTGTAATTCTCCTTTCGACAGCAATCAGATGCTAACTTACAACTTCCTTTAGAGGCTAATTAAAATAGGTGCGTTTCAAATATATTTGGCCTAATATATTATTAACGGGCTATTCGCTTTAGGTAAGTCTACGGATAGATTTGTAGTTGCTAATGTGTATATGATTATATAAATAGTGGGTAGGCTAATGCGGCCACATATTTTGTATAGTTATATACGGTTGGTTATTAATGTCAACTATTTTAACGTGCTGACCCAGATAGATCGTATACAAACTTTCCTGCACGGATAGCTTCCATGATCGCGTCTTGGTTCTTTTCGTAGTCTATAGCAGACATCTTCTGTACGTCAGACTCACGCATAACGCCAGAATTATCATCAGCACTAGGCCGATTACGTGAAGCTTTGGTATTTACCATTTCAGCAGCGTCATCAGAACGCTTTTTCTTTTTAGTGGTAATACCTCTATCAGCTTTATAAAGGTCTATAGCTCTTGCTGCTGATTGAGCGTCATTGTCATTATCATACAGAGCCTGTTGAATCCACTTAGGTTGTTCTTCAGCCCAATTATGAAAGTCGTCATCTTGACGAATCTGCTCAAAGTCTGGATGCAGTTGAAGCAATATTGTTTCTGCTTTTTGACGCTCTGCGTCTTCTTGCATTTTATTAATTTTAGTTACACGTTCCTCAAGCTCTGTAGCTTGTTCACGCGCTTTCTTAATAGCTATAGTCTCAACTATACCGGCAACGTCTGGGTACTTTTCCATCCATTCACCGATTTCTTCGTCAGACTTTGGAAGCTTAATTTCCTTTTTAGTTGCAGCGGAAAGCTGCTCTTTCAATTCATTAATTTGATTTTGCAGATCTTCTTGCTGCTTTTGTGAGTGTCTACGCAGATCACCATAGCGCTTCTTAAATGATTTTTCTTCTGCGCTTTCAGGTTCCGCTTCTTGTTCTACCTCTTCTGTTTCTTCTTCGTTTGTTTCGCCTCTTTGTACACGAAGCATTTCTTCTAGTTCTTCTTCGTCTTTTTTAATGCGATCCGCATTTGAATAAGGTCTTGATAAAAATGCTTTCTTTTCTACTGTTTCTACGTTTTCTAATTCAGCCATATTTTCCACTTGGTCTGGGGCCACCGTAGCCTACAATGTAGGGGGATGAGTAGCCAGTTAATCAGTCAGTTATAGTGTGACTGTCCACTTACCGGCCTGCTAAACCACGCCGTTTCTTTTTCTTTTTGTATTTACGCTTTT